>Ga0031655_10000126_pt1 | contig 46024 bp, 51 predicted proteins | sample FrelakmetHBP12HB_FD_55187 | JGI IMG/M metagenome (GOLD analysis project Ga0031655, IMG submission 55187) | Freshwater lake sediment microbial communities from the University of Notre Dame, USA, for methane emissions studies -HBP12 HB | ecosystem: Environmental > Aquatic > Freshwater > Lake >... | reverse complement strand
TCAGTAACAAATCTATAACTTGGTGTTTGAGTAATCATATCTGCTGAATGTGATGATGGATGTTCATATACCTTAGTTTCAGTTCCATTTATTTTAATATAACCATTGGTTGATGTACCTTCTGTTTTAGTAGCACTATCAGCTATTCCAGCTAATTTACTTTTTTCCGCATCACCCATCAACAGATTAGATACTTCTTGATTTGTATCAATCCACATTGTACCATGAACAGGTGCAGGAGGCGCAACATCATTTATATATAAGTCTAATGCTTGACCTGTTTCTCCAAAGTTAGCTGATACAGAATTAACACCATCAGTATAAAATGATGCCCATTTACCTGTAACATCAGGTTCTAATGAAACTGCATCTATATATGCTGATACTGTATCTGTATTAGTTATTTTTAATTGCAAACTTGTGATTGCACCATGCGGAAAATATAAATTACATCTATTTGCGTTCCAGTTAGTAGTATATACATAATCTAAGTGAGTTGCACCTGATGGTGTTTCAGCATTATAAATAGTAACATAATTAACACCATTTAACACTTCAACCTTAACTGAACCACCTTTTTTATAAAAAGCTACTCTAGTTGACGTAGAAACATCATTATACCATTGTGGATTAATTGTATATCCAGAAGTTAATACACTTTCACCAGCTTTTAAATTCAATGAATATGAACCAAAAAATGATGTGCCTTTAATAACCGCTGATGTACCAGATACAGTCCAAAAATATGGTACTCCTGATGGTGGAAACACTTCAAACGATGAATTATAAATCATATTTTTAAATGATTTAATAAACTTCGTATCAATACCATAAGCATCTAATATGGTGCTTCGCCCACCAGATTTGATTTCTATTTTACCATTATCAACGCTAATCATGCTTGGTGAAATACTAATCGAAGCATCACTATTTTGAAAGTATGCATTTTTTAAATATAAATCACCACTTGAATTGACATAGAATACATCAGCATCATTTTTCTGTACTTTAATTCCATTTGTTGGGTCAATAATGATTCTATTTTTACCATTCGTAGTTTGTAAATTTAAACTCATATTGGTAATTAAAATTGTATTTGAATCAATTTTAACACTACCATCTGTATTAGTTACAGTAAAAAACTTAGTACAATAAATCCCTTCTGATGTAATTGCTGTTGATATATTATCCTCAATATCCCAATTAGTTTTAGTAAATAAAATTCTATCTCCTAAAATCCTCATTTGACCATTTGCATTTAATACATCCCTTAAATAATAACCTCTGTTTGTAATAACAGAACCATCACCAACTTGTATATCTTGATTTGTAGTACTAATAGTTGTAGATGTAGTGATAATATTAGCTTTAGCATTAACATATTCTAAGTATGAAGGTCTTTCATAATTAATAGTTGTAGATGTACTTCTACTAAAGGCTATTAGATTACTTATAAAATTAACATCATCTTCAAAATATGGTTTATTTGAAACAGTTACATTTAGTGTATTGCTACTTGGATTATGACTATATTCAACAATTCTAGGTGTGATTTTAATATTTAAATCATCAAATTCTAATGCTACTAATGAACCTAATGTTAATTTATCCCAAACATGTTGTGCTTCATTGTTATCAAATATATCAACCATATCAATTGTGAATTCTAATGGTGGTTGAGATTTTAAATTCAAAACATCTTCTGCAAAATTAAATAATTCAGTAGGACTTTCTGTTTGACACGATATAGTTTCTTCATTAATAAACTGTAATAATTCTTGTAATTGAGTAGTGTTCAAATTTGATGCATACGATAAAGTATTGGATAAAATCTGCATAGAGTTTTGAACACTATTAATTTCTAATTGTTTAGCATTTATTTGTTTTTGTTTATTAGACACATCAGTTTGATTTTGCAACCATATTTGATGCCAATAATCATAATTATGACCTTCAACAGTAAAATGAGTTTGTGATGTAGGGGTTGAACCTCTTAAACAAACATCTTCATTTTGCGATATAGTTAAACCAAATGTTTGTAAGTCATATAGTTGATATTCTAATATTAATTTTTCATCTTGTTTTGCTAATAATGATGCTTGTAATGCTTGGAAATCACCACGTTTAGATTCAATTAATATATCTAAATTATCTAATGCAGTTCTTAATGATGAACTCATATATAATGGTGTTCTAAAAAATGTAAAATTATCTATATATCCTTGTCCTGTAATACTAGCATAATGTAACGTAATATCATTAATACCAGTAGCATATATTCTAGTTACTATATCATTTACTTTAATTTGTTCTTGAATACTTTTTAAATAATTTTTTCCTGTAATAATTAAACCAGTTTGAGTTGGAAGTTCGTCATATGTTTTAATCTGTATTGTATTATTTGTTGTATTAAAAAAGAAAATACAATTATATAATGATTCAATATAATGTACTGCTTCTATTAAACTTTGTTCAGAAATATCAAAGGTTCTATATTTATCAGCAATTGAAGGACTAACATATGTAACATCCCAAGTATTTAACAGCTTAACTTGTATAATATAATCCATAATTCCACCTGCTGTGGGAGTAGAAGGATTAAACGTACTATCTGTCCAAATTCTTCTTGATGCTCTAAATTCGTCAGTTTCTTGGAATTGTCTTATTTTAATCTTATTCCATTGATATTCTTTTGAATAACATTTAACTGTTTTAAAATTTTTCTCTCCACCACTTAGTTCTGCTTCATATATGTAAAAATATTTTTCTTCTATTAAAGTATTCTCAGAATATGATTCTAGTAATACATAACATCCTGCATTAACTAAATCGAAATACTCATTTATATTATCGTCTCTATCATCCCAATTTAGATTTATATAAAACTCTAATTCGTCAATATTCTTAATTACTTTTTTTATATTAGTGATTATTGCACATTTAGTAAGACAACCTATTTTTTCATGTACAGGCTGATTATTATTAAAATTACCATAAGGTTTACATAAATATAACTCATAACGAAACTTTTTTCCTGATACTATATCACCTAACATCCTTTTACCCCCTTAATTAAGTGAATATCGGAAATTGAGTCGTGAAGGTAAGAGTTCCTTTTCCAGTAATTTGTAAGGAATTGTTCCCTTGTATTAATCTCAGCCAATTACCTGTCATATTCCCATAACGATATTCCCCTGTACTTGATAATATTAAACATTTATTATTGTCAACAAAAAGCGTTTCTCCTATATTAAGAGAATAAAAAGCTTGTTCTCTATTGTTATCTAATAGATTTTTTATTAGTAAAGTAGGTGTTGCTGTAGATGTTGGTGTAGAGCTAACCACAAATCGATAAGTAGGATTATAGTGTTCATATACATTAGATTCATTATTTAAAGTAATAGTTGTTGTAGTATTATTATTTGTTAAATTATAAGTTGGTGTAGCTTCTGTGGTTAATGCAAATGGAAATTTACTTCTAAATTCAGCAGTAAAATAACCTTCTCTATTTCCATTTGTTTCAAATTTCACTTCACCTATTTGCATTAAATAATGTATAACATTAGGATTATCATCACTAATAAATGGTTTATAGTCATTCTGGAATAACCAACTAGCAAGTGTTTTTAATTTGCTATCAGTCATTGTATTATCTAATGTTGAAAATGTTAATGATATTGTAAATGCATTAATTTGTGTTCCAAAAAAATATGGTTGTTGTGCTTGTGATGGATAGTCTTCTCTAACAGTTCTAGCAGGAACATATGGTCTAGTGATAATGCCACTACTCGTCCTTACTAAATATACCCCCATGGAATCGCTTGTAATGCCGTTATAAGTAAATTTAGTTGAAATCAATATAATATCCCTCTCTTCCATATTAAAATGATTTTAGAGGGCATTTTAGCCCTCTAAACCCTATTTGAATATACCTAATTTGTTCAGTTCTTTCTTCATTTCAGTCACGATAGCTTTTCCTGCGTTTGTAATTCCATTTACAGTATTTTTATCTGCGTTACCTTCAACATTAATAGATAGATTAATATCACCTATTCCACCACCACTACCAGTAGTTGATGCACCTAAAGATAAATTATTACCAAGGTTTTTAACTAGACTAAACATCTGTTGGTTAGTCAAAACCCATTCTGGATTCTCAGGTGTTCCATGAAGCAAATATTTACCAGTTTTAGTTGCTAATCCTTTATTAATTCCACCATCAAATGTAGCATAGATAGATTCATAATTGCGTAAATCTTCCCATTGTAATCCATATTTATCTCTCATTGCTTGCGCTTCTCTATTAAGTTGTGCTTGATATTCTGGATTACCCATATTATCATAATATGTATTCTGTCTATTTTTAATATAGTTTCTGGCTAAATCTAATTCTCTTACGGATGCCACTGGTTTCGCAGTTATTTGAATATTATTTTCTTCTGCTTTCGCAACAGCTTTTTTTCCTTCTTCAATTAATGGATTGGGTTTAGTTTGACCTTTTGAGTTTGTAGCGTTTGCACTTTGTTCTCTTGCCCAATCATATGGGTCTTTCATTCTATCAATTGCTTCATTGACAACTCTAATTGATTCTTTTATATTTGGTAATACATTATTGTTAAAATCATCTGCAAAATTTCCAATCCAACTACCAAATTTCTTTTCATATGATTCAAATACAGTAAAAAAGTTTGTAGTTTCAGTCCCTAACTCTTTAAACAATATAGGAAGTTTATTTTGAATTTCACTAAAATCTTTATTGATTAATGCACGATAAGCCATATTTTTTTTTTCTAATTCAGTATATGTTGTATCAAAACTCAACAATGCTTTATTTGTAACATCCTCTTCATATGTTACTCCTGCATTTAAATTATCTTTAGATATTTGTCTTCTACGTTCATTCTCTAGCGTTGCTATAGCATCTTGTTGTTCATTATACGCTTTAGTTAATTCAGCACGTTTTTGAAATCCTTCTATACTTGAATCATATGCTATGGCGTTTATTTTACGTTGCAAATCTAATGCTTTATTTTTTTCAGTAGTTAATCGTTTAGCATAATCTTGCTCTGCATTTAATTTATCTTGTTCATCTAATATTTTTGATACATATTCTTTATATGCAGTTAATTTGTCAGTTAACGCTTTCTTTTCTAATTCTATACCTTTATTAATCATATCAATGATTTTTTGTTCTGTTGAATTTAAGGTATTTGTATAACTATTTGACATTTCATCGTTCATTGCTGATAATTTAGTTAAATTTCCTTCTAATGTTTTGCTTAAATTATCCCTACCTTTGATAAATTCAGCATCAGATTGTCTGGCTTTATCTGTAGTATCTATTAACATATTCAATTGATTAATTTGATTAGTAATATCATTTTCTAATTGTTTACGTTTTAATCGTTTAATTTCATTTTGTTTTTCAACATTATTTCCTGTCATTTCAAGTTGCCAATCAATATATGATTGTGCTTTTTCAGATGCTTCTAATAAATAATCAATCCATACCATTTTAGCTGTTACAGCGAATTGTTTTAAGGTATTTGCATAATCAAACCACGCTTTCTGTTGAGCAGGTATTTCTTTGGATTGTATATCAAAAAATCTACTAGAAACTCTAATCATTTCATCTAGTATTTTTTTAGCATTATTATATGCGGTAGTATCTGTGCTTGTTCTTAATGAATTAACATAATCTGTTTGCTTACTAATTACTTCATTTAAATTAGCAATATATTTACTATCACCTTCACCTACTAATTTAAACCCAAAATTTTGTAAATCAGGTTCTAACGTAGCACGTTCTCTACGATATTCTTCCGCAAAATCATGAGTATTATTTTGTAAATGTTGATATAGATTAATTTGGTCTTGAAGTAAAATGTTTTTTTCAGTTATTGTAGCATTTTCAAGTTTAGATGTATTTAAATCAACTTTACTTTGTAACCCATTTTTTAATGCATTTAATTGAATATATCTATCCATAAAAATCTTTTCTTGAACAGCAAGTGTTTTTGCATCATCAGTGTTGACATTAAAAGTTACTTTTGGTATTCCTTTAATTATATCTGCTGATTCTTTAGCTACTTCATACTGTTTTGTTAAATTATTTGCTATACCTTGTATATATTTATTTTCTGGATTTTCTTTTGCCATACTTGACCATGCATCAGACATTTTCTTTAACTTATCAATATATTCATCACTAACTGTTCCATCTTTATTATAAAATTTTTGCCATTCTTTACCCAAAAATTCTCTTAATTTTGTATCTATTCGTGCTTTTAATTGAGCAATAGTTAAAAACTTTTTTGCGTCTTCTGGATAAGCTTCGCTGACTTTTTGCCATAAAGCCTTATTACCTTTAACAGATTTATTATAATATTCTATATTAATTTCTAATTGTTTATTAACTAAGTCTTGTTGGTCTTTTAATGCAGTATCTTTCATTTTTTTTAATTCAACAGTTAATGCATTTTTATCATTAATAATTCCTGCTAAATCACCACGTTCATTAATAATATCAAATTGTGTTTCTCTTTTTAATTTTCCACCTGTTTCCAATTCTTTTGCGGCTTTATCTGCTAAATCTATATATTTTTGCTGTGTTTGAATTTTATCTTGTAATGCTTTAATAGCGTCTAATTCTTTTTTGGTATATGTTAAGGCTTTTTGTAATGCAATAAGTTTCTCTTTATCAAAGAATTGGTCAAAATCTATACCTTTAAGTGCAGGGATTTCTTTTAAAGCATTTATTGTAAATTCTATTTTAGTTGGGTCAAACTGATTCATAATACTTGCAACTTGTTCAGCTACTATCTTATAAGAATTAATATCTGGAATATCAGTTTTACCAAGTAATTCTGTCCATAGATTTTGTTGTATCCCAGTCATATTATTTTCACTTATAATTTGTTGACGAATGGTTGCTTGCTGTTGAATCATTGCATTATCTACGGCTATTTGTTGCTTGGAAATTTCTTCACGATATTGTTTAACAACAGTAATTAAATTAACCCATTCTGTTTCAGTTTTGGGTATTTCAATTGAAAGTTTTTCCATAATAGGTTTATCAAAAATTGATAAATCACGAGTACCAATTGCTAACAATATATCATCAACTGCTTTTAATTCATCTGTTAGCGTAATCTTATTAGCTGGTTTATCAGTATATTGACTTGGTTTATATTTACTCCCAAATAATAATAATGGGTCATTAATATAGTCAATAATAGAAGGTTTTTCTAAAGACTTTTGTGGAACAACCTCATATTTAGCATCTCCCCATAAAGCTCCCCATGTATCTACATCTAGCAAATTCGTTTTTTGTTTGACAACTGGTTTAGTTCTTTCTTGATTTAAATAAAAATCTGCTATGGCTTTTTTTGATTTAAGTTCATTTTCAACTTGTTTATTATTTATATCTGTTAATAATTTCGAAGTTTCATTGTATTTTCCATTTATTAAATCTAATGATTTTGCTTCTTCCCCATACGTTCCTTTTAATTGCGATTGAATTTCTAACATCCTATTTCTAATTTCAATATTTGTATTAATTTTATCATAATTTTCTTCATAATATTTTGTATTTTCTCTTAGTTCATTAGTTGCGTCTATAGACTTTGTAATACCTGCTTGAAGTGATTCAATGGTCTTATCTTGCAATTCCTTTTGGCTTTTCCACGACATTAATAAAGCGGTTAATGCTCCTATAACTACAGTAATGGCTATTGTCCATCCAACACTAAATAATAATGAATTTTTAGCACTTTCTTTTTGAGCTATATTTAAAGCTTCTTGCTGTGTTTTCGAATTTTTTAGACCAACCTCTGTTGTTGTTACGGATTTACCTTGATTTAATTGTTCTCTCATTAATAAATAATTATTTGAACCTTCTATATTTCCTTTTTTAAATTGTAATTCCAAATATTCCAAACCTTTGGTAATTCCATTAATTTCTAATTTTGTTTTATTTAAACTAAGCAAAAGTGTTGATAGTCCTGAATTAAACATTGTATGTAATGCAGGAACACCTATACTTCTTAACGCTAATCCTATACCTTTTATAATTAAAAATACTTCTGCAATATTAACTAAAAAACTTTTTGCAGAGGTTGGTAGTTTAGTAAATTGTTCTACTATATATTTAAGTAAATCAACGCCATCTTTTAAAATAGGTAATAATCCAGAATTAGCAAATGATACTGCCATTTCAGATGCAGTAGATTTTAATACTTCAAGTTTTTTACTAAAAGTTTCCATAACTTTTACGTTTTCATTTGCAGAATAACCTAAAATATTTTTAGCATCAGATTCAATTTTCTTAACTTCGTTCCAATTTTCTGCCAATATTGATACCCAGTTTTTACGCCATGCACCGCCAATTGCATCGAGAATAGTATTTGCATCAATGGAATTTTCCTCAAAGGTATTTAAAGCTGTATTCACTTGCGTAATTATATCTCTAAAGTCATTATATTGCTGTGCGTTTTTTTGAAAAACAATTCCATAACCTTCTAGTGTTTTAACTGTCTCTGGTCGTAAAATATGATTTTCTAAAGATTTAATAGCATTACCAATTTCTTCACCAGAAGCCTGTGTTCTTTCACCAAGCACAACTACCATAGCATTTATTAAATCTAAATCTGCTCCTAATTGTTTACTTGCTGAACCACTTTTTTGTATTGCTTTTGCAAAATCATCTGCTTTTACGGCATACTTATCAGCAAGATAATTCCATTTATCTAAAATTTCCATAGAGTCTTTATATTCTAATCCTAATTGCTTAATAGTACTAACCAAATATGCTGTCATGGTTGAAGCATCTTTAATTTCAGTTGTATTTAAACCAAGTGCTACTGTACTTGTTAATGTCTTTAAATTAGCAGGAGTATCAATACCTGCTCTGGCAAGTTCAGTCATTGCAGATTGAATTTCTTTTAATGGTAATCCAAATTCTTTAGAAGTATTAATAGCATATTCGCCTAACATTTTTAAATCTTTTTGAGTCACATTATTCATAGTTCTACTTAAATCTATTAATCCTTGTTCATAATCTTTCATAGCTTGAATTCCTGCAAATAATCCAGTAGTAAATCCACCAATAATTGAACCTGATACCATATATGATAAACTATTTGTGAATTTATCTGCAAAATTTGCTCTAGCATCACCAGACCCTAAAAGACCATTAGTTGAAAATAATCCTGATTTTGTTGATTTATTCATTTTTTCAAGTGCTTCTGTAGCTGATTTAGTTGACCTATTCATTTCATCAGACCAAACTTTTCTTTCTTTAGTCAATTTTGTAGTCATATCTAAATCGTCTTTATATTTCACCAACATTTTATCATATTGATTTATTATCTCTTTCATATGAGCAGGAGATTTTGATAATGATGCATCTAAGCTATTATATGAATTAATTGCTTGTTTAATAGGTGCATAATCTTGACGCTCTCTTTCTCTCCTTAAAGCTTCTTCTTCCATCTTTACTTTATTTATTGCCATTGCTTCTTGTTGACGTAAATTAATTCTATTTTGGTCGCTTATTAAATTTCCTGTTTCAGTACCTTTGGCAAAATCTTGACTTGCTCCTAAAAACTGTTGTGGGGTTATATCACCAGTTTTATATGAAGTTATTAATCCTTCTAAATTTTTATTATTTTTGTAAATTATCTCTTCTTCTTTAGACATTTTTTGCATAGAAGCAGTTAATTTATCATATCTATCTTGCAATGATTTATATTTATTAGATAAAGCAACAGTTTCAAAACCTTCTTTTTGTAATTCTTTAATAACTTCTTCATGTGCAGTTATTAAAGCTGATAAATTAGCAGGATTTTGACGTTCTTCTGGGCTTAACATATTATATGCAGTTGTGGCTTGACTTAATGGTGCTTGAATTTGTGCTTTTCTTGCTGTTTCTAATTTATTCTCATATAATCTTTGAGCGTTATCAAGTTTAATATACTCATTATCAGCAGGATTATAATGTGATTTTAATCTTTCCATTTCAGCAATTGTAGCTTTAATGTTTTGTATATTATTTTTTTGTTTTCTTTCTGATTCAGAATATGTTGCATTAACAGTATTTAATGCTCTATTGAATTCAGTAGTTGCATTTTTTAATTCAACAGTTTTGGTTCTTTCATCGTTTTTTGCATTAGCAATTATTTTTATTTTTCTACCTTCGGAATCTACATAAGTAGAACTCTCTATTGTATTATCTTTAGTTGTTGTAATGCTTCGATTAATAAGTTGAGGTGCGTTACCTGCATTTGCATTATTCATTGCTTCTTTTAAACTTGCACCTGCTTGTTGAGTAGATTGTGCAAATTTATTTGCTTTTGCACTAGCTTGGTCAAAAGTAGTTTCAACTTTTTTCAACATATCAACAATTTCAGAAAATACACTAGCTTTTATATCTCCTATTTTTAGGTTTAAGTTTATTGTATCTTTTCCTTGATTAATCTCGCCTAATAATTTATTTGCTTGAATAACATCTTGTTCTAAATCAGTTAATCCTAGCTTTAAATTTGCTATCAATTTATCATTTATACCTGACGAATCAGATTTTTTTCCCATTTCATTCACTCCTTTTATCCAAAATAAATAGGCATTGATTAATCAATGCCTATAATTTAAATTAGTCCTGTATTCTTTAAAGATTTCATTGTAACTTTTGGTGAATTTTTGTTTGAATTTTTATTTGATGTTTCATTTAAATCAAGCTTCAATGGATTGCAAGTATCAACAAATTTTAAAACTTCTTCATCAGCATAATCTCTACTTAGCAAATGTACTACTGAATTGTAATTTAATTGAATTGCAATCTCTTCAATAATATCCTTATAAAATAAGAAGGTAGTTTCTCCAATTTCATATTCTGTATAACCACAATGCAATGCGACTAATGCATAACCACGTTTAATAGTTATACCTCTGGATTCACCTCCAGTAATGTCGCTTGCTTTAAAAAATCAGAGTCTTTAATATCATTAATTTTATTGGCTATATCTACAATATCTAATATATTTTTAATACTCATATTATCAATATAATCAATTGTTTCTGGATGAACATCAAATACAGCGGATAAAAATGACTTAATAATGTCTTCACCATCACCATACTTTAGCACTTCATGAACTCCAATTGTTTTAAATACCATATAATTATTATAACTATTATCTTTAAAATACTTTAACTTGGTTGGTTTGATAACCATTAATCCTTTACCATGAATATAAACCTCGTTTTCCTTTAATGTTAATGGCTCTAATTCCTCTACTACATTTTCAACATCAACATCTACATTAATGTCAACATGAACTTCCTTAATTTCCTCGATTTGTTCTTTGATTACTTTTTTAGCCACCTTAAATTCCTCCATTTAATTTAATTAAAAAAATAACGCTTTGAGCGTTATTGATTTTTCAATAATGATGTTTCCCCTTCGACAAGATGTGGACATTTTAATAAATTTGGGTAGGTTTCATTATCATGATATTTATATCTATAAATTTTATTACCACCATAAAATACACAAGGGTTTTGGCATTTATTTTCTATGCAATAATTTTGATATTCACACATAATATGATATTGCCATAGTCCTGTGTGGGCATAGAGTTTATATCCTTCTTTTCTAGCATTATAACTAAAAGGTATGTCTTCACCTTGTACATCAAACTCATACTTTATATTTTTATTTTCACAAACTGCTTTGGATAATAAATATACTGCGCCAGTATAATCAACTTCCACAACAGAATCAAGTGGAAAATCTAAATAATGTGTAATGCCTTTTGGACTATCAATCAATAAATTCGTTCTTATATTTGGATATTGTGAATATGGTCTTAAAATATGGTCATTATTAATAACAGACGCAATTATGTCTTTTTGTGTATTTAACAATTCAATTAATGTGTTTGATTGAATCATTATATCGCTATCTAAGCTTAAAAAATAATCAGTATCAATTTTAAACTTCATATAGTTTCTAAGTTCTGCTAGTCTTGTATATATTTCATTTCTATATCCTGCTACACGTTTGTCTGCTTTAAACTTCATTTTATATGTCTCAATATTAATCGCTAGATATTGTTTTTCGTTTCGAATTCTAAATTTCTTAATTGTTGAATCTGTACCATCGTTACAATTATTAATTAGAAAAAATAATTTAATTTTTTCTTTTGGATATTCTAAATTATATATAGCATCTAAAAATCTGTCTATTAAATATGCTCTATTTGCAATTGGGCATCCAATAGTAATTGTTGGTAAATTATTTATATCAATCATACTTAAAATCCTCCATGAAACATAGTTGAATACCATTCAATAACCTTATCTATTCCATCATTAATCTTAATTAATTCTCTACCATAAAATTCATCTAAATATTTTGCTGTATAAAGCAATACGCATTTTGGCGAACCAGTCTGATAATCTTCTGTTGTACTTGTTGGAATTTTAACAGGTTTGTTTAATTTATCTCCAATAAGTTCAGCAAGTTGTTTAATTGATATAGTTTCATTGCCACCTATGTTATATATAAACTCTTTTCCAAATAACAATATATTTAACATTGACTCTACTACATCAGTAATATAGATATATGAACGTAATGCTTCTCCTTTATCACGCAATGATATTTCTGCACACATTAATCCTTGCATAATTAATTCGTTTAAAACACGATTGTCATTACTCTTTACTCCCATACCATAACCTAAACCAAGCCTAACAACTTTAACATCAATATCCATATCTTTATAAAGTTTACATATTGTTTCACCAAACTTTTTTGATTCAATATAACAGGCTCTTGGATGGCTATAATCTGTAGTTCCAATTTCATCCTCACTATGCATACCTTCTAACCCACTATATACTTCACTAGAACTTAAATATAAAAATTTACCTTTAGGCTTTAATAAATGAAACAAATTAATAACAACACCAGTATTTAATTTTATTGTAGAAAGTTTATCATTAATAAACTTTGAAGGTTGCCCATAGGTGGCAAGATGAATAATAACGTCATACGAATCTAAACTATTACTAATATCATTGTTTGCTAAATCAAAACATCGCCAGTCAATATATTTGTTACATAAATCAATGAAATAACTTTCTGGTTCGCTTTTAATCAATGCTTTACAATTAATATTGCAACCAGTAATTTTCATATATAATTTGAAAACAGATAATAAATTTATACCTATTAATCCTGATGCTCCTGTTATCAAAACTGATTTACCTTCAAAATAACCTAAATCTACATGACTCAATACTTGCCTAGCATCGTTCTCTAATAAATTAAACATTGATAAACCACCTCAAATATTCATTGATTGATTTTGTATTTAATCCCATAGAATCCATATGTTCTTGATATGTTCCATAGTGAGTTTGGAATTTATGAGGTATGCCAATAAATCCATATTGAACAGGGATATTAATAGTTTTAACAATATCAAATAAAATACCTCCATTATAATATGGTTCACATAAAATAATTTTACTATTAATATTTTCGTGTAAAGTCTTATAGTCAAATGGACTTAAAGTTGTATAGTACAAAATAGTTACATCCATATCCTTTGTTGCGTCCATAATAACATCTAACATACTACCAACGACAACCAATGTTGCGTCTTTGCCTTGGCGAATCACATTAGCCTTACCAAATTCAACATCATAAAAGTGACCATGTGGGTTGTCGGTTAGTCGGTAATATGTTGGGTTTCCATTATTATAGCTTTGTTCAAACAGTTGTTCGAACTCATGAGCAGTTCCAGATACAACGATTTCCAGACACGGTATTTGTTTTAATATAGATACATCTGCTGGACAATAATGAGAAGCCCCTAAACTAGCGTAGTCACAAGATGCTCCTATCCCGATTAGGTTAACTCCTAAATTTTGATACCCTAAATCAAGTTTAATTTGTTCGAACGCACGTTCTATTAGAAAAGGACTTATAGTATATGCGATAGGTATCAACCCATTCATAGCCATTCCTGCTGACATTCCAATGATATTTTGTTCAGCAATACCCATATTATAAACTCTATCAGGAAACTCTTCGAAAGCCTTTTCAAAAGCATGAACTCCTATGTCACCTAGCATAAGAACTACTCTATCATCATCCTTTATCTTCTCATAAATAGTCTTATAACATTGTTTACGCATATAATTCACCTAAAAGCCTTTCATAGTCTTCTTTACTAAGTTTATTAATATGATGCCATGATGGATTATTTTCAATAGATGGGCAACCATAACCTTTAGTGTTATGACATACTAAAGCAAATGGTTCATCCCATTCATTTGACATATTATCTTGTAAATAATTCAGTAAATCAAAATGGTTATGACCAATGATATTACTCACACCCCATCCATAGGCACTAAACTTGTTAGCAATACTATCTACATTTACCGATTTATCCAAGGAATGGTTGTAATCAACAATGCAAACCAAATTACTTAGTTCATGTTGACTTGCTAAAAGCATTGCTTCTTGATTACTTCCTTCACAAAATTCTCCATCTCCAATAATACAAAATACTCTACCATCTTCACCTTTAATTTTTTTAGATAAAGCCAATCCAACAGAAATAGGCAATCCATGACCTAACGAACCAGTTGAAGCAGTAATGCCCCATTCTGGATTTCGTCTTGGATGCCCACCTAACTTACCGTTAAACTTACAAAACTTATTTATTTCCTCTTTCGGAATTAAACCTTTATCCGCAAGTATAGCGTATAATGCTAAACAAGCGTGTCCTTTTGATAGAATAACATAATCATTTTCAGTTTTAACTTTATCATATAGAACCCATAAAATATCAGTTATTGAAAATGCTGATGGAATATGCCCTTCTTGTGCTTGATATGCCATTGTTAACATAGTTTTTTTTAATTCAATAATCTTTTCCATTTATACCTCTTATAATACATATTGTAATCTTTCATTAATACTAAGTTTTTTACGTTCTTCATACAATGTTTTGTCTTCTAATTCATGACCTAAATTCAAATTATCATATTCATCCTTTTCTCTATGATTCCCTCTGATGCATTGATGTAGAAAAATATTTTTATCTTCTTCCCTATCATCAACTATTAGATTTAATTCCTTTAAAATGTCTAATGCTTCATAATCTGAAAAATAATGAAAATAACATGGATTATATACAATACGATTTAATTTTAACATACATTCATAGGTTAGACAAGGCAAAGTAAAATAAACATGTTCTTTGCTTGTTAAATCTTGTCTTCCATCATTTAAAAATATAGCACCATACCAATTTTTAAATCTATTCATTACATATTCATCCCATCCAATAGGACAGTGAAANTCGTCACTCATAATAAATACTATATCTTCATCATTAGCNATAAGATTTGAAGTTAAAACATATGTAGCATAATTAACTCCNACCTTTTCATTTACCACTATAACTTCACAATTAGGTAAATTAAAACTATCAATTTCTAACTTTTGTTGTTCAGTTAATACAGCTACTTTGGTAATGATATTAGAATCTTGCGTTCTATTATTCATCCATAAATTATATGTTTCAAGCATCATTTTTGGTCTAACAGTTGCCCATAAAAAATATATATTCTTATTTAAATTTTCTTGTACAACATTATTATTAATAAACAATGAATTACCACCACCATGTTCATTTAAATGTGTTTCATTTAATACTTCTTCGAAACCTAAATTATCCATAAATTTAACAAAATCATTATATAACATTATGTCTTCATATAAACTAGTTAACAAATATTCGACATATATTGCAGTTGTTTTGCGTAAAACACAATCTGCATGTTGTAAAATTTTATACTCACTTCCATTTAAATCTAACCACATAAAATCAATTTTATTTATATTATATTGATTTATAAAAGTATTTAATGTAATACATTTAACCACCATATCATTGAAATCGCCCAGTACATTAATATCAGGTTTCATTAATGAACTAAAGCTACTACACTTCATATTAGGAATATATAAATTCGTTTCTCCATCAAATTCACCTAAAGCATAATTTAATGGAATGATATTTTTATATATCTTTGATGCTTGAATAATATTAACGAATAAATATGGATTAGGTTCAAATGAATAAATAGTTGAATCTGGTATTAATTGAGCAAATTCAATTGAATCCAAACCATCAAAAGCACCAGCATCTATTATAACTGGATTTTCTGGTATGTATTTTAACAAAATTTCTTTTGAAATATACTCATGATAATCAATAGTCATTATCTACACTCCGCTTTCCATTAATGATTCAACATACCAATTATACATAAATTTTAAACCATCTTTTAATTCTGTAATAGACTGCCACCCAAGTTCATTTATCTTAGATACATCTAAAACTTTTCTCATTGTACCATTTGGTTTACTTGTATTAAATATGATTTCTCCTTCATATCCAATTATTTCTTTTAAAATTTGAACTGTGTCACTAATACTATGTTCAATTCCTGTTCCAACATTAATTAAATCTGTAGAATTGTATTCATACATTAACATTACACAGGCATCTGCTAAATCATCAACAAACATAAATTCTCTTAATGGACTTCCATCTCCCCAAACTTCCATTGTTGGTTCATTATTTATTTTTGATTCATGCATCCTTTTCATAATTGCAGGAATAAAATGAGATTTATATACATCAAATGAATCATTAATACCATATAAATTACAGGGATTTAATGAAATAAAATTTGTGTTATATTCTCTATTATAAGCTTGACATAATTTAATACCACCAATTTTAGACAATGCATACATTTCATTTGTAGGTTCTAAATATCCACCAAGCATATATTCTTCTTTAATTGGTTGTTCACATTCTTTTGGCATTATGCAAGAACTTCCTAAATATATTAGTTTTTCAACGTCATATATTTTAGAATATTTTAATACATTTAATGTAATTAATGAATTTACATGATAAAATTCAACTGCAAAATCATAGTTTGCTTTAATTCCACCAACTAAAGCACTAGCCACAAAAACATACTCTGGTCTATTGTCCTCAAAATAGTACCTTACAGACGATGAATGTGTTAAGTCTAACTTATCATGGCTAGGTGTTAATAGATTGTTATAACCATCATTTTGGAGCTTTCTGACTATAGCAGAACCAACCATTCCTGTAGAACCTAAAACTAATATTTTTGAATCAATATTCATCTATTATCCTCCAACTTCAAATCAGCATCCATCATTAAATTAACTAAATCTTCAAATGTTGTTTTTGGACTCCAACCAAGTATTGACTTTGCCTTACTAGAATCACCTAGTAAAATATCAACCTCAAGTGGTCTGAAAAACCTTTTATCAACTTCAACAACTTTTTTGTTGTTCCTAGCATTAATCCCAATCTCGTCAACTCCACTTCCTTGCCATTCGATATTTATATCTACATATTTAAATGCCTTCTCAACAAATTCTCTAATGGTATGCGTTTCACCTGTTGCCAGTACATAATCATCAGCACTATCTTGTTGTAACATCATATACATTCCTTCAACAAAATCTCTAGCAAATCCAAAATCTCTTTGCGCATCTAAATTACCCAAAGTTAAAATAGATTGTTTGCCAAAATATATTCTGGAAACAGCCTGTGTAATTTTTCTACACACAAATGTTGGTAATCTTCTAGGACTTGTATGATTAAACAATATTCCATTACATGCAAACATATTATATGCTTCTCTATAGTTAACTGTTGCCCAATATGCGTATAATTTTGCTATTGCATATGGGCTTCTAGGAGTAAATGGAGTGTTCTCATTTTGTGGTTGTGTTCCTTCTAACCCACCAAATAATTCACTTGTAGACGCTTGGTAATATTTTGTTTGTATCTGTGTATCTTTGATAGCATCTAACAATCTAATCGCTCCTAAAGCAACAGTATTACCAGTAAACTCTGGTAATTCAAATGACACCATAACATGACTTTGAGCAGATAGATTATATATTTCATCAGGTTTAACCTTATTTAATATTCTATTAATACTATTTGCATCTGTCATATCACCATAATGTAAATGTAAAGTTTTATATCCAATATTAGGATTTTCATATAAGTGGTCAATTCTATCTGTATTAAATGAGCTAGACTTCCTTATTAATCCATGAACATCATAACCTTTATCTAATAATAATTCAGTTAAATAACTACCATCTTGTCCTGTTATTCCTGTTATAAGTGCTTTTTTCATATAATCACCCATTTGTATTTATATAGTCCCAATTCCAATGCTCCATTTGAGCAACAATTACATCTTCTGGTACATAACCATCGTCATAACTAATTAAATAATTTTCATTAATTTCTTTAATCTTTTCAAGTATATCTGATTCAAGTACTTGATATTTTTGATATAATGCACTATTATTATTCCACATTCTTCTATCATCAATTAATAAAGTATGTGTTTTAATTTTATGTTGTTTAATAATATTAAGTTCGTCAATCACAGGACACATTTTATCGCCAAATAATGTTGTATTATCGCTGAAATGTGCATCTAACCAAAAACATATATTTTGGTTTATATCCTTAATTATATCCCAAAGTATTTTCGAACTATCACCTAATATAATTTCTACTGTTTCGTTATGTTTAAATTTTGCCTTACAATGTTCATAATATCTTGGAGTGATTTCAATTGATATTATTTTTTTAAAGCCTGATTCCAATGCATGTTCGATTCCTCTACCTAAATAACTACCTGTTTCCACGAACACATTATTATTATTATAATTATTAAAGATATTTTTAACACCTGACATTAATTCTCCTTTAATTGCTATTGTTTTTTAATTATAGCCAATGATGCACAAACTTCATCTAATTTTATTTTATTGTCTGTAACAAATTCATCTACTGCAATCGTAACTTCATTAATTATACCATAATCATGTATCAACATATATCCATTATGCACTAACTTGTTATAAAAATATTCCATTGCCAACCATGTTGTATGTCCAGTATCTACATCTATATGCACTAAACTATAGTTAATTTTTTTATTTTTTATATGTTTTAATGTTTCTGTAGGAAACACACCTTTGTAAAATTTAACATTAAAATACTCTTTTAGGTAATTTTTAACATCATCTATGTTACTTATATAATTATCTTCTCTGTATGCAACATTACTTTTTTCTAATACTGTACCTTCGAATGTATCAAATAAATGTAAAACCTTATCATTTTTTTTAAGTTCACAAATAATTTTAGCAGAAGCACCTTTCCATACACCAACCTCAACAATATCACCATTTAGTTCTTTAATTTCATTTAAAATATTATATAGTTTGCTTGCTTCAAAAAAATTTAATCCATAACAAACTTCTGACTGTATTTTAGAATATAGCTTATTAAACATAATTATATCTCCTTTTATTTTCTTATAAATAATGAGTTACCACATTGTAAATAGTTGTAAATATTTTCATTTAACACTTCTACAAAACCAATTTCAGACATAAATTGTTTAAATTCACCATATAATGTCAATCCCTCATAAAACTCAACAAGTGAATACTCTGCAAAAATAGCTTTAGTTGTATGCAAAATTTTATCAGCATGTTTCAAAACTTTATGTTCATTACCTTGTAAATCTAACCACATAAAATCAATTCTATCAATATTAAAATCTTCAACAAATTTATTAATAGTAATTGTTTGAACAACTTCTTCTCTATCAAATGTGCATGTTGGAAACATCGTTAAATGTTCTTTTGGTTTTAATAATGAACTTGACTGATTGGAATATCCATCACTTATATATATTGTTTTTTCCCCTATAGTATCATCTAATGCTAAATTATAAGTATGAATGTTTGGTATAGCACATGTACTCTCTGATAACAATTTATATATATGCGATACTGGTTCAAATGAGTATATCGTAGAGTTTTGAAATAATTTAGAAAAGTCTATTGAATCATTTCCATTAAATGCTCCTGCATCTAAAATTACAGCATCATCACTAATATATTGTTTTAAAATATTTTTGTCCATTTATCGTTAACCTTTCTTCTATTGGTAAATACATTCTTCTAGAATAAGTTTCTCTATCTTGGTTAAAGTTTTTAAAATTTGCTTCATCAAATTCATCTTGTTTTCTTTTTCCAGAAACATAATGTTTATGTTGAAATATTACTCCATCTGTATCTCTATCATCTTTCAATAATCCAAGTTCATTTAAGTTATGATAGGCTTCATTATCAGAAAAACAATGTGTATATTCTGGATGAAATACAATCTTATTTAATTTTTTTAAACAATAATAAGTCATACAGGCTAAAGTAATACATAAACATCCAACTTTAGAATATTTATTTTGATAACCATCATCTAAAAATACTGCTCCATTCCAATCTATAAATTTGTTTTCTACCCATTCATCCCAAAATACATTATCTGGTGGATAAAAATCATCTGATAATAAAATCAATATATCTGAATCATTGGCTTCTAAACTTGTTGTTAATTTAGATATTGCATAATTATAACCTTTGCGCTCATTATCATATATAATATATCCATTGGCATCATTGAACATTGTATAATCAATTAATTCTTCATCATTAATTTGTGTAATTATTAAATGAAGGGACACTCTTTCTGGATGTTTACAATGTTTTAACCATTCTTTATATGTATTCATAAACATTTCTGGTCTAATTGTTGCACCTAAAATTAAAATGTTTTTCAATTATACACCTCATTATATTCCAAGATTAATAATTTCATCTATAATTACTCTTGCTCTTATATCATAATTATGATTCCTTACAACAAAGTCTCTTGCAATCTTTGCTTTTTGTCTACGATGTTCATCATTCATATTTAAAATTTCTTCAACCATTAATTCTGCTTCATTTGAATTTTTTGCATGATACATATGCTCTCCGAAAATTTCATATTGTGCAGGTTGATAATGTGCTAACATTAAACTCTCGTGACTACAAGCAATAGTTTCATATGGACGCATAGAACAATGAGTGTTACTGTTAACAGGCACATTCATTCCAAGCATACATTTACTAGAGTTTGTAACAACTGGTAGCCATTCATAAGGAAGTTCAGCATAACCATCTTTTGTCCAATAATTATTTGGATAATTTTTTAGATTAACAGGTCTAGTTTCATCCATCCACCAAATGCCATAAATCATCATATCGTATTTTTGCTTTTCTAATAAATTCATAACAAACCATTTAGTTTCATCGTATCTATTAGAGTAATTTCTAGCGACTAAGCTAATATCATGTGTAAACGCTTGTTCTTTTGGAACAGGTTTATGAAAATCAGCATTACATCCAAACAGCAAATTACCACATTTTATATTTCTTAATTTGAAACTAGATAACTTTTCACCCATTGTAGTCCATAGAAAATCACAATTAGCACTCATATATTCACCTATTTGTGGTGTGCAATCAGCTTCTATATCCCAACAATGAAATTGAATTCCTTTATGTATAAATAAAGTATATAATAAATTAATGGGTAAATTGCTATACCCCTCAGTAAATATTACAGTTGGTTTAAAGGTTTCAACTCTATCCATAATTAACTTAATATGTTGTTCCAAAGGTTTATCCCATATTGCACAACACTCATTATCTAAAAATGAAGTTTTACAACCAAGATTATCAAAACCAGATTTTAAACCATATTTAATCAAAGGGGTTTGTGATAAAAATAATACTCTTATATCCTTATAGTCCTTAATCATAATCTACCTCAAATTTTGATATTATTTTTTACTGCAAACTTATCAATTGCTTGTTCAATCACATCAACACGACTATACCAACTATTCTGACTTGCTATGTTTTTACATTTATTAATAATTTCTATATCATCTTTACATCTTAATGCCCTATAAACATTATTAATAAATTCAATATGATTTCTACTTGCATAAACAGCATCAGGGTATATCGTAGCTTCTGGTATATCTGTTGCAACGGTTATTTTGCCGTGTGACATAGCTTCGTAGTTTTTTATTGGATTACTATAATCCGCTACTTGGCAACGCTTAAAAGGAAGGATATTAACGTCACAGTGATGATAGTATGCCTGTAAATCTTTATAAGATTTTTTGCCAATATATACAATGTCTTTTGGTGCTTTGGATAACCCCCATCCTATTCCTACAACGGCTAAAGTGAATTTTGAGGCTAGTTTCTCAACTAATTCAATATCACACCAACTGCCTGACAAAGCCCCAGAAAACAATAAAATTGGACGTTTTAAGCCTATGAATTCTTGGGGAACTTGATAAGCCTGATTACCCAACTCTGGGAAACATGCATTTCTACACATATGTATATTAGGATGTTGGTTTTTTCTTAAATCATATAAAGGTTGTGAGGTTGTAAGTAGAATATCCGCTTTTTCCACCATTAGATGTTCATCAGATGCATTTTCTTCAAAATTATCTAATGAATCATAGATGTGAATTTTGTAATTAAGTTCGTTTAATTCTTTATGTTTATGTGACCATGAAGTAAATGCTATATCAATTTTAGGAACTCTTTTTTTAAATAAATCCCAATTATGATAAAGAGTAAAATTGTCATTTAGTCTTTCTCTATTACAATGAATATTAAATGATTTATTTATCCAATATACATGATAGCCACGTTGACTAAATATATCCATTAAATGATGTGGACGTTGTTTTAACGCAAAATCATAGTCAATTGTATTAAAATATGCTATAGATTTCATTGATACCCCTTTTTTGGCTAAAAAAAATAATAGGGATATATTATCTATATCCCTATTATTATAATACATCTATATATTAATATTGTCAATATAATTTCAATTTATGCAGGAACAACAATAAACTCCCACATGTTACCATCTGACCTTCTAGGGTCAAGACCTTGTAAGTCTAGTTTAAATGTCGAAGCACTCTTGTAACTTCCACCAATTTCATAGGTAGGCATTACTTTCATTTTGTAGCAAGTAAGCTGTGCATATGCTTCAATTGTAGAATTGGTAGCGTCTGCATCACTATAAATTGGGAATTGAATTGTGCAAGAACAAGCTTCTGCAAAATCGTTTGTTTGAACAGTTAAAATTTCAGTTGTAGGAGTAGTAGCAACCTTATATGCAGGATATACTTTTGTTCCTGCTAATGCTACGTTAAAACTTAATTCAGTAACACCACCAACTGTTTGAGCAAAAAATTCAGAAGCACTAGGTGTAGCAGTTCCTAAATCTAAACCATTAATTTCAATACTTCCTGCAACAGCTAAATGAGGTAGAGTAATTGTATTAGTAACTGCACCTACTGTATAAGGAGTACCAAAATAATAATATTCTGATGCTGAAATTGTTTTAGCTCCACCTGATGTAATTATAAGTTGGTCAAAATCCCATTGTGCATCAGTCATAGCAATTGCAATAGATTTCTTTGTATCAATTCTTGCTAGATTATAAAAACTCCAACCACCATTGATTTCTAAGGAATCTCCACCCAAAGTTATTGAACCCTGACTAGCAGTCGCAACATGCAAGTTTCTACTTGCTGTTCTAATTAATGCTTTTGGAGCATCAACGATAAAGCCTTTTCCTGTAAAAGCCATTTATAGTTCCTCCTTTAATATTTTTTTATTTATTTAAGTCTAAATAAGACTAGTAAATGATAGAATTGAACTACTTATAGATTTTTTTAAATTCAAACCTTTGTGCTATTCTTCTATAATTTGTAGAATTAGAAATGAGTTCATAACAACTTATAAAATATAATTTGTTTGAATTAACATATTTTTTATGTAAAAGTTGTTGTATTCTATCAGTTATTTGAAAACATTTTGATTGAAAACCTGATTGAACATCTTTATTTTTTGGAACATATACTTCAATAATGATGGGAGTCCATTTCACAAAGTCATTTTCTGTATCACTTTGCATTGCATTTCTCATTAATATTCTACAGCATCCATCATTTGTGAATTTATCACTTATAAATGTTTGTAGAAAATATTTGTCTAATAAGACACCAAAGTTGTTTTTCTCTGTAATTGGAATATCCATTAATGACTTTAAAGCATCATCATTTACTAATACTTTATAAATTGAAGCTATGTCTAAAGCTAGGCTCATAATATCACCAACTTACTTTTTTTTAACAACCTTTATATATTTAGAAAAATTAATTTTATTTACTGCTAATGTAATAGCATCATTAAAATCTTTTTCTATTAATTGTTCAGAGTTGTAGAAAATTTTAGTAAAAAATGGGTGTCCTTTTTGTCTAAACGCAGTAATTTCTTCTGTATGCTCTGCTTGACTTTCTTCCCACCATCCATAATCAATATTATAAACATTTTTACCTTCTCTACCATATACCTTCATACCATCTCTATCCTCAGCATGATAATATTGAGATGATAAATAATCAGAAATCCAAGGATTATTGAAAGTATCTGCTTCTGTACCCATACCAAATTCAATTATCATAGCTTTATAAATTGTATCATCAGATTGGTCTAAAACACCGATTTTACGCATTAAATCCAAACCTTTACTAACTGCTTTAAAGTTTAATGCTTCAATAATATCTCTTCTCCATTCTGGTTTACCAACAGAATCAATAGTTCCACTGGATGGTATGGTTGAAATTTCATATATCATATAAGCAACAAACTTATTTGATAATTTATCTAACTCTATTTCTAAATATTTTTTAAGGTCACTTATTAACTTTTGAGTATCAAATTCAATCATGTTTATCACCATCTATAATTTTACAATATAACATAAGTACTCCATCTACATTAGTACAATTTAATTGAGAATAATCTATATCATAAATCATATATTGTGAACCATAATAATTAAATTCATCTGTAACCATTAAATTTTTAGTATCATCGTTATATTGGACTCCAACTAGGATAGTTTGACTTGCTTCAATACCAATAGTACCTTCATTTTGCATCCAAGCCCTTGCATTTACTCTACTAACAAACCCATAAGTATTTAATGAAATATCAATAAAACTAGCAGGAGTTGAAGCTATACCATCAGCGTCTAATTCAGCATATGTCCATCGTTGAAAATCTAAACTAACTGTACATAATTGAATTTGAGTTTTATTACAATTAATAGCTCTAAAAGGAAACCAATTAACTAAATATATATGATTTTGAGTATCAGTAACATAGTCACCTTTTTTCAAGTCTATAGACTTAGAACATGTAAATAGCTTTGATGTATCACTTAAACCTTTCATATTAGATTTAAAATCTAAATCTTCTATTAATGCTTTACACAATATAGGTGTAGCAGAAGTAAAATTAATTGTACAATCTTCTCCTAGAGATAATAATATATCATCGAAATCTTGTTCTAAATAAGAGGGTACATAAAAGTCCATTGTTATTCCCTCCTTTTTAAAAAGTCAAAAAACTTTAAATCAGGTTTTTTGACTTTAGTACAATTGTTTTCGTCTGTTCTGATATTATCTGGCAATCTCTCTATACTGCCAGCTAAATTAAATATATATTTTTTGACATCATTATATTCTAATTTATTATTGGCTAAATCTTCGATTTGATATAATAAACTTAAAGTCTTTTGACTAAGTAGATGGCAATATTCACTGATAGTAAATTCTTCTACACCTATTATTTCAAGGTCTTTGTTTTTATATTTAATTTCTATACGCAAAATTACACCACCTATCCACTATAATCAAATGATAAACCAGTTTTTGTAATTGAGTTTATTTCTGTCATATTCGAATACTCAGTCATTTTATGGAATAAATCTGTTAATTGATTTTCTCTATCTTGAATTATTTGAGTTAAAAATTCGAATGGCTTATACGCATACGCAACACTTAAAGCGTTGGTAGTATAACTAACTAATGTATTCCAATAATTCCTAACACATTGAAAAAACTCAATTTCAGACGCAGTAATAACATAATTTGTCTGCAATATATCTAAAGTAGTATTGACTGTAGGAGTAGCACCGTCAACATACTCACTATCCCAAGACACAGCTCTGCCAGTATCACTAAATAATCGTTGGCATCCAGAGATACAAAAATTTAAATAATCATCATCAGTAAACACAATAGGTGTTCTTTGATTGCGTACATTTTTCACCAATTGTTCTTTTAAGTCTAAAAGAGATGTTGACATTTAAATCACACCTTTATATTTTATTTAATATCATTTATTAAAATTTCTCTACCACAAAATTCACTTAAAAATTTTAATTTAGCTCCACTTAATTCGTTAGCAATACTTGTTGCAACAAAATAAATAAAACTTATAGTATGTGGTTCAGTAATTTCTCCAAGTTCTTTTTTCATCTTTAAAAAATTACCTCTTAAAATAGCAAATATTTGTTCTTCGTCTACAATATTGGGATTTTTTTCAATAAATCCTAAATTGATATTTACATCTGCATTATCAATAACAAGCATACCTCTTTTAAGTAATGAACAAGTAGTATCTAAATAATACACATCATCTTCTTCTACGATTGTAAATGAACCAGATTTAATATTTTGTTCACGAATAGGATTTATTAATTTAATACCAATATCAAATTTATTTTTATTAAAAAGTTTTACTTTTGCCATCCTTATAACCTCCGTTGAAAAGTAAAAGGGGATAGTAATCTATCCCCAATTTTATTTATATTAAAGTGCAGTATCTTCATAAACACCAAGGTAAGCATTATCACCAAAGATAACAGCAGTACCAAAGTATTTGCGTAGATTAACTTCCATTGTGTTATCGTTGATGTTTGTAGCATCCATAGATTCTACATCACCTTCCATAACAACTTTTAATGGTGATTCTGCGCCCTGTGGAACAATGTATAACAAATCTTGTCTCAAAACAGGAGTTGTATTGCTTCCTCTTAGGAATGGATTATCTAATTTCGATACACTAGCACCTTTGTAAGCACCAATATATCCATTTTTATTAAATTCATCCATAATGCTGTTAGAGAACATTTTTGTAGAAGTATAAGTTGTGAAACCAGTAGCTTCTGCAAGTTTGGAAACTATGTTAATATCACCCAATAAAGCAACATTACCATATCTCTGCATTGACCTAATCATAGGGTCTAAAGTAGCTGTAACAATACCAGAACCACTTGCATAATTAGGACTTGAATATCCACTAAATGAAGCATATAAAGTAGCTTCAATCAATGCAACAATTTTTCTTTCCATTTCATTTGATGCATCAGTAATACATTCATCAAAATTAACTTTGCCACTTGCAAGTTCATATAAGTTAACATATGGTCTTGCAGATACCTCTACTGTATCAACAGTTTGATAAGCGTTCATGATTCTGCTTCTTTGAGTTGTTCCATTTTTAGCCTGTACAAAAGCTTCAATACCTGCTTTTTTTACTTTAAATAAAGCCTTTTCCCCAATACCAACTCTTTTTGTATCAGCAAATAAATCAATATAATTAGTGTTTGTATTGATTATGTTATTAACTACAAATGCAAGTAACTGTGAAATCTCATATCTATTATTAGGAGATGGATTTTTAGCCAACTCTTTAATTGCACTTCTTGCTTCTAAAACTTCAATTTCACTCTCTTTAATTTGATTTAGGTGTAAAGCAGAAAATACTTCTACAGCCTTATCAGTTCTTAATGCCATTTTATTGTCCTCCTTATATTATATTATTTTATTAGTCTAATACGATGCATTTATAAACAGTTTCGCCCCATTTAGTAGGCTTTTCGATAATTTGATATTTCTGATTAGGTGAACTTGAAGTTGCAGTAATCTTACCAGTAGTTCCAACGTCAACAATATCACCAACCGCAGGTGTTCCAACAACTTTATCAGTTACGAAAATTTCACCCTGTAATAGTCTTTTAATTCTTAAATATTTTCCTGCTGATACAGTAAAGTCCAAATCATTAATCATTTGTTCGTCAACAGTATCAATTACGTTTTCTACGAAATATGGAATTTGCGAATTAACATTAGGTGTTGCACAAGTACCTGCTGACCAACTAACCACTTGAACAAACATTCCATTATGAATCGCAGTTTCACCAGTTTTAAGAACTAAATTTCCAATATATTCGTTATTTCCTTTTGCTACATAACCAGCCATTTATTTGTCCTCCTTATTATTAAATATTTATTTATACATTGTTATGTATTTACTAATTACGTCTGAACCATGTAAATCCATTGTGTCTAGCACTCTTGATGCTGTTATCATAGAATCTTTAGGTTCAACCTTTTTTGTTTCTGCTTTTTCTAAAGCATATTCAACTACTTTCGCTTGAAGAGTTAATTCATCAAGATTACAAATAGCTTCTGCGATTTCTGTTGAATCCAAAATTGCATCACTCAATAATTTAGAATATTTATCTCTTAAATTATTTTGTTTTTCAATTTTTTCATTTTCTGCTTTTTCTAAATTAATTTTATCCATTTCTGCTTTGAGTTCTGCTAATTCTGCTAATTCTGAATCTTTTAAAACAACAGTTTCTGAAAGTGTGTTAACCTTTTCAGTTAACTCATTAATTAATGTTTCTTTTTCAGCAATGATGTTATTTAGTTCAGTGATAATAGTTTCATCAGAACTCTGCACTTCATTAACCTCTGATTCTTCTACACTACATGTTGCTTTTTTCTTACTTTCTTCAACATCTGCCTTCATCTTTGTTTTACAAACTGCACATTCATCAGAACCACAATCACATTCTGATTCTTCAACTGCATTAGTTGATTCGTCTACACTTACCTCATTAACACTCATGTCTTCTGAAAATGGAGATTCCATTGAATCTGATGAATTACTTTCTGGGTCTGGCTCTACAACTTCTGGTGGAGTTACAGGCATATAATTTTTAGTAACTTTATATAATTCACTTATAGTTACATCTGATTCGCCAACTGTGTAATCAATCCTGAAATAATCTCCACTTGTATAATCTTGTAGTACCATGTAATTAACACCAAAATCAGTGCAACACATACAGCAAACTTCCTCACCATAAGTTTCGCAAATTTTGTTATAAACTTTCATTCTCACCTGAGTAATATCAAGTTCAGAATTTTCAAAATGAAATAAAGTTTTTTCAAAAAATTCTTCAATTGGTTTAATGTTCACTTTGTCACCACCTATATCAATATTTAATGCTTCTGCTATTAATAATCTAGCTGTAGATTTTTTTTCAGCAGGAGTTGTTACTATGCAATCACCAAATAGTCTATTATCTTGATGTGCATTTATAGTTCTTTCTTTTTCTGTAAAACTGTCATACTCACCAACAACCACTTCAACACTAAAAAACAATGATTTTTCTTGAAATAATTCTAATATTGCACTACATACTTTTTGATACCTTTTGAAAACTTTAACAACACCATATAATTCTATTTCATTTTCTTCTGTCTCTAATTCATAAAAATCAACAAAACTTCCAACTTGTTGAGTAGCAAAGCTACCATCACGTTTTAAAGCGTGACCTAGATTTTTATATTTTCCATTTTCTAGTTTGTCTCTTTCACAAACTAAAGGTATGCCAATATAAAACTCTTTATTTTCAACTATTTCATGAATAAAATCAGGAAGAAATTTAGCACCATTTAGATTAGTATTACTAGTTATCAAAAGGACATTCATAGTCATGTATATGTCATTAGAATCATTTAACTCAATAATGTTGGCTTGTATTTTTTCAATACTCATTAATATCACCTACCTTATTGATTAGAAGGTTTGGGATTTTTACCAGTTGCACTTTTATTCTTATCTGTAGTCGCATTAGGATTTGGCGGTCTACCTCCTTTGTTGTCTGTAGGCGGTGGAGTGTTACCAGATGATGTATGTGTATTAGTTGGTGGTGCAAACACAGTAGCAAAATCACGACTAGATTCATCTAATCGTCTTTCATACTCTTGTTCAACATCCAAACCATGTTCTTCTAATAAAGTTGTACTACTAATACATCCCTGTTGCCATAATTGAAATGCTTCTTCTTTGATTTTATCGTCACCAATTAAATCAACTTCATTAAAAACAAAAGTTGGTATTTTATTACTTCCAACTCTCCATATTTCAGCCAATCTTCTATTATATTTCTTCATCATTTCACAAAAGTTATTTTGATTTTGCTTAATGCGTTCTGATGCTGTTCTAACAGATATATTAGCTTGTGCAAATGAACTACCATCACTTTCGCCTGTCACAATAACAGGACTTATTCCACCACTTGATAAAATTTGACTATTTACTTCTGTATATTTAGATTTATCAAATAAATTTTGGTTTTCAACAGCAATAAATTTTGCATCAACAAAATGTGATGTTACTGCTAAAGGGAATTTATTTAATGCATCTTGAAATATCTTTGCCGTAGCATTTAATTGTGCCTGATTTGGCTTAGGTAACAATTCATCATGACCTAACTTAGCATGTAAAAAACCTTTTGCACCAATATTCATTTGATTATCTTCATAAAATGATATTAATTCTTTTTTTGCTAAAGGTTTAAGGCATGAAGTCACCATTGGAATAGCGTATTTCTGCCACATTGGCTTAGGCTCTTGTAGAACAAATGTATTAACAGGATTTAATTGTATCCATGCTGATGCATTTCCGCCTTGAAGTGCCTGAGTTATTTCAGGAGGATAACCTTTATATTTTTCCAATAAACTATCAAGGAAATCTTCTTTTACATTTAATACCTGTCTACGATTAAGTTCTGCTACATTAAAATCAATAACAGGTTCACCATTAACCATTACTGTTGAAATTCTACAACGATGTGGTGGTAGCGTTAATATACTTCCATCTGGCATAAAATATATAAAACAATTTGCAAACAAATACATTTCATAAAAAATGCTTCTAGCAATATCTAAAAAATTTATAGCTTCATAATAATCAAAATATTTTTGTTTAGCCTTTTCTGAAATGCCTTTTAATTTATATCCACATGAAAGTGAAAATGGTACTAAAACACGCTTAATAATTCCACTAAAAATACTATCAGCATCAACAAAATAATTAGATAGTTCATAAAGTTTAATAATATTTGTTTGTTTATCTTTTAATATTGCTTCATAGTTATAATTTTTTAGTTCGCCTGTAAACGTATAATCTTTACTTTCATATGAAAATACCTGATTAAGTATATTAGTATTTAAATCTGCTCCAACCAATATATCAGATGTATCTTTTTCTTTATTGCTCAATCTTTAACACCTCATTTCCATACATCATATTGCTACCAATTATAAGCAGTGCCAATGCAAAAATCACCTTGGTTTCTTTTATTATCCTTATTTTTTTCTTCTTGTGTAAGAATATATTCCATTGCCATTGCTAATGCTGTGTATCTGTCTTTATGTAAATAATTACTTTGTGTGTCATATTGAATATTCCCTGATGCTGTAATTTTAGGAATGATATTACCCATTTCATGTTGTAAGGCATCAGTTTCAATATATATTGCAGTTTCTTCTAATAAAAATTGAGATTTATTCTTAGCAGTTTCACTTTTTTCTTCTTGATTTAACTCTGATTCACGCCTTATGGTAGCACTAGAAACAGGTAACATTAAACTCTGATTCTCTAAAAACATTCGTGTAGCAGTAGCCATCCTACCATTAAACTTATTATCTGCCCTGACTCCACGAATGATAGGCAATCCACTTCCTGCCGTTTTCTCAAATGTATCTAAAATAAAAGGAGGATATTCCTTATTATTTTCATCAACAAATGGTGCATTTAAAAGTGAAATAATACCTTCTCCTAAAGAGTTAACGTCAATAAGAACTTTTTCTATATTAGGAAACCTCACACACATTTTTCTAATTTCTGTTGCGAGAATTTCTAATTGTTGTCCATGAAATGAGCGAATATTAACAAGATATTTTAGAAATGTACCATCAGACTTTTCAGACATTTTAATAATGCACATACATGTATTATCTGCATAGGTTGAACCTGATGTTGCAATATCACAACTTAATATATATCTTGACTTACTACCCTTTGCTTGAATTAATTCAACAGGCTCTAACTTACGGCATGGTTCAGTAAGTTCATATGGGAAAAAACTACCTTCTGTAGCTCCAATGAAACGACTGTTCCATTCCATTTCCCATGAAGTAATTGGCATTTGTTTCTTTTGTGCTTCAACAAATTGTTCATCAATTATTCCATATCTAATTCCAGTTTTGTAATTTAATGAACAAGCAAACTTTGAAGTATCTCCTTGTTTAATATCCTTTAGTGTTTCTTTAAATCTAGCAAAAAAATCACATGATTTTAAATAGGCAGAAGTTGTTTGAATGAGTTTAGATTCAACATCTTCAAACTCAACTCCATCACCTTTAAACTTCCAAAATATATCACGTTTATATTGTAATATTGGAAATAGTACAGATGTAATAACTTCACTCTTAACCCACGCTGATTCATCTATGTAAATTACCTTTTTACGAAGTCCTCGAATATTAGAACCATCAACATTCATTGCCAACGCTTCAATTGTTGAACCTGATTTGAAATTTACTACACCTATATCTTTTTGAATCCTAATTGGGAAATTGATTTCTCTGCTTATATTAGGATTGTCAGATGCTAACGCTTGTATGTATTTAATAGTTAATAAAGCCTGTCTAACAGTCTTAGAAACTATTAATATTTGATTATATGGATATAATATAGCCAATGATATTAAAACTAAAGCCATTTTAAAAGTTTTACCCAGTGACCTTGCTTCAACATCATCAATCATATTGCAATTACCACAGGCTCTAACAATAACCTCTTGAAATGGAAATAAACTAATAGGCTTATTAGGAGTAGATAAATATTCTTGAATAAAAACATCTAAATGTGACCTATAATACCAAATTTGTTTTTCCCATTCTTCTGTATTAGGTATTGCTTGTTGCCTTGCTACTTTATTACTAAGCGGATTGCTAGGGTCTAAATATTGTCCTGATTGTTTTGCAAATTTCTTTTTGGAGAAGTTCATATAAGCCATTATATATCCTCTCCAATACTAGCAATAATCCACCTAAAATCATTTATAATTGCATCAATTTCATCTTTTTTAAATGTAATTTTTTTCTGTAAAAATCCAGTAGTTTCTAGTTTTTTCGTAAGTTCTCCAAAACTTCCTAAACCAATTGAATCATTTTCAGTTCTAGTCTTTTCTGCAAATTTAGCAGATTGAGATAATTGGTCGAAAATATCCTTAAAATCCTTATATCGTTTTTCTGCTCCAGTGTGACCTTCACACATATCAGAAAACGCTTTGTCCATCGCTAGACTGGCTTTACAAACTTTTTTAGCATAATCTATATAGGCAGAATTTTCAAGCTTAAAATCACGCTCTAAGCCTGCAAAATACGTTTCTAAATAATTTAATTCACCAACAGTATAAAACCCATGCCATATTGGACTATATTTTTTTTCACCATATTCTAACTCCAAAGACATTTCATTAAAAGGTAAATCATCGTCTTCTGGTATTTTACCAACCATTCCAATGTCTTCTCTTTCCTTAACTTCTCCAAATTCATCAATAAATTTATACCATTGGACACGATTCATCATCCTAAAAAACCAATTAAATTGTTTCCCTGTTAAAATTTTAACTTTTTCATTTAAATCCCTATTGTCTCTATATTCACTACTTCTATTCAATTCTTCTTCTGCTTTAGGATAACACCATTCCCATAAATCATGTCTATATTCTCTACGATTATATTTACAATAATCTTTAACTCTATCAGCACTTGTACAGAATTTTCTAACACATTCTTTACACCATGCATCATGATAAAATTCATGTTTCCAATCCTTATTTGAATAAAACATAGATATGGGAGTTTTTTTATTGCATTTATGACATGTTTTTTTTAATTCATCTATTCTATCTAATTTACTAGCCAATTTATACACCACCTTTAATAACTAATTGGCTATTCACTATATCCATATTCATCTAGCATATCTTCCAGAGAATCATTAAGAACTCTGATATTTTTTTTCATACTTGATGCATAAGATTTGGTTAATTCAATTTGTCCATGATAATTACCAAGTTTATATTGAAGTGACATTTCCTCTAGCAATAACTCAATAGCATCTGGCATATCCATTTCTCTAACATGATTAATAATATTAACGATATAATCTATATGTTTTTGTTCCACTTGTTCACCAAACTGAAAGTTATTTTGACTTTCAACATCAGTCTTTAATGTTGAATTTTTATTTGAATTTATTGTTTCATGAATTGCAAAATTTTCAACAGGACTTTGTACTATCCTATCCTCTAGTAATGTATAATAAGTATTAGCATCAACCTCTTTATTATTAATAAAAAATGTTTCACATAATTTACCATTAATAAATTTATCAGTACGTCTAAATTCAGGGTAATTTTTTTCCATGCATATCACTCCTAAACTTTAGTATTTTGAATTAATACTAATTTACTTTTATTATAATCAAACTTATTATTATCTAAAATTAAATAAACGAAACCTTGTGATTGAGGTTTACTCAAACTACCATCATGATTATATTCTGGAGACTCACACAAACATCCGCTCTCATAGAATATACATTCTCCATACCTAGTTAACGCAGAAGCGTGTGTATGTGCTGTAACCAAACATTGAAAACGCAATCCTAATTGATTAAAATAAGTAAATGCTTTTTCTGTAGTTTGTAATATGTTAGTTTTATAAGCCTTTGGATGGCTAAATATAACATCACCAATTTGAAGCCACCAATCACTATTATAAACAATTTTAATTCGCTTATTCTTGTATATCTCTATTAAGGAATCATAATATATCTTTGATTTATTTTGATGGTCATATTTAAAAAAACCATTATTAACAATTAAATCTAAGTTTGTTTCTGGCATTAATTGTAATAAATCATCTGATATTTTATCGCTTAAATAATTTATAAGCCTAACATTATGATTGCCTTTAATAAAATATACTTCTTTAGGTTTAATATATTCAATTGTATCAATTATCATTTTTCTAGCACCAATCATTTCATCAATGAAAGGTATTCTATATTTTTTTCTAAATTTGCTTAAACTTTGTGCATCTGTTTCATCTCCACCAAAAATCAATATATCTATCTTACCAACATAATCACTCAAAACTTCATGTGTTATGTTAAATGGATAATGTTGGTCTGATATAAATAGAATTTTAGTAATATCTTTTTTATATTCACCATCAATTTGACCTTGTTTATATAAAAATTGTTTTACAATGCATCTACATTGTTCACCAGTTTTATTAAACATATCACCTATTTCATTCCAACTTAAATCAATATCACCATTTCTTTTTTGAATACCTAACTCAATTAATTTATCCATTTTATCCGCTTATCCTTTGTGAAATTAATATTTACTAGACACATTTTTTGTCAACAATTAATTGCATTAATCATAATTTAAATTATATGTATATTTGCTGTTTGTGTCTAAAATACAATCTAAAAATCCAACTTATTCTTCACTTTAATACTAATTTCTTTTCCATTAAATTCTTCAAATACATCAAACTTAAATTCAGTAATATTGTTTTTATCATCTGTTAGCTTAATACATTTATCATCTACCTCAATAACTGTACCACTTACACTAATATCAACAATTTGACTTCTCTTAATTATTACTCCCATTTTAATTCCTCCGCTTATCCTTATTTATTTATTCAAATAAATCTGCAAGTCCAGCCAACTGACTTCTAACAGTACTGCAAAGTTGAACCACACCAAACAGCTTATTTCCCTTTAATGTTTCTGTTAATACTTCAATACCAGAATTTTTTTCAAATATAGTTTTATCTACTTGACGTTTATCACCATCAAAAATAATAACTGTATTTTTACCACATCTGCTTATCAAAACTTCAATATGCTCTTTGGTTAAATTCTGACATTCTGAAACTAACAAAATACAATTGTCAAACGTCCTTCCTCTTATAAAACCTAAATGACATAATTCAATTTTATCTTGTAATAAAAATTGATTTAACGCCATTTCACCACCTAGAATATCTGCAATAGGCATTGCCCAAGGTTTTAACTTACTATTTTGGTCGCTAGGTAAATAACCAATAGGGTTACTGTCCTTAACTTCTACATTATTTCTAATATAAACTAATTTTCTATAATGATTTTTATTTATCGCTCCTAACGCCCAACATAATGCGATATAAGTTTTACCACTACCAAATTTACCAAAAACAGTTTTACATGATATTGCATCATTATCCAATAAATCAAACCAACATTCTTGATAAATATTTAATGGCTTAATATCTGCATCAAAGCCAGAAGATATTTTTTTAGGTTTGACTTTATCAAATTTAGTTCCATTCCATCTAAGTTTATCTATTACATCACCTTCTGGGTTGAAAATTAATAGATACTGATTTTCTAATAACTCAATTTGATAATTGCCTTGATAAAATAATGCCAGATTTTCATCGTTTAAAGTGATTTCTTTTATACCATTGTACATTCAATCACTCCTAAGTAAATTATTTGCAAGTTCCTTACATATAAGATTTTAAACTATACATAATTTTCATTTTTCTAATGAAATTCATTGAAGCACTTTCTACACCAACTACTGTATATCTTAATTGTATTTGTAAACATAAACATACGATTGTTTTTAAGTTTAATTTCTCCACATTTTGAACATTTTTTATAAACACCCTTGCAAATATAAGTATAGTACCAATCATCATATAAGTCTTGATATTTTTTGCAAATATTTTTTGAAATTCTCATTATTTTATTTTGAATATTAGAATATTGACATAATAAATTTTTTGCAATTTCATTGTAAGTATATCCTTGAAATAGCAAATTCAATATTTTATCATCATTAATTTTTAATGGAGTTTGTTTTAAAATATTTTTTAAGTCATATTTTAAACATCCTAAATCAGTCAACAGACTACCATTGCAATCTAACAATGCTGTAATATGTTTAGGATTTGTAAAGTCACATTTATCATAATCAATTTCTGTAGAATCCTTTAATGGTGCTTTAAAATATATAGTTCCATTAATTTTGTCTTTGCTAATAATCTGGTCTGATTTTAATTCTTTTAATAATTTAACTAACTTTTTTTGACTTGTCTTGTTTAATTTATTTGCTCTTAACATTTTGAGATTTTTACTAATTATTAATTTTAAATCTTCATATTCTCTAACAGGTTGAATGGTAGCAATATCATGCGAAGTAATTATTTGTTCAATAGGTTTTTTATAATTATAGCCATTATTTAATAAAAAACTTATTGAATTTGCATTTTCTAATTGTCCATAAGTCTTTTCCATTAATTCTTCAATTGATAAATCTTTACCAAACTTATTTTCTAATTGTTGTCTAGTATAATAATTATATTCAGTCTTTTTAACCTTTTCAGCATCATCAGCAAATAGTATGTAGTTAGCCATAGATTCTAAAATTTTACATACATTATTGTCGCTACTTATGTAATCATTTTGATTTAAATTTACTTTAAATTTTTCATCAAAGTAAGTTTCAAAATATTGGTCAACATAATTATCATGTTCACCATTTTGAGTATAAAGTACTTTATTAGCGTTCTTAATTCTATCAGATTGACATAAGTTAAAGTCTAATTCATTTAAAAATTCATATGCAGATTTGTTATTGATTTTACCTTTAAAATATTTTACTGGAAATGCCATATGTTGTCCTCTTTAATTATTTAGTTTTTGCTAGGGTGTGCAGGTTCACCCTAGCATGTAGTAAGTTTTGCAATGAGATTAGTCTGTAAGCTAATCTTATGTTAACACAGTATTTTAATATTGTCAACATATAATTTACAAAAATGTATGTATTTCTACAAAATTTTATATAAACTATCAAAATAACTTTTATCATAACTTCTTTGATTATATTGTTTATACATTGGTGTAGATGTATTGGATTTTTTATATTGTTTTGGTTTTTCCTCGATTGGTTTTTCGCTTGATTTAATTATATTTTTTTTGATAATAAATTTGATTGCAGTAACTTTCCTACCAGTTTTTATTTCTTCAAACTCAAAAGAAATATCTGTCTTTTTTGCAAGTTCTTTTTGTGAAATTAAAATAACTTTTTGTTTAAAATTGCTATACAAATCATATTTTTTTTCTAAAATATCTTGTAGATAATCTACAGTGTAAATAACATCTGCTTTTGTTTTAAATTCATTAGCCTTTAAAATTTCATATATTCTAATAGCATATTTTGATTTAAGAGATAAAATATTTTTTAGATTATATTGTGTATACATTTCTTTCAATCCTAAAAAAAATGGTTTAGTACTAGACCTTAATTGTAATTCAAATCTTTTTGTTTTGAAATTATATGGTGCTTCTTTTAACCAATGGTATGGTTTCATTTGTATATCATCTGTAATTATAAATGATTTAGCATGTAGCTTCATAACAATATCAATTATCATTTTATAATTGGAATTACTAATTTGTAATAAGTTTGCTATTTCACTTATTGTAAAATAATAAATTTTAAAATCATCATCCTCGGCTTTAACTAATGATGCCAAGGTTAAAATAATTTTTTGTTCAAATTCTGTCAATGAATATTTGGCTGTTACAAGTGAATTTGCTTTTCTCACTAACAAATCTTTATTCACGTTAAATCTCCTTTGTAATTTGTCATGATAAATCTTATTTTATGTATTAGATATTACCTTGTCAATGTAAAAGTAATAGTTTCAATGTAAAAGTAATAATAACTCAATGTAAACGGAATAGTTCCTCAATGTAAAAGTAATATTATTCAATGTAAACGTAATATTTAAAATTTGAAACCCTTACTACTGTATGTCTGGACAACCTCCTGAAATTAGAAGTATTAAAGAAATAAGGAAAGAACGAATTGTTTCAATGTAAAAGTAATAGTTAGCATTATAAATAACCCTACACAACATTCATATGTAAGGATTCAATGTTCACAAACATAGTAATATTTCACTCCTTTTTTGTAATAGTTCATATATCACAATCCTGTAAATAGAGAAAAACACTAACCCGATATTCTTTGTTAGTATCTTGAAATATGACAGCAAAAATCACCACATTAACAAAACGCTCAAATTTTAGTTTTGAGCGTTTTTTATGTTAGGTAATATGATTAGACCTTTTTATCGTTTAAACACGAAATAAGTACAATTTTGGAGCAAATTAGGGTATGTCTGAACTATTTCTTCAACAAAACTTTCATTATGCCTGATAAGAATGTTTTTTTGACAGCAACACTATTATTCGCCAATGCCATATTACACGCTTTCTGTTGAATCACCATATATATTGTCTCGGACGCTCTGGTAATCATCGTGTATAGCAAATTTCGTTTAAGATTCATGTAATGGCTCATATCCATGCAACCTATCACAACATTGGCTTGTGAGCCTTGTGAACTGTGACAAGTTATCGCATACGCTAAATCAACATAGGCTAATTTTTTTGTAGAATATTTAATAATTTTATCACCATAATCAACATACATAGTTTGGGTGTCATTGTATATATGCTTAATTACTCCAAAATCACCGTTAAAAACTCCTAATTTATCTTCAATGGGTTCTAGCATATCATCATACCAAATCGCCCTATAATCGTTTTTAGTGTGCCTTACCTTATCACCCAATCTAAACTTACACCGCTTAGTTTCAAATTCTGGTTTACAATCATCAGGAGGATTGGCTATTTGTTGTAAACAGTTATTTAAATATTGAACACCAGAATATCCCTTTTTCATAGGACTAATCACCAGAATATCTTCTAAGCTTGTATTCTCTATGCATTTTTTATAAAGCTTTAAAATTTTATCACAACAATCTTCCTTTGTGCTAAACCATGCTTTAAAGTCTTTATTCACTCCAATTTCTAAAGTTTCATCTTTGGATGAATAAAATTTCTCACCACTTCTCACTTGTGTAGCAACTGACAATATGCCAGAATCTAACGCTTGTCTAAATACAGTTTCAAGTTTAACAACAGGCAACATTTCACTTGTTATTAAGTCTTGTAATATATTTCCAACACTGATTGATTCTAACTGTGCAGGGTCACCAACAATGACCACCTTACATCCATCAGGAATAGCAAATAATAAGTGTCTAAACAGGAATATATCTATCATGGATGCTTCGTCAATCACAATTATATCCATTTCTTTTTGATTATCTTTTTTATAAAAAAATCCCATTGGAGTAGTAATTAAGGCTCTGTGAATTGTCATAGCGTTTCTACCAGTAGATTTAGCCAAAACTTTTGAAGCTTTAGCAGTAGGTGAAACAAGTAGTATATTTTGTGTAACATTCTCTAGCATTTTCAAACAACCATTCAACAATGTTGTCTTACCAGTTCCAGCATACCCAGTTAGTATGACTACATTATTGCTATTAACTCTATAAAACAACTCCTTCTGTTCATCTGTATACTGAATATTTAACAGGGTTTCAAGGTGTTGGATTTCTTTTTGAATAGCATCATTTCTGTAAGGAGGTAATGATACAACAGAGGATAAACGCTGTAATTCTAATGCAATATCAACCTCACAATTGTAAATATGAATCATGGATAACATATTATCCTTAACATAAAAAATCTCATTTTGTATAATATCATCAAAATCAGGAATGTAAGTATCTAATACTCTTTCAGCAGTTTCTTTAATTTCATACTTATCTGCCCATGTATTACCTAAGTTTTGTGACAATTCTAACGCATAGATTATTCCTGCAAATTTTCTTTGACTACAATTTGGTTCAAGTCCTATACTTGTGGCTATTTCATCAGCAGTTTTAAATCCTATGCCTTTAATATCTCTATATAACACATAAGGGTCATTCATAACAGTTTTAATGGCTACCTCTGGAGATTTATATTGTTTTACAAGCTTTTTAATAATACTGAATGATATTCCAAACTTACTTAATCCTGTTAACGCCTTAGCATAATTAATAAACTCTTTAGCCTTAATAATTAGATTATCATATTGCTTTTGTTGCATACCCTTAATTTTACTTTTAACAAAAGTTCCATCTAACAAAGACGAAATGGGTTTTGGATATACATCAGTTATCTTTTTAAACATTGAAGGTGATACAAGTTCTTCTAACAATGACCATTCATCATCTTTGGTAATCTCAACAGTGTGCAAAGCAACAAGCGTATAGTTGTCACCATAAGTTTTATGATAGCCTTTAGTAGCAGTAATTTTATACTCTTTACCTATCACTAATTCTGGCATAGTTCCTACAACTGTGATTTTTTCTAGCTTATATTTAACTTCATCAAAAATATCAGTATTTTTTCTTGATTTTATATCATAGTCTTTACCCATGTTATAGCACATATAGATACCATAACTGGATTCATCTGAATAAAATCTTTTAGCATAAGGTTTGATAGTTATATCAAAAACATCAGTATTCTTTAACTCTAGCCTTACAGACATAAGGTATTCCTCCATTTTTTATTCATTATTTTGTATTCTACAATGTACAAATTACATTTCTAAAAGGTTATAAATATGCCTATCCTAGCAAGAAGTAAGTCTAAGGGTTAAATTTAGTCTCTTCCTTATAATAACGCACGCGCACGCATGTATATATCTTACAAAGAATAGGCATATTTATAACCTTTTAGAAAATCAATTTTCAATTGCAGTATAAATATTAGCTTTCTTATTTTTCCCTGATACGTCATACTTAGCATGAATCGTAAATAAAAAACCAAACTCTTCCAGAGTTCGTATAATATTTCTAATCTCTCTATCTGATATATGTAAGTTATTAGACATTTCAACATAACTCATACATAAATCCTTATTCTGTTTAATGTATAAATAAACTAATAATCCTAAATATTTCAACTTTTGATTTTTTAAAATTGATTCAATAGTTTTGATTAATATCCTTGTTGTATTGTAAGTATTAAAAAAAGTTCCTGTTAAATCATTATCTTCTTCATCTGCAATATTCCTATAAAAACCCTTTACTGGATATTTGATTGAAAATTTCTTAGGAAAATTTATAACCTTTTCTTCCTCATACATCATCAACTCTGTTGATTTTTTGTTAAATAATACCATATGATTCTCTGTTCGAGTATATCCTGATAAATCCAATAAACCATTTTTCTTAATAATATAATCTACCGCTTTATTATCTCTGTTATAGCCTATAAACTCCTTTATATCCTGTTGACTAACCAATTCAATACGATAGTATTCTGAGTAATATAAAAAGCTCACAAACGTATAATATGCAATGGTAAATGCATAGTGTGTTGTTGATTTATATTTAATACGACCTAAATCATCAAAAATTTCATTTGGAATAAATATATAGCTGTCCTTTTTAAAGTTTAATTCCATCTGCTATCCCCTACTGCTAATACTGTTGAAATAATAATATTGCTTTCGCCATAATATATATAAACACAACAAATACGACAAATACAATGAAATAAGCATAAAAAATTGAATTTATTTTAAACTCTTTCAAATCTAGCACCTCTATTTCCACATTCAAGTATTTTACTTATTGCTGAATCTAACCATACACTTTCAGAAAATATAATAAACTGTTCAAGTAACTGTTGATACTCATTTGACTCTGTTATACTGATGTTATAGTCAAATGTTTGACTATTTATTAATTTCATAATTGCAATTGCTTTCAATTGATTAACTGTGTATGAATTTTTATTATCAGACATTTAAATGTCTCCTTTGTATGTTATTATCGTCAAAATTATACCTAGAATCAATTTAAATACTTTAAATGTCAAATTATATTGCCAATATTTAAAATGGATTCTAGGTATGTTTTTGGAGCAAATAGAGCTATATGATATTTATTCAATATATCCTAAATATTTAGCCAATAAATTCATGATATTTTTAGATTCAGATTTCTGTAATGCATTATGCATATAAACTCTTACTGTTCTAGGCTTTAGTCCTAATATTACTCTAATTTCTGCATAGGTATGTCCATCAGCTAACATGTTGAGTATTTGTATCTCTCTTGAAGTTAATTCAAACTTATTAACTGGAACATAATTAACTTTAATTGTTATATCTGTTGTAAGCATTACCATAACCTCCAAACATACCATTTTGTTCGTATAACACTTTCTAGTCTATCAATTTTTCTATTGTATATTGTGAACAAGTGTTCTGTTTTCCTTATTACCTTATGAATTCCAAATAAATTTCTTTTTAAAATTAAAATATGCATATTATCATCTCCAATTAATCATGTTTACAAGCTAAATAAACTTTTAACAAAGTTCCAATTGTTGATTCAGAAAACTCTTCTTCTAAAATAAAATCCATATTAATTTCATAGAGTTTAAGTTTTTTATAACATACATTTTTTACTACTTCTAAAAATTCATTAGATTTTAAAACATTTAGCAATTCTACTGCGTTTTGGAGCTTTATTGTGTCCATTTTTATCCCCTTATGTTAGTTTGAATTTTTATAATTATCCATTAAAAATTGTTGATTCATCAAAATTATTCCTGTAACTAAACTTTCAAAATCTTCATTACTGATACCATATTTTTCAATTAATAATGTTAATGCAATTGATACTTTTTCCATGTTAATTTCGTTATTTTCAATATCTTTATCAATTAATGTCATATTAACCCTCCTGATATTGTTTTTCTAATAATTGCATAAACTTTTCCCCATATTTTGTTTGAATCTCATTTTTTTTAATTTTTAGTACAGATTGTATTATATGGTACTTATCAACATCATCTACAACTTTATTCAACAAATCTTCATTAATATTTAACATATTGCTCAAAGCAGATAGTTTATTCTTTCCTATTTTTCTAAACCCTCCTTCCCAAGTGCTGACTGTTTGTCTTGTTACTCCAAACTTATCAGCTATTTCTTGCTGTGTCATTTCTAAAATTTGTCTAGTATAATACAATCCTGTTATTGCCATAATAACCCCCCTACTTTTCAATTTTTGCTGTTAACTTAATGATTAATAAAACTAATAAAATTAAAACCTTTTTCACAATATCCCCCTCATAATTAAGCTTAATATCTAACATAATACTACAAACCGTACATAATGTAAACAAAATAAAAAAATAAACAACAAAAAAAGGCATAAATTAGGATAAAGATGCCCTTTTTGTGTAAAGCTTTTTGCTGTATGAAGTTAGTCTTATGTTACAATATTATGTTGTTTGTGTCAATCAAAATCATCCCTATATACAAAAAAATATAATAACCATACTAAAAATACCGAACCTGTGATAGACATTATTACATAGGACAATGGACTCATATTATACCCCCATTACGCACAAAAAGCCTTATGAAAGGCTGTTTGCGAATTGCTACCATATTTGAGAATACAAAAATAGATTGAACGATTTTTGTAGCCTTATACTATTACATAATATATATTTTGTCAATACTAAAAACATCATTTATTCATCGTTTTTCAATCATTTTCATTGATTTTTGATACATTTTCATTCATTTTCGATGGTTTTTGAATAATTTCAACGATTTCTCGTATTTTGTTCCATCCATCAAAATCATCATATTTTAACGAACCTCTGTTAATTTCATCATCACTCTCCATATATAATCTCCAATATGCTTTACATGTTTCGCACCAATATATAGACTTAATTAATAATCCATCTGTACAAACGTGCATAAACATATATGAACCTTTAGTAAACTTTCTATTACAACCCCAACATGAATGGTCTTTTCTAATTTTAGTATGCTTAATCCTGATAATTGCCATATCATACCTCTATAGTTTCAGAAATAAAATTATCATAATATTGATTACATACAGCAACTTCAATTGTAGTTCTAGTGTTTCCATCTCTTAGATTTTCAGAAATTCTATGAACTTCATATTGTGTACCATTCACCAATATTATATCACCAATATCTAGTTCGCCTTTTTTGACATATAAATTTTCTGGAATCATGTTATTTTCTCCTTGTTTATAATAGGGTAGTGTTGTTGTCTATCCTTATCCTCAACAGGCTCAATACTAATGTTATAGCACGTTACAGTAATGTGTTCCATTAGTTGTGTAATGAGTTGATTCACATCACCTTCGAACACTAGTTCTAGTTTATATAGTGCAGGTTTTGACATTAGCATCACCCTTCCAGTTTTCGCCATACATATCTTCATAAAATAACTTCCAGTAACAATTATTACACAACATTACATCAAAAGGTGCAATATCAGCATACTTTTTTGGTGGAATGATTAAATCATATTCCAATCTAAAATCTTTATTACATTCCATACATTCATGATATTCAATTTTATTGGCATAATAAACTGGATTTTTTTCTACTTCAATCTCAATATCTTTAGCACAATTAGGACATTTCATATCATAACTATCTGCTCTATCTAAATGTCCATCAGGACATATTTCAGCAATATCTAATCCTACAAAACAATAAGGACAATAACAATCAATCATGTTTTTTCCTACTCTCTTCTAATAATTTTTCTGTTTCAATAACTAACATTGCAACTTCTTTTTCCAACCTTTGAATTTTCATTATTTCATTCATTAATAAATAAGTAAAAATACATGACGTTAATAATGATATTGCCATTATCAAATATCTCACATCCATTCCTCCTTGATAACAAATATGTTATCATCAATATTTCCAGTGATAGACTTTTGAACAATAGTAAGTTCATCACGATTTAAGTTAGGTTCATGATATGCAATTTCACATCTATGACCTCTACTATACTCAGTAGGTTCTAATAAGTTATAAAAACTTTTATTAGTAAGTATCATTGCATCACTAGG
>Ga0031655_10000123_pt1 | contig 46533 bp, 70 predicted proteins | sample FrelakmetHBP12HB_FD_55187 | JGI IMG/M metagenome (GOLD analysis project Ga0031655, IMG submission 55187) | Freshwater lake sediment microbial communities from the University of Notre Dame, USA, for methane emissions studies -HBP12 HB | ecosystem: Environmental > Aquatic > Freshwater > Lake >... | reverse complement strand
ATGGCGCACACTGGACATTTAGGGAATATAAAGAGTTTATACATGGCGTAAATGGACATGAATCGATATTCTTTGATGTATCCGGAAACCTTTACCCGGCGCAGATAGACAACCCCGCCACAGCACCTACGGGGGCAGATAGCGGGTCTGGCGGTTATCCTTCCGGCGTTTATAAACTTTATGTGTCCTACTTCATCACATGGCCTAATGGGATGACCTACGAAACCGGACTATCCCCTGGAAGTGCCGATGTTATTGTAGCAAGCAAGAAAATAGCATGGAGTAATATTCCCGTATGCCCGTATGCGGCATATTCAGGGACAGCACCGACAATCACAAGGCGACTCTATCGTGGGCCTGGAACACTCGGCGCATTGGCGGGCATTTATTTCCTCGATACCATAGCCGATAATTCAACAACGACTTATACCGATAACTGGACTGATGCGGAAGCGGCGGCAGGTGGCATTTCCGATGTTGCAGACTTCGGGCCGTTACCTAACAGCAGATTTCTTGAATACCATTACGGCAGGGCGTTTGTGGTTGATGTTGATAAACCGTGGAGACTGCAATACAGCGAGGCGGCAACGGGTGCGGATGCGCTTGAAAATGAAATTATCATGCCTACCGCTTCGGGAGAAAACGATTTCGACGATGTAAGGGTATCTGGCTTTCAGGGGCTTGTTGATCCTCAAGGGATTATAGCATGGGGTCAGAACCTTTACCTTGCACTCAACCAGACATGGATACGGAAAGAAGGTAATGACGCGACTACGTGGAATTACAAAAAGAACTATGTCAGTTGGGGTATTTCCGCACCTTATACCATGTCGTTAGGCAGTAAACCTATCGGAATTTACGGACTGTCATTATTCGGCGACGGTGAGCCTGGATTATCTATTTTTAACGGTCAGGGCATAGAATTTGTAGCGGCATTAAGGCTGAGAGATTTACTTAAGACAGACCTCAATAAGGCATATATCGGCAATAGCTTTGGTAAGAATGTAGGCGTTTATTACCATCTTTTTTATCCGAGCATGGACAGCACAGACGGCACGCCGGACACACACCTTGCGCTTGATTTAACCCACTATCCCGATGTCAGGATAGGCAAGTGGGTTGATCTAAACTCCACCTGTATATTTATCAATGAGAATAATGGGGATATATTTATAGGCGGATCAGATGGGTATGTGAGAAAAAGAAGCGATACGGCAAACGAAACGATAAATGTTGATGTTAAAACCCGTGACCTTATTGGCGGCAATATTCAGTATGCCAACATGCTAAAGACTCTCAAGAAGTTGCATTATAATCTCAACACAAATGGGGCAACCGTTAAGCTGGAAATTACGATTGACGGCGAGTTGATGGCTTGGGAAAGCGGGGATACTTATCGATTAATAAGCGGCACTGGTGATGAAGTGCAGTACCTTGAATCATTTCCGGTAAGTGCTGAAGGATATATTTACAATCTCCGTATTTACGGGGCGGTTACGACTTTTGAACTTTATTCACCGTGGAATTTGGAGTTTGATGCCACGATATAGGAGGTAGTATCATGGGTTTTGGTTGGTTTAGCGATATTGTAACGCCATTGTTTTCAGGGGGTGTATCTACGGCAGCGAACGCAATCGCCCCGCAATGGACAAATGCGACTAATTCCGGCTTATCACTCGGCTGGTCTGATCTTCTTCACGGTAATTACGTTGGAAAGGGTCTTAGCGAACAGACCGATACGGCAATGGGAACGGAAAACTTCTTAGGGTCTGGTCGAGGACTAAATCAAGGCGGCATAAAAGCAGCAGATTTAGCGGCACTGATTTACGGGGTAGGCTCTGGATATTCGGCTTTTAGCTCGGCAGGCGATGTGACGGCAGATGCAGGATCGGCTGGTGCGTCAATGGATATGCCAGACAGTGCATACAATCAACCGTCAGACCCGTACTCTGGTGCTGCAAATACTTCTTATGACCCCAGTTATGCCGATTCTGGCGAGATTGGCAGAGATTTTTCCTATGATATTGGTGGAAGGGAGCTATCCACAGCCCCAGAGTTTAATGATTACGGGTTTGGTACATCAACTGGCGCAGATTGGACTTCTTCTACACCTGAAAGTTACGGGATAAACACAGAAGGACAAAGCCTTGGAGTAGATACATCAACTGGAGGAGATAGTAACTGGCTTGAGGATTGGTGGAATAAACCAGGCGGCAAGGGAATAGGCAAACTCCCCATGGGTATGGCTGCAATGGGTATGCTCTCAAACATGATGTCATCACAGAGAGAAAACAAAGCCGTTGCAAATAGTTTGGATGATTACTTCAAGCAGAAATGGACACCGGAATCCAGAGGCGCAATGATGGAAGGTGTTATGGGGGAAGGTGCGGCAGCAGAGGCGGCGGCAAGAAGAAAAGCAGGAGCGCACGGAGCGGCTTCAGGGCGAGGCGGTGGCATGTATGGAAGTTCGGCGGAACGGGCAGCAGAAGCAACGCGCGAGAGTGCGGCAACCGCCTTGTCGAAAACATACGCACCGACTAACTTTGACGCAAACGCCTATATTGCACAGGCCAAGGCACAGCAAGGCTCGAACTGGTGGGATTCGTTACTTAATACTACAAGCAAAACGGGCGGCATGTGGCCTTACGTTGCAATGATGCAGAATATGGGAGGGTAAGAGATGCCCGGAAGAGATGGAAATGATTTTTGGGATGTTCAAAGCGAGGCTCTTAAGACTGCCATTCCTTTGGCTGTAGAGAAGTTTAAGCTCGATAGAGCGCAAGCCAATCTTGAGAAGGCGACACAAGAAAAAATGGTTGAGCATCGGCTTAACCTCTTACATAAAGACATCGAAATGGGGCTTAAATATGACAACCTGCCCTATGCTATGAATGCAAGCAAGGAAGCCGCAAAGTTATTAGGAATGCCAGAACAAGAAGCAACAGAATTAACACAAAGCCCTAAGTCATTATTAGAAAGACGGAAAGTTGAAAAAGAACTACGTGGCATGGAGAAGGATGATGCTGTTGAAACCGAATTAGGGCGTAAGGTGTCAGCACAACCAATGACATTAACTCCACAAGGCATGGCAGGCGCAGAACCAGAGCAGATGTCTCCGGATGTACTCTTTAGAGGTAACATGATTGAGCGTAAGCCCTTGTCACCGGAGCAGATACTTCAAACCCATGCTCAGTTAGGTTCACCAAAAGGCGAAGATGCGGCAAAGGCTTTACTAAAAGCTCAACCTAAGGAAGATAAAAATCTAACAAAGGAACAATTGGCCGCACGTTCTCTTAAAGAACAACTTGGGAGAGAACCAACGGCAACAGAAATAGAAAAACACTTAGCCGACAGTGACGTTAAATCAGACTTTGCAACCTTTAAAGCAGGGATGCCCAAGAAGCAAGTCGAAACCGATGCAGCTTGGAATAATCGCGTTTCCAACGCGTGGCATCAACAAAAAATAAAAGAAAGTCAAGCTGCGAGGAGCGTGTTTGGTATTATTCCTAATCAGCAAACAGGTGCTTATTTTGATAGAAATTCTAAAAAGTGGTTTATAAATACCGACAACGGGAAAGTGGAATTAAGTTCCGATCAGGTTAAAAATCTCGGTCTTCAGGTGAAAGAAGAAGCCACGGCATCAGACATTAAATCAATGCAACAGTCGGCCCCTGCGGTTCTTGATTTTACGAAAAAGCTAAAAAAGCAAATAACAGATGCGGAAAATGGGTTAGGGCCAGCGGCAAGCAGGTGGCGAGAATTTAAACAAGGGAAAATAGGATTAGAAGACCCTGCGTTTACGGCTATTAAAACCAATATTGACCTTATGGTAACAAGGTTGATGAAAATGCACGTTGGCTCTCGCGGAAGCGAATACATAATGAAAGAGTTTAAGAATATGGTGGATTTTGGAAAACAAAGTCCAGAAAACTTAAAAGCATCTATAAGCCAGATAGACGATTACGCAGCAGAAGCAGCGAAAGGGCGAATCCCGAAACGATATGAAAAAGCAATAGGCGGGGGTAAGGAAGACCCATTGGGGCTTAGAAAATAATGGCTGATATAACAATACAGCAAGTAAGAGAAAAGTACCCTCAATATTCCGATATGTCAGACAACCAACTTGCCGATGCGCTGCATGGTAAATATTACTCCGACATGCCGAAGGAAGAATTTTATCAGAAAATAGGGTTAAAAGATGGTGCCGCACCTATCGAAACTCCCAAGCCTCCCCCGAAGCCTGGTTTCATAGAAAACGTCAAATCGGATGTATTAAAACGCATTTCTAATATGGAAGCGGCGGCACAGGAACTACCAGGTGTTAATCCCCGTTTCCCTTTGCGTGTAGCAGGCGAAACTGCAGGCATGGGTGCTGATGTTTTAAACAGAGGAGTTGAAGCTCTTGTCCCCGAATCAGTGCAGACATGGGGCAAAGAAAAAGTTGCTGAACTATTAAAACAACGACCAGGCAAAAGAGATTTAGCCGTTGATATTGCCTCAATACCGGAACGGCTTGATAAAATATATGCAGGTGCTTCAAAAGACATCGGTTCTCTTGCTAATCTATCTATGGTCATGCCAGGTGTGGCGGCACTTCGCAAAGGTGCAGGATTAGCAGAAGAAGGGGCATTAACGGCTTTTGATATAGCACGGATAGCGGCACGAAAGACCCCTGAAGTCATTGACAGAGAGTTGAAAACTTCTATTGATAAGGGGATAGAAAAGGGAATCCGCCCTTCAACCTCCCATGCTAAAAATGCCGTACAGACAGAAAAATACATGGAAGGCGCTCGTGATGCTGTGAAAACCATTACGGAAAATAAAACAAATCTTTCTCTGACAAGTCCAGAAGGCGAAACAATCACTGGACAAGCTCCAAAGACATTAAAACAACTTGCCGAAGCAATAGACCAAACAAAAAAGGGTCTTTATAACCAGTATCACAAAATGGCGGTAGCCGCAGGAAGCAAAGGGGCAGTATTTGAAAGCACCCCTATAATTACCGAACTTGACAGAGCATCACAGGATTTAAAATTAAACCCACAAACAAGGGAATATGCAGAATCTTTGAAGGCAGAAATAGCGGAACTGGAAGGCCAGTCTCCCGAAATCATAGAGGCACGAATAAAAGACTTCAATAATTCCCTTAGTGGATATTATGAGGGACGAATAACAAAAGCCAAAGCCCAGGTTGATGCCTCGGTTGCAGACCTTATGAGAAAACAACTTGATGCAAAGATAATGGGTGCAGAAGGTTCAGGGTATCAGGCATTAAAAAACAAATACGGCTCACTTCTTTCTATTGAGCAAGATGTATCTCATAGGGCAATGGTTGACGCTCGTAAAAATACAAAAGGATTGGCTGATTTTACAAGCATTTTTTCAGGGGGGGAAATTGTTGCTGGCCTACTTACCATGAACCCGATGATGGTTGTACGGGGTGGAACGTGGGAAGGCGTAAAAAGGTGGACTAAGGCAATGAATGACCCTAATCGGCATATTAATAATATGTTCAAAGATACTGAAAAATTGATGGAGCAACAAAAAGGAGCGGGGTTACTTGTAACGAAAAGTAAGATGTTTGAGCCTAAGCCAGAATTTAGGTCTTTTGAGCCTGCCCCGATCAAGATTGATCCTAACGTTGAAAAAGAAGGCATGAAGGAACTGCGGGCGATTATAGGTGGCGGAAAGGGACAAAGACCGCTTGCGTTACCTCCGGGGCAAGGGTTTGAATTTGGTAAAACACCACTTACTGAATTACCTGTTTTAGATAGTGCATCAGGCACGCCGCCTGCGCTTATGCGAGAATATACCCCTAATTTTATGCCGCCTGAATATGTGCAACGGATAAAGAAAATAAAACCTGAAATATCTGAAAAAGGCGGGGCGTTTAAATATCGTGAACCAGAACTACTCGAAGGTGACGGCGAGTACATCCCGTCAAGGCAGGTGAAATGATGGAACATTTACCATTGATGATTGTGAACTCTGTACCTCACCGGATGATGAGGTATGATTCGACAGGAGATTGGTTTCCACTAAGCGATGTTCTTCATTTCACCGTATCACGGATGGACTTTGATAAAGAATTAGAAACGCTTTTGCATGAAATATTTGAATGGGGACTTTGCGAAAAGGCCGGAATCACGGCGGCTATGGTTGACGCTTGGGATTTTGCACACCCCAAACTTGAAGACCCCGGCTCGCATTCAGATTGCCCGTATAGAGAACAGCACATGAAAGCAATGAGGCTTAGTAAATTCGTGGTCAAAAAAATGGGGTATCAGTGGAAGGATTACGACAAGGATTATAACACAATGGCTGATAAACTGTCAGAGGAATGGGAAGCGGCTCATGGAGACTTATAACCCCGATTTCAAATCAATGCGACTGTTAATCTGGGACGGAAGCGGAGATAACGTGGCCCATGCCGTCAGACTCGCCAAAGACGTAGCAGAAGTCCATTACTTTACAACATGGGAAGAAGCTGCGTGTTTTAGGGGTTATGCCATAGGAATGAATATGGCTGATAATTTCCATAAAGTGATAGACTTTTTCGAGCCTATAAATGACGGGATTATTGATTGGGTGTTATTTCTTGATATAGGCAACGGCGGGGCGTGTCATTTTCTCAGAGAGTTAGGGCAATTACCCGTTTACGGGGCAGGGTTGGGAGAAAAACTTGAAAGGAATAGGTTTGAAACCCGCAAACTTGAGAAACTTATCGGATTGCCACACCCAAAAGGACATAAGACATGGCAGGTAATAGGCGTAAAGCAACTGGAATCATTCATTGAGAAAAATCCAGATAAGTATGTAAAACTCGATGTTTTTAGAGGCGATAAAGAGAGCTTTTACGCAAAAGACGTTCGGTCTATTCAGGGCGATCTTACTGAATTAGAAGCGGCAACAGGCCCATTAAGTGAAGAACGACCCTTCATGATTGAAGACCGGATAGAAGCAAAGGCAGAAACGGGACTTGATGCTTTTTTTAACGGACAGGAAATTTTAAGGCCGTTTCTTGTAGGTATTGAACACGGCATTCCCTATATAGGGCGTTCTTACGAAACCGGTCCTGCATTCATCGAAGACTTCATCAAGAAGATAACGCCTACATTACAAGAGAAAAATCATAGAGGGGCTATTTCGATTGAGCAGAAGGTAATAAACAAACACTTTGCGGCTCCTATTGATTGGACTTGTTTTGATGAGCAGACAGAAATACTAACAGACAAGGGATGGAAATATTTTAAGGACCTGGATAGATCCGAAAGCGTAGCAACCCTCAATAGAGATAATCATAATATCGAGTATCAAAAACCGATAGGATATATTGAAAAAGAATATAACGGCGAAATGATTTCCATAAAGGGAGAAAAGAATTTTGACCTTTTAGTCACTCCCGATCATAGAATGTATATACAGCGACAGTCTCATAAAGATTTCGGTTTTGTGGAAGCCAGGGACATAAAACAAGGCGCAAAAATACCAAGAACGGGAAAGTGGAAAGGAGTGGGGAATGATACGTTTATCATTCCAAGCATTACAACAAAATGGCACAGCGGAAGGGGCAAAGGAATAAATAAAGTAGCAGAACACAGCGAAATAAATATCCCTATGGCTACATGGGCCAAGTTTCTTGGTATTTATCTTGCTGAAGGATGTTGCAAACAAAAGGGACAAATAAATATTGCACAAAAAACTAAGGTTAATGAAATGAAGGCAATATTGGATAATTTTCCCATTAAATATTCTAGTTATGAAAACGGATTTCAAATGAGTAGCGTTCCCTTGGTACGATACTTAAAGCAATTTGGTTTGTGTAATGAAAAATATGTCCCTCAAGAAATAAAGGATGCAGCTCCGGCCATAATAAACGCTTTCTTAGATGCTTTTTGTTTAGGGGACGGCTCAATAAGGGAAAACGGGGCAAGATTATTTTTTACTACATCGAAGCAACTTGCAGATGATTTACAAGAACTAGTATTAAAAGTCGGGAATCTTGCAATTGTATCTCGCAGAAACTCAACGGGAACTATGATGCAGGCAAGAGGAAAAAAATATACAAGGAATCATGATATATATTTAGTTAGAGAAAGCCTTTGTCAGATTGATTTCAATATAGATAATTCAAGATACAAACACATAACAAGAGAAAATTATGTTGGAAATGTTTATTGCGTGTCTGTTCCTAATGAAATTATATATGTAAGAAGGAATGGCAAGCCAACATGGGCAGGAAATTGCAGATTTCCGGCCCCGTTAGGAATTGTTTACACGGCATGGGTTAAAAATTACACTCCCGTTATGTGGGCTTGCACTAATTCCCTGCCTATTAAAGTCGAGTCGGCAAGCAAGTATGTAATCGCTGTGAATATCAAGTGTTCTCATGCACAGGATAACTGGCTTGCCCTTGACCTACAGGAGAAGGATAGAAACAAGATTAAACTATGGGGCTGCTGTCGTGATGAAGAAGGGTACTACCATATTGTTCAGGGGTCAAGCGGCGGTATTTATATTGTTATCTTGGGCAATAATCTTGATAAAATGCTTGTCGATGTGGAAGAAACGGCGAAGAAAGTTGACGGTAGGGACATAGATAAATCGCCAATTTATGAACTATATAAGATAATGGACGACATCAAAGAGCTGAGAAAAATGGGGATCGATTTCTAGATGGCACAGACACCTTTTCCTATGGGGGATGTAAACAACATCAAGGAAGCCATTTACAACCTTCAGATGGCTACGGATGACCTGTATCAAAACAGGCTCGGCGGGGCGAATGTCGGCGATGTGTTCACCACAGATGCAGAAGATGTGCTGACATTGGGTACGGGCAAAGGGGTGGAAAAGTCAGGGAATAAGGTTATCGCAAAAGGCAACGCTACGAAGGCAGTAACAGTAAGCGATTCCGGTATTGAAATTATGGCTAAAGCGGGGTTTGGCATTGTTTTAGACCCTGTTGCTGGATTGGCATTGAACCAACAAGGAGCGATAACTCCGGCGGTTGCGGTTACTCAGGTAGTTGTCTTGACGGGTGTTGACCATATTAATTTAGTGGACTTAAATACGAAACTCGGCACGCTAAAGACCGAATTAGACGCAATTAAAACGGTAATAAATAACATCATCACGGTATTACATAACTTGGAGGCTACGGCATGACGAACGCTATTACCAAGGCTCCTTCGGGAGCTCAAGATTCTGATTTATACGATGGAGTAAATGATACTTTTACAAGAACTACCTCAACAGGCGGCACGATAACGCTCAATAAGGTAGGTGGTGAAGTTGACGCGCTTATTGTCTATGGCGGGGGCGTGAATTATACCAAAGCCACGATATCAAGTGCCTTGGCAGCCATAGGAACGACAAATAAGGCCTCCCTCGTTTTAAGGCCAGGCACATGGACAATTACCGATGACTTGACGATTACGAGTAATATTACGCTGAGGGTTGTTCCCGGCGCACTCCTCACTATTTCGACAGGGAAGACCCTCACCATCAGTGGATCGTTTGAAGCTGGACTTTATCAGGCGTTCAACTGTGTCGGAACGGGTGCGGTTCTTTTTGTAGGACTCCAAGAAGTCCATCCTGAGTGGTTTGGTGCAAAGGGTGATGGCTTGACAGATGACACGGCAGCGATCAATGCCGCCTATGTTGCCACGCCAACAGGGAAAACGCTTTCTTTTAACAATATTTATTTAATATCTTCTACCTTTAACGTTAATAAAGCCATCCATCTTGATTTTGCCGGTACTCATGGCACTGACTTTACTCATCTTCCAGGTTCATATCTTATAAAAAAATCCACGATGACAACCGCTGCCCTAACCTTGACTGCGAATAATATAAGTTTAGATGGAGGCGGCGTTGTCGGGCAAACCGGAAACACAGGTGATAATATTGTTATCTTAGGGAACAATATCAGGTTAAGAAATGTCACATCACTAAAGGCGGGTGGTACTGGATTCAGGATTGGTTCTGATGCTGGTGGTACTAACCAAAATTCATGGTTACTGGATTCATGTTGGGCATCCCTAAACGTCGCTCATGGATTTTATATACATGATAATACCGGTGGCTCTCCTGGTGACAATGCTGGATTATCAATCAACTGTATGGCTCAGAGTAATGGTGCTGATGGTATGAGTATTAATAACGCTGCGACCAATACAATAATTAATTTTTTGGGTGAGTTAAACACAGTTGCCGGATTACGATTAAATGCCCATTCCATGTGGAATACTGTTATAGGTGGCGATGTTGGCGAATCAAACGGTACGGATTTCGTAGATAATTCTACTTATGGGAACTTTATATATGGCCTGGATTATACGACTTACGATTTTACCTCTTCGTTGAGCATAAGTGAAAAGAATAAAAAAAGCACTTTTACGCCTGTTTTAACGTTCGGCGGAGCATCCACAGGGATAACATATACGACACATACAGGAACATACTCAAGGATAGGGAATAGGATATATTTTGAATTACTTGTATCGCTTACAAACAAAGGAAGCGCTACGGGTGCTGCACAGATTACAGGATTACCCTATACGAATCTTGCGCTTTATTGTCCTGCTTCTATAGGTGATTTCGGTAATATGGTAGGTTTAACAGGGGCAGTTGCCGTTGGTGTTGGGGGTACTTCAACAGCTATTATCTTTGAGCAGCAAGGTGCAACGGGGACGTCCCTATTAACGGATACGTCTTTTTCTAATACATCAAATTTTTACATATCCGGTAATTATCCGATTGCGATGAATTAAAGTAATGGGAATCTTATGAACATCGACAATTTAAAGAAAGAGGTCAGGAGGATGTAATGAAAAAGAAACTAATCGCATTAATAGCAGGGCTCTTGCTGATACCTGTTTTGGCCTTGGCTCAGGGTTGGGGGGACGGATGGAGTGGCAACGGATGGTATTTAAAGCCATCTTGCACCCCCGTAACCACCAACGGCACAGGCTGTTATAATACCAGTACCCACGCCTTTTGTATAGGGAACGGCAGCTCGTGTGCGGCAGTAAGTAGTAACACCCCTGCCGGCTGCACAACTGGTTACCCTGTAATCGGTGATGGGAGTGCTAATCTTGTCTGCGGTTCAGCAGCCCTCTACACGATACCTGCGGGCGGGCCGTTCCTGATGTGCAAGAGTGCGGATGGTCTGACGGTTATTCAGTGTCCGTCTTCATCTACCCTTCCTGCAAGCACAGCGGCAACGAATATGGTGCTGACAACTCCTGCTCTTGGTACTCCATCTGCCCTTGTAGCGACAAATATTACAGGTATTCCAGCTGCTCAGATTCCACCTACACCAACAGTAACGGGAGCAAGCGGTCCAACGATAGTTACGCCTCGGCAGTATTATATCTGCACGACCACTTGTGCTGTTGCTCTACCTGCACCGACTACGGCAGGGTATGAGTATTGTATTCGTAACGCTAATAACGTGAATACGGTTATTACCCTTTCGAATATTGCCAGCAATTATTTTGAACTTCCTGCGAAGACAGGATACACAGCATCAGGAAAAGGACTCCACACATCGGCGGGTGCAGTTACCGATCAAATTTGTGTGGTCAGTGATGGTGCGAACCATTATCTGATTATGAATTATTCTGGTGCATGGGTGACAAATTAAGGAGCCTCTATGAAAAAACTAATAGACCGATTAAAAGATCATAGCATCAAAAAGGATAATGGATGCCATATATGGAGAGGCTATACAACTAAGGCTGGGTATGGGTTAATGACCATTCGCAACCCCAAAAGGCATATTTCGGTTCATCGTGCTGCATATATAGAATGTAAAGGCCCAATTCCTGACGGAATGTTTATTCTTCATTCATGTGATGTAAAAACTTGTATTAATCCAGATCATCTGTTTGTGGGAACACAGAAAGAGAATGTTGCAGATTGCATTTCTAAAAAGAGGAGAGTGAATGTCAATGGCGAGAAACATGGCCTTGCTAAATTAACAGAAGACCAAGTTATTGCTATACGAAACGATGTGAGACCACAAAAGACTATAGGAATACAATACGGAATCGCTCAACCTCAAGTTAGTAGAATAAAAAACGGAGTAAAGTGGAGATACCTATGATGAAAAATATATTCAGGTACATACTTCTTGTCTTATTATTGATTGTGGCTTTCCCCCAAAATGCTCACCTTCAGATGCTTCAGGGGATAGTGGGCGGCGGGAGTGCGGCGGCGGTTTGTACGACACCCTCCACTGGAAATATCCACAATGAAGGTTTTGAGGGAACTGGTTTTGATTCTGGCGGAGTAGGGGGAGCATGGAATTTAAATGAATCAGGAACTATGGATAATGATTATTCATGTCCTGGCACTGTCTTGACTGGTGGATGTCTTCAGTGTTTAAGAGCTAATGTAGCAGCAGGAAATGCTTATTCATTACTAACATTGACAACTGAAACAGATAAAACTTATACCCATACTATAGTTGTACAGTTTTATATTGCATCAATTGCATTGGATGGGTATTCGACTTTTTCAATAGTAATTCTTGATGATCATTTATCCAATAAGATTGGATATGTAAAACTTTATTGTGATCAGGCAGCTCAATGCACATCTGCAACTAATTTATTTATAAGATTTAATACAGGGTCGGGAGGTACTTCCACACAGGCAATATCTCTTGCAACGTGGCATACATTAACTATTATCCTTACATCTGGAACAGCCGGAACAATAAAGGTTGATAATGGAGATGCTGTTAATATAACAAAAGGTGATTATGGATTGAAATTACTTCAAATTGGAGAGGCTCTTGGATGTGGTGCTGGAGAAGCACTGGATATTAGTTATGCTTATATGTATGTAAATGCAGTTGCTCCGTAAAGGTGAAGTCGTGAAGAAATTATTTCTATATGCATTGTTGCTATTTATGTTTTCTACCCCTGCTTATGCATCGGATTGGTATGTGGATAATTCTGTTGGGAGCAGCGGTGATGGTTCATCAGGAAGTCCGTGGCAGAATCTTTCTGATATTCAATGGGGAACATCGTGCCCTGAATCTAAGGTTTGTCCCGGAGATACGGTCAATATAAGTGGTGGAGCGGTAAGCCAAACCTACAATGAAGGACTGACAATCGGCACGAGTGGAACCGCAGGCAATATCATAACAATTAAGGTCTGGGATACCGCAGGCAAAAACGGAAAAGTGATTATCACTAATACGAGCGGCTATGGAATTGTACAGTATAAAAGTTACATAACTATTTCAGGAAATATTGGTGGTAATAGAAACATACAGATAACCGGATGTAATAAAAGCGGTATTGATTTTGGGGCTAACACTCAAAATGCTGTTGTAGAATATTTAGAGATAGACAATAATGGTACAGCAGGAACAAGTGGAGCAGACGATGGTATAACCTTTAATTTTAGTTCTTCCAATCATGCCTCAACAAAGCTGGAAATCAGATATTGCTTAATCCATGACAATTGGCAGGATGGTATTCATGGTAATGGATCAGTTGATTCTGAATATGATCAGATATTAATTCACCACAATGAACTTTATAATACCTATGATGATGGAATAGAAACAGGTGCGAATAGTATTAGTATTTATAATAATATAGTTCACGGAATTATTTCTACCCCCGCTAAGGGCGCAGGACACCCTGATGGACTTGTTATTATGGGAAGTTATGGGAAAATATACAATAATCTTCTTTACGATTTTTATGATCCGTTAGTAGTGGGCAATTCCAATTCAATGATTTATTACAATCCCGGCACGGATGCTGTGGGCGAGACAAGATGTTGTATTCGTATTTATAACAATCTTGGATATTTATCTACCTCCTCTGCTCGCACCGGAGATGTTTTACGAGGAATGGAGATGTCTTTTCAAAGGCAATCTGTTGGTTCTACGTATAGCAGTATTACTGATATACTCGTAGCAAATAACACCTTTGTAAATATGGATTTGAATGGACTTTCATTTTATCTTACCGCCGCAAACTTAGAAATAGGGGCAACGGTCAGCACTATCTATTTCCTAAATAATATTGTTCATAACTGTTCTCGATTAAGTGGAACGACAAACAGTATAGAACTTGGTGGAGCATTATCAGGTTCGTGGACAATAGGAGGATACGGGTCGGGGAAGTCTATTGAATTTGATTATAATGTTGTAAGTCCCGGAACACAGGGGCAAAGTGGGGTATCTGTAAAAAACACCGTTTATACTTATGCTAATTTCCGAGCCGCAAATACTGATCCCATTTTTCTTCCTCAAGCAAATATTACATCAGGTACATCTGATCCTTTGTTAGATTCGAATTACAAACTAACAATTACTTCTCCTGCAAAAGATATTGGGGTATCTTTACTGTCCTATTTTACCACCGACATTCTTGGCATTATCCGTCCACAAGGTTCGGCATGGGACATTGGGTGTTTTGAATACACAGGCGGTTTTCCTTGTACCCAAGGCACATGCAGTGGCTACTTTCAATAGGTGAGGTATGATACCCGAACTCCAAAAGGAACTTAGACTATTCTGCGGAGTGTGCTTTCAGTACGTTGATAAGGTGATTGAACTGATAGAGGTTAATACGGATAAGCAGAGTTACATAACAAAATTGATATGCGTTGAATGTTTTAAGAAAATGGTGAATTGATATGGCAGATAGAAGAATAGAAGACCTGACACCGGAGATGCAAGAGAAGGTCAATGAGTGGGTGAAGCAGATGCAGGATGCAGGGATTGACTATTTGATAACTTGTACGAAACGTACTCAGGAAGAGCAAAACGACCTTTGGGCTATCGGTAGGACTGTGAATATAGATCATCCAAAAGTAACATGGACTTTACATTCTAAGCATATCGAAGGACTTGCTTTTGATTTTTGTATCCTTTGGAATGGGAAGCCTGACTGGAATATGACCATGAATCCCGAAGGTTGGAAAAAGGCTGTCGAGATAGGAAAGAACCTTGGTCTTACTCAGGTGATTGGTAGCGATGGACACGTTAAGGAATTTGCTCATCTTCAGATGGGCTGATAATACTCTGTGGAGGTTGTGCTGAATGGAGAAGTTATTTGGGGCTGTTGCTACTGGACTCACGGGTTGGTTAGGCTATGTTCACAATTCACGACCTTCTCGTAAAGAATGTGAAAAAGAGCATAGCAAGATTAAAACGCAATTTGATGCACTATGCAAAAAGAATGACGACATGCACACGGACATTAGGGAGATACGGGGATTAATTATAGACCATCTCAGTCAGCGGAACGGCGGTGTGTAATGACTGAAATCGACAAGAAGGAGTTGAAAGAAGGCTACATCAATCTCAAAGACCACTTTACCCTTATCCTTCTTGAACGTGACAAACGGTGGTTGGATAAATTCAAAGCCTCAGACGATGCGTTGGTTGTAGCAAAAACAGAACTTGATAAACGGCTCGCATTGCTCAACGAGTTACGAACAGACGTAGTAAAAGACAGGGAAATGTTCTTACGGAAAGATGCGTATGACGATAAGATTAAAAGATATGATGATTGGATCCCTCTTGTAAATGCCCGTCTTACCGTGATGGAAACAAGGTCTTTCGTATGGACAGCGGCGATAGCGATATTCTTTATAATGATAAACATAGCACTGCATTTATGGAAGTGAAATGAAAGACTGGAGCAAAGAACTCCTCTGTGAGTTTCAAAATTGCGTAGTGGTCATATGCCTTGGTGTGTTGGCATTTGAGGCTTTGCAATGGGAGCAGAAGGAAATTGCCCTATGCGTAGTTTCAGGGCTTGTTGGTTACTTGAGTAAGAAGAACAAATAGAAAGGAGAAGTTATGTCGCTCGATATTACAGGATTAGGTTCAGTCTTTGAGTTTGGAACTGCAATACTTGATAAGATATTCCCAAACAAAGATGAGGCAGATAAAGCTAAACTTGCATTATTGCAGATGCAACAGGCAGGGACATTTAAAGAACTTGAAGAAAAGACAAACCTTGCCATTGAACAGATAAAAGTCAATGCTGTGGAGGCCGCAAATGCCTCAGTATTCGTTTCAGGCTGGCGACCTTTTGTCGGTTGGGTGTGCGGCCTTGCAATGGCTTACAATTACATTATCATGCCCTTAACGGTCTATTTATGTAAGTTCTACACATCTTCCGCTCCCGATATGCCAGCACTTGAAACTACCGAACTTTTCACGTTACTTGGCGGGATGTTAGGACTCGGAGCCATGAGAAGTGTTGAGAAAATTAATGGAGTAGCGAGTAAATAGCCTGTCTCGCTTTTGTCTCTTCGGTCATTCCTTCTCCTGCGATTGCCGGATGGCTTCCTTGGCGATTGACTTTAAATAATTATGGTCTTCTGATAATCTGACTGCTATCATTCCATCAAGAGAACTGCCTTCTTTTGCTGCACGTTCTCTCATTACAGATATAGGGTCGATAATCTTGCATAATGCCATTTCCAGCTTATCCAACCTCTTTTTCGACTCCGCAAGTTTGGCTTCCGCTTCTGTTGCTCTCTGATCTGCTGACCAATAACTGTCTGCTAAACCTTTCTTTTCCTCTTTCAGCGAGGCGTTCTCGGCTTTATAAACACAGGATGATTCACAGTATTCACCCGCAGACTTAACCGTTTTCTGTAAAATATCTATTAATGCCGTCTTCTCCGCCAACTGCTCGGTCAGGAGGGCGATTTCACAGTATGGACATGGTGTAGAACTATCTTGCCCTCCATAATATCGATAATTACACTCCACACATTTGTGATAAAGATATTGACTCATCCCTTGCTATCTCCTTTATCCAGTATTGGCTATTGGATGCTTTTCTCTATGACATCTATAACACAACCATATAACTTCATATCGTTTAGAATAATCTTCATGGTGTCCTTGGGTAAGACATTCAGCCCCGCATTGTTGACAATTTTTAGGCTTTTGAAATCTCAGGCGATTAACAAGATCGTCTATTGCCCTATGTGCTAAATGCTTTTCTCTGTTTCTCTTTTCCCACGCCTTTTGTCCCCTTCTCTTCGCCTCGGAATTTTTTTCCTTGTGCGTTGCTCTGTATCTTTTTTTAATAGCACGAACCTTTTCGGGATTTTCCTTTCTCCATTTTCTCATATACTCGGTATGGTTATACATTCTTCTTCTCCGTTTCAAGGAAGGAAATTACCAGTCCACAAAACCGATAATCCCCGTCTTGGTCTGTGCCGAAGAGCCATGCGATGCGTCTGTACCAATTTGTGTCTCCTGTTTGTTCACAAAACTCTACATGATACATAAATTTCATCCATAACCCCTTCTCCACCAACGCCTTCATCACAGGCTCGATGTCTGCCCAAGAGGTGAAAGTGCGGTTTGGGTTTTCATTTACATGAGCTTGACAACCAGCATTTAGACATACCCATGCAGTACCGTTATAAACATGAAAGCACTCCCCTATCAACTCCGTCAGCATCTTACATTGTTCAACGCTTGGCTTCATGGTCGGACTCCTCGATAATAGATAAAACATGATCTGTTAACGTATTAATTAGCCTATATATCTGTGGATCATGCAAATACTCTTCAAGTGCCAACGTTTCAGAAGTGTTAAACTCCTCTATTGTCCGTGGAGGATGTACCCGTCTATATTCATAATTTAAAAAGAACTTCTGCAACTTGTCAGCTAACAATCTATTTTTCTCACTCATTTCCCTCCCTCCGGTGGTCAGTTCTCCGTTATTGTTAGCGGGTAGCAGGGTTCTCGGCTATTTACTCTGTAGCATGTTGAAACTGCATACGGCGCGCGCTTTCGCCTTAAGCCTCAGATTTCTTCCTTGACAGATAGCACCGTTCCCATGGTTCACGGTCGCACACACTGATACTTTCTGCATACCCGCCGCCATATATTGCTTCCTTAATTCTCCGTTATCCGTATGGGATATAAAGCCTCTACTTGCCGTTTCTTGAGCAAGTACATAGGATTTTTAAACCCCTTTACATCCTCGAAGGTTATATTCCCATCATGCCAGAAGACCACGAAATCAATTACGTACTTCGTGTTTCCTGGGAGCGCAAAAGGAACTTGGCGTAAAAACCAACACATCTTGGCAGTCTTTAAAGCGCACAGTTCAAGATACCGCTTCCGTTCCTTCTTGCTCCTAAACTTAATGCCGTCCGCTTCACAGATCACAGCGTGAAACTTGCCTGAATTTGGAGGTTTCTTGTCTCGCTGCTCCTTCCATGCCAAGAAATCTGCTTCGGTGTTAAATCTCATTAAAACAACTCCGGTTCCCGTTCAGCCTTCTCTTTTTCCCGTTCTTCCTTCTCTTTTTTCTCTGCCCTCTTTTGCTGCGCCTTAGACATTCCCTTAACATGCTGCTCCGTGCAAACACCTACCCTTCGATCATCGACACGGTGAAGCGTCATGCGGTTACAGGTCGGGCAGTATTTCGTAATTCCGGTGGTATTACGTTGGTAGTGCTGCGTCATCCCCTCCCCCTCGTGGCGTTGGTAGGCTTGGTTTCCCATAGCTCGCACTTGTCTTTTTCTGATAATTTGGGTACATATGGGAGCATCCCTAATCGGCAACCCTCGTAATTATAGTCTTTGTGCGCTTCATCTCTCAGGTACGCCCATTTACAGGTTAGGCAGTTCATAATAATACGCTTTGCCGTTCTTCCATTTCAAGAAATTCAAGATTCTTTATTGACTGTTTGTAATAACTTTCCTTTAACTCAAACCCTATTCCGTACCGCCCCATTTTCACGGCTGAATAGACTGTAGAACCAATTCCACTGAAGGGGTCTAATACAGTGTCGCCCTTTGCGCTCCATAACTCTAAGCACCTTTCGATTGTATCTAATTGCAACGGGCATACATGCTTTTCATCTTTTTCATCTCTCGCAATATCGGAACTCAATACTCTCGTCTGTCTAATGTCCATCCATACGGGCGATGCGTATCTTTGCCATATTTCGTGGCTCAGTTTATTCTTGCGTTGATCTTCATTGAAATTCGTATTGAGAAATTCCCGTTCGCCGATATATTCAGTAAATCCCTTCTTTCTCGTAATAGGAATGGGGTTATTCCCAGGCTTACGCATGACAACGACATAATCAGCTAATCCCTGACCGCAACGAGAGGAATCTTTAACCACCTGCTTATGCGCTAACGATAAAACCTTAGTTCTTACCGCCTGAACGAGAGGGTCTTTCCAGATGCAAATTTCCGAATGATAGATGAACTTTTCAGACTCAAAAAGCCGGATAATGTCACCCCTGAAGTCATGTAATCCCATATATCCATCATGCGTAATCGTAGCCGGAAGGTTCATACAATGAATAGAAATGACTCGACCTGGCATCAACACCCGATAAAGTTCAGTGACAAGGAATTTAAAATGATTCAAAAAGTCTTGCTTGTCTCTACAATTCCCCATGTCTCTAATCGAGTTCGTATAGGTAAAAAGCGAAGCAAAAGGCGGGCTGAATATAGAAAACCCTACCGATTCATCTTCTAATGGTTTTATAAGTTCTATGTTATCGCCGAGGTGTAGTTCACATCTATCCGTTTTATAGCTATCAACTTTATAATCATATGATGTATGCGAAACTTCTTGAAGTTGGTCTTTCGAAATGTCTTTCATATTTTTTATCATTTCCGCTTTCATCCTTTGGGCATCCCTTTCTTTGCGCTTGATATTTTCTAAAATATTTCCCTCAATATCCGTGGTTATAATATGGCAATTAACAGGCCTTAACTGCCCGAACCGCCAACACCTTCTCATTGCCTGATAAAAGGATTCATAACTATCCGATAACCCCATAAAAGCTATGTTGTTACAATGTTGAAGGTTAAGACCAAACCCGGCGATTCGGGATTTAGTAACAAGTATTTCGTATTCCTGTTTAATAAATCCCATGAGCAGATTTTCTTTGATATGGTCTTCTTGAGATCCAGTAACCTCTCTCGCACCGGCAATCTCTTTTGCCACTGTTTCGCTTTCCTTGTTGTAGTCACACCAGATCAGCCACGGTTCATCTTTTTTTATCACTGTCTTTAATAGTTCTATCTTTTCCGGTATTGATTCTTTCCGTGCCTCTCGCCGCTCACTTAGGGTATCAGCCTTCTGAACAAACAACTGGCCGGGGATTGGCGTGCCGTGTTCAATAACATGCTCTATGATGTTCAATTCTGGAAGGACGAAGCCATTATCATCAAAACCCAAATCTGAGGGCATTGACAGCATTACCGCCCATGAGCATAGCCATTCCCAAAACTTCTCTTGGCCGTGCTTCTTAAGTCGCCACGTACCCACATTTGATGTATCGTTGATAAAGAAAAGGGAAAGCATTTCGGGTCTTGTCAATACATTTAAAAATTCTGAATGATTCCCTAATTCAACAAAGTCATTCGGGGCAGGCGTTGCGGTACATGCCAATTTATAAGGGGTAGCCCTGAACTGGTCTATGATGTAGTTTCTGAATTTACCCGTATACGATTTCAAAATACTGGATTCATCAAGGACTATGCCGGAAAATACAGAGGCATCGAATTTGTGCAGTTTTTCATAATTCGTTATGTTGATTCCGTTTATAACATCTTCCTGCGATTCACATATATTCACCGGAATATGGAATTTTTCACCTTCACGCTTAGTCTGTTTTGATACGGCAAGGGGAGCAAGAATTAAAACGGGACTATCCGTTTTTTTATGAACCTGATTCGCCCACTCTAATTGCATTGGGCTTTTACCAAGGCCGCAATCGGCGAAAATGGCAGCTCTGCCACGGCGCAACGCCCAACGGGTTATTGCTTTTTGAAACGGGAACAGCATCTCATTTAGGCTATCCGGCTCAAACCCTGATCGAATATCTACAATTTCTTTTTTCTCAAGAAATTCTTCGTATTTCATTTCACCCCTCCCTAACCTCCCGCATCAGCCCTTTCTTTAACTTCCCTGTACGATTTTATCAGCCTCAACACCGCCCGCCCCGCCTCGGTGAAGTCGTAACGCTTGTACTTCGCCTCAAGTGCGTCCAGCTCCTTGGGGGTGAGGGGGGTGTCTTGCTTGGGTGTCATGCTGCCCTCTTGTCTATCCAGAGGTTGAAATGCTTGACAACCCATTCCCATGTTTTTGGAGCGAATAGCTTGTTAATGGTGTCATCCGTCAGATTGTTCATGCTTAGTGTTCCGTCAACCCTCTCTAATTTACCTATGTCGTTGAGCCAGAGTTTAAAGAGTGTCCTATCCCATCCGTTCTCTGACATTTTGGCTTCAAGGGCTTTGCGGTTAGCAGACAATTCCTTTTTGGGTAATTGGGTGTCCTTCCCCTGATCGTTGCTTTTTGGGACATCCTGTGAATCCGTATCAGCCTTTTCTGGTAGTGGTTCTTCATCGTGAATGTCTATTATGTCTGGTTCATCCATTTCGGGATTTTCTTCTAGGGGGGCTGGCAGTTGATACCTCGGATGTTCTAATACCCTGAGCGTGTCAGATCGCAAAGCATTGAGCGTATGAATGTCTCCGTCAAAGATGATCTGCATCGTGTAATGGTTTTGCTTCTTTTCATCGTGGTGCGTTTCTGTCTTCACTCTCCTCAGTTTAAGGGGTACGAGCGCAAACCTACCAAGCAGGGCAGATACATAATCCAGACCTGATTGAACATCTATGATGCTGTTAAAAGAGCTTGTGCGAATTTGATAAATACCGCCTACTGAAACTTGAGGCAATATCACCATGAGCGTTCCCGATTGTTTGCATTTTCCGCTTTCAAGATTTTCACAAGGGCATTCCCGTTGTTCCATTTCTTTTTTATCGTTCACGCAATAAGCAAGTTCGCCGTTACCGGAACACCGCAACCCCTTTGATGAACCGTAAAACTTGTAAGCTACAGGGAACACGGAATCAATTTCGTTAATGGGTATCATTACATCAAGTTCGGTTGGTCTTTCCCCGTAGACCTTTCGCACTTCGTCAGGACATACAAAGTATGAAACCTCTGTGGGGTATTCAACCCCCCTTGCTGTTTTTGCCTTTAACCCTAAGCGTATAACCCCTAATCTTGGTAAACGCCTTTGATCGCTTAACCCTTTTATCCTCGTTATTTTCTGAGCAAATCCGTTACCCATTATCGCTTTCTCCCTTCTCCAGTTTATACATATTTTTAATATAAAGCCGTTCAGTGTTATTTTTCTGTAACTTCAATTCGCAGACATATTCACCCGCATATCCTTGCCGAACGCTATTCTCTTTCATAACCGCTTTTATTTTATCCCTTAAGCCGTCATATTCCTTTGTTGTGTCAGACTTCTGGCTTCCAAGTTCCTTGTAATATTTCACCATCGTTGCAACTTCTTCCGGTAGCATTGCATCCGTTTTGAGTTCAAAAAACTCTTTTTGATAATCTCCCCAACAGTGACCGGAATACCCGCAGTAATTACACTGCCAGTCGTCAACTTCATATTGCCGTTTGGGAAGGGTTTTCTTGTTAATATAATCGGTTACAGTAAGGAATTTGTCACAACTTTTGTCCACGATATTTTCAAGGATTACATTCATTTGTTTTGTTTCGCCTTGAGAATTTGTCCGGCATTTTGTCACATAATTTAAACCGTCATAAGTAATAAGATATTCAAGATATGCCGCTGTGTTTTTATTTTTTATTAAAAGAATTGCTCCGGCAATATCAGCACTCACTTTTAAGAGCGCATCGTAATAGATGCAGGTCTGAGAAAAATAATCATTGGGGATTTCACCATTCCAGTATTTCTCAAAGGTGAAATGGTTTATAGCCTTATGCTCAAGGAGCCAATCCCTTCCAGTCATATCGGTTATAAGTGCATCTATTGAGCCTGTTCGCATGGGGTATTTACAATCTACTTTCATTTGCTCGGAATGCACCTTAAAGGCTGACTTCCGCAACCAATCAAGGGTAAGGTCTTCATGAAAAGATGAATCGGAAAAGATTACAAGTGTTCTCCCTGGAAGCGGCGTTCTTTCAAAACCTAATCCCCAATAAACCATTTGCCTGATACATCTATCAGTTCCAGCCAATGAAGGGCGGGGATAATATACGTGATCTTCCTGATCGAAACTCGCTATCTTATGTATTAAGTCCGCTATCATCCTTCACCTTCTTTCTGCCTTTTGGCGGATTCTTCGCTAAATGGTAATTGGGAAACGCCTGCTTGATAACTTCATCACTTATCGGCTTGGCATATTCTCTCAATCTGCGAGATAGCCACTTTTGAAATATAGTCAGTTCGATCTTCCCCATAACACTCCTTTCACGCCTCAACGTCTGGCATTTCTTCGATCTGCTTCATGAGCCTTTCTTCCATTTTACAGAAAGCCTGCTCCCACGTTTGCCCCTTCACAGAGCAACGATCATCGATATAGAGCCAACATTCCGTCTCCTGCTCCCCTGTTGTATACTCTGACATTTCGAAGTGTATAGAGTGATACCTACCCCCTGCCAGTTCCTTTAGCCTGTCTTTAGCTTCACTGAATTTCATGGCTTATCCTCTCCCCTTCCTTCCTGTTTTTTACTCTCTCGCATTACAACTTCCCTGATTGCGTACTTTGTGGAACATTCATCACAGTTATAATCCATGTCACATTCTTTTCCGTCTTTAAAATAGTCTTCAAAAATACAACTTTTCATCACTTAAACCTCTCAATTTCCTCAACCATGACATATAATTCTGATAGCCGTTCCTGAAAAGTATTCAGCCTGTCGTTGTAATCCAATTTGCCAGCCAGGATAGCCAATGCCTTGTCAATTTCAAACATAATATTGCCCCGTATCCTGTCGTACCGTTCTTCGTCAGCCCAACGCTTTTCCCGTGCTTCTCCCCTTGCCTTTTCCTCGTCAGTGTGTGACGGTGTTGTTTGTTCGATGCTCATAATGATATCCAACCTTTCTCAGTGTGTAATTCCAATTTTCCTCTCGTATCCCTGACTATAATCCAAGGGCGTTTATGTTCCTTACCTACCCAAAATCCCCGTTTCTCAATCTTATCAAAATGGATAACTTTCTGCTTCTCTGACATAACCTTGTGTTCAAAATTCACAAACATGATGAACAATATCTGCATGATGACGATTAGTATGATTGCGAGTGCGTATAGTAGGCGCATTATTATCCCCACTGTTCAGCCATTGCATCGGCGATTCCCTGAAAGGTTTTTGCCCTATTTTTTTGTCGGTCTTTTCCGCCCTTATTAAACCAGTTGCCCGGTATCTTTGTGCTTTGTGGTTTTGTGCAAATAGAAGTGGACATAAGGGGAGGCAAATTTTTCAACCATAAACAAGTTTTCTTCTGTACAGAATCCCCGAAATAATACGGTTGGATTATTTGGGAAGCCATTGGCAATCCTATAATTGTTGATGGTATTGGATTTTCTATAGCTATTTTTTTAATGGGGGCGTCAAATAAAGACATAAAAAGTTCTTTTGCTGTCAATGCAAGTTGCAACCTGTTTTCATCTAAAATACCCCCCGGATATAAAAACCTTGCACCAGCATTGCTCAAATAAGTACACGGTGGATGAGCAATCATCAAATCCCATCCGTCATTCAGGATAGCCAAAACATCGCCCTGTATATGATTCCCTAGTCTTTCCGTAGGCAACAGGTCACAACTCCACGCATCATGCCCTCTCTTTGCAAAGGCATCACGGACGATTCCCGAAAATTCGCAGGCTACTAAAACTTTCATATGCTCCTAAGCCCCGCCACGGTGTAGCATTGCAGAGGGTGTATCTCACTCAGACCGTCAGCATCGTTTACCACCCAATCGCCTTGTGTCCTCAGATGCGAACACTTCTCGCAGTACACACGTGGCAGAATAAACGGCTTCTGGCTCATTATAACCGTGTGCATTGCCCTGCATTTAGGACAGATACAGGATACTTCATACTCCGGCAGAACCTTGTTTCTCTTGCAAGCATGATGCTTCTCTGCCAGTACCTTCTGAACGTAACTGATTGACACCTTCGCCCTCTTGCATATCTCTTCAGGCTTCCAGTATTCCGCTAAAGCCAATATCTTCTCCTTCTTGGTCATGGCTACCCCCCTATACTCTTGCAAAACCAGTACAGCAGACCGTAAAACAACACCGCTGCCAGTACGGTCAACCCATAACCAAGTAACCTGTAATTGCGTTCCTTCCGTAGTTGCGCCCTTTCAAGTTCCAGATACATTGCCATTGCTTTCTCCTTTCATGTCAAATTCCCTTCTCGCTTCCCTCGCCATCCGTCTTATTTCCTGCTCCCTGTCCGTTTGTTGATTCCTTTATACATGAGGGTTTCCGCAATGTCAAGCCTTTTTTTTACATTTATTTTGAAATTAAAAAAATAATGTAATATTTCCACTTGACACAATCTTTATCATCCTATATCATACGGGGCATGAAGACACTATCACTAAATACAAAATTAATCGACAAAGAAATGAAACGGATCGGCATGACAAGACCCATGCTGTGTAAAAAGTGGAGGATTTCACGGCAACTCGCCTGGTACATCTTCCATGAAAAGCCCGTTTCATACGCCACTAAGTTCGGAAAACTTTTCAATCGACCAACAAAAGATTTACTCTTGTGAAAAAAATTCACTTTTGCACTTGCAAAGAGAAAGATTTTGTGAAATAGTGTAATTAATAACGGAGGCTCCCGTATCAAATGAACTCAATAAACCAAACAACAACTCATGGAATTGCCCCTGTACTGCCATTGGTTTCGCCAGTGGAGAGCCCTTTGCAGGGGCTTTTCTATGGGGAGGTATAGACATGAGACAGCAAGAGGACAAAGTCGTTTTAAATTGCGGGTATTTAAAGGATGGTTATTTGCCAATAATGGCAGAAGTTACCTATAATAAAGATCAGGAATGGCTACTGATTAAATTTTCTAATGCAGAGGATAAGTATATCTTCGATGCCCATAGGTTAATGGATACTATCTTGTTTTTAGCAGACCGGTGATGTAAAAATGATTAATACAGCATTGTGGTATAAACATAAACTTGGTTTTTCTATAGTTCCTCAGAAAAATAAATCTCCTATAGTACCGTGGTCTGAATTTCAAAACCGCATAGCATCCGATGAAGAAATAAAGGAATGGTGGACAATAAACCCCGATGCCGGAATATCTGCTGTAGTCGGTTCAATATCTAATGTTGTGGTTGTAGATTGTGATTCGCAAGAAGCTATTGATATAATAGAAAGTGACCTTCCAGACAGTATAGAGGTTCCATGTGTTCAAACTCCACGAGGCGGTAGACATTACTATTTTGCATCCACTGAAAAAATGCAAAAGAAGGTCGGATTTAGAACAAATACAGATTTTCAAGCTGAAGGAAGCACTATCGTTTTACCACCATCAAGAGGTGCAAATGGAAAATGTTATGAATGGATCGTGAAACCCGCCTCCATCGTATCTTTTCCCTTAATTAATAATATATATAATATATATACGCACGTGGGGCATATCAAGACAAGTCAACAAAGGTCTACTTTGTCGACAAATGTCTACACAGAATTTACCTATGGAACACGTGATGAGGGTTTATTTCATGTTGCTTTTTGTATGGCAATTGGAAAAGCTAAAGAGCAAGAAGTATATCAAGTACTTGAAAGAATGATTATTTCTTGGGGAGAAGTTCCAGACAGAAAATGGATTGAAAGTAAAATAGAGAGTGCTTTTAAACGTGCAAGGTCTAAAGAGAGAAATCTAATGCAAGAGGTTCGGGAAGATATTTTGTCTACAAATGGCGTCTGGATGTCGTCAGAAATGGCAAAACGTCTACATTTGTCTACACGGGATGAATTAAAGAACCTTTCGACCTGTTTAAAGCGTGCCATCAACGAAGGTTTAATTGTTAAGCATGGAAATAAAAATGGTTGTTGGAGAACAATAGAAGGTGATGAAGAATTAATAGATTATGAAAATGTTGATTTGACACCTTATGATATAAAACTACCATTAGATGTGCATGAGTATGTAACAATCCACAAAGGGAATATTATTGTAATAGCAGGTGAATCTAATGCAGGGAAAACAGCGTTTTTATTAAATGTCGCCATTAAAAATGCAAAAGATTTTAAAGTCAACTATATGAGTAGTGAAATGCAGAATGGGGCTGAATTAAGAATAAGAATGGATGAATTTAATAAACCGTTAAGTTCCTGGAAACCCATTAAATTTCAATTTAGAACTGATAATTTTCCAGATAAAATAGAACCAGATGGTCTTAATATAATTGATTATCTCGATGAAGGAAGTGATGAGGAAGCACACAGAATGCCGGCAAGGTTGAGAGCAATAGCGGATAAATTGAAAACTGGGATAGCATTAGTTTCAATACAAAAAGACCCTAACAAAGATTTTGGTTATGGCGGTTCGGGAACATTAAATAGATCAAGATTATATATGAACATAACCACTGATAACATTTTAACGATAAAGAAAGGGAAAATATGGAAGAATAAAATGGTAAACCCCAACGGAATGCATTGTAGATTTACCTTGGCTGCAGGTTGCAGATTTCAGAGGGTTGGAGAATGGATGCACCCATGAAAACGCTATTCAGAGGAGTATTTAATTTTAATAAAGAAGTGTATATCAAATATGCTTATGCTTATACCTGTAAGCAAGCATGGTTAATTATGTGTAGACAAATAGCTAAAAAACAAGGGGTATTGCCACGAATGGTAATGAATTATTTTAATGGTGAAAAGGACAATTTTAAAATAACTATTGAAGTAGAATTTAAGGAGACAAAATGCTAATTACAATCGACAAGTACACAATGTTACAGTTACAGGAATACAATAACACTTTTAGTCTGGTTGAGGGATGGGTAAAGGAAGGAACTTTCAAGCCAAACTTCTGCAAACGAGAATTTGGCAAGACCGGTGAGAAGGTCGAGAAGACGGCTCCTATTTCAATCAAGATAGGTACAAGGGAGCAGGCGATAAGTGCCTTAAAAGCGATCCTGGTAAGCCTGGGTGGTGAAAGCGAGGCACCTTTCTGATGACTTCAGCTAAATTCTTCAAGGTGGAAATGCTAAAGGACAATACCTGGATTGTAATGTCACGGCATAGGAATGATTACAATGCGATTAATATGGCGAGCGTGCTTCATAGTTCCCGTAAACTTCCTGTAAAAGTCATAAAATCAGGCGTTATAATTTGGGATAGTTTATTACAAAAAGGAGGTGGCAATATAGACAAATAGCGGATTAGTGGGGTAGAAAAGGGGAGAGTGCGTAGGCTCTCCCCGATTATTTTCAGTTAATGCAGATTACATCCTCTCCGTCAATATCCATTGGTGTCGGAGCATAAACACCGGTTCTGTTAAGATTTTTATTATCATGTCACGTTCTTCCTGCATTTTCCTGATTTTCTCCCATGCTATTGCCAAAAGCTCCTGATTCTCTTTAACGTTCTGTCGAGCTGAGTCAAGCCTTGACTTTAAATCGTTAATTTCAATTATCATGTTCATTTCTTCACCTATACCCACAAAAATATGTATGTTATTAACGATAACCAAAGTAGAAACAAAACCGCTTTTACTGATTCAATGAAGTATGTTTTCATCACTCACCATTCTTTCTGCACTCTCTTTTCGTGCCTTCTGTTACATTCCAATCCAATCCACTTGTTTACTTCGATTATTAATTTTTAGTGTTCTTTCTTTCAATTTCTATAACCTCCCGTAATTTCTTGTTTTCTTTCTTTAATTGAACGTTTTCGGTGAGTAAATCATCAATATACTTCTCTTTCTCTTTGATATTATCCCTCATAACATCCAATAATTTGTCTTTATCTATTGTCATGATGTTTTCTCCTTTCGATTTATTACCTTGCAAATCAAGTGCCAACACGTCAATAAATCGTAAGTACATAATATTGCAATATAATCAGCAAAACAGCCAAACGAAAGAAATATACCAAGTGCGTAAACCATTACGCAGTATAATATGGTTAAAATGGAAATATACCATAATATCAATATAATAGAGGTGCGAAGTAGATTACGCAGTAGTGCGAAGTAGATTACGCAATAAATCACTATACAAGGTCAACAGAATAAGGTATGATAAAAGAAATCGGTGCAATATGGCATATTGTAAGGATTGTAAAAAAAGAAACAAATGCAAGGCACTATGTAAAGCAATCGAGGCATATCTCAAGACCATAGAACGTACATCAAAAGAAATACCATTATCATACTTAGGATGTGACAAGGAAACAATCCCCCACTCACAAAACATATTCAATTATTCCGATAGAAAAAAAATATTTGTGATTTATGAACTTTTTTTTTACGACCACAAAACAGTACAGGAAATAATTGATATTACTTACTATTCCCCATCATATGTCTACCAGGTCATCAATAAATACTTACATAAATCACACCGAACTCACCCAAAAAACAGCCTCTAATAACCATTATTATATATGTTCTTCTTCCTTCCTCGCTTTAGCGAGGCCACCCTGGACAGGGTAAGGGTCGATTAAAGAGATGATGTAAAACAGAATAACAAACCAACACCATCACCCAACGGACTACACCATGACCGCTCAAGTGAAAAAGCCTGATAAACCTACCAGAAAACCAAAAGGAATACAGCCAAAACACCACGCATCTAAAAATAGATTACTTACCAAACTACGAAGAAGAAAGATAATCGAAGCTGCCCTTGACGGTAAAGATGTTAAAGCAGTAGCAATATCAACAGGTTTAAGCCCTCAATCAGTAAGAACTCAGGTTCCACAAATCTTAAGCGAACCGAACACACAGAAAGCATTTAAAGATATTCTCACGGCTGCTGGCCTGTCGGATGAAGTATTAGCGTGCCGAATTAACGACCTCGCGTTTGCCAAAGAAACTAAGTTCTTCAGCGACAAGGGCATCGTAACGGACGAGCGCGAAGTGGAAGCCCTGTCAATACAAGCAGATATGACGAAGTTCGCTGCTAAGGTGAAAGGGCATGTAACGGACAAGACGAGTATCGAAGCCCCAGGAATTGAGGAAATACTAAGATCGATCAGGAAACCGGACAGTGATAGATAGTATATGGAGCACTACAACCTTTCGATAGGTACGAACAGTAAGAACCAAGTTAAGTATATAATAGTATTAAGTAAGTATCAAACACGTCTTATAAGATACGTTATGTAAACTATAAGTAAACGAGAGGTAATGATTCTAAGTGCTTAATATTACTACTACCGACTGTCAAATAATTGACGTACATAAAGAGCTGGATGAATGGTCGAGAGAGAGAGGATACGGCAGACTAGATGATGCGGTTGAGGCGATCCAGGGACAGGCTGAGAGGCAGAGGCTAGAGAACATGCGCCTACCTACCCCCCCGTACCCACTCCATAGGCATCTTTAAGACGGGGTGGGTGTGTAAAAGGGTGGTAACCTCAAAACGTTCACGGCCAATTTTTTTGGAAACTTAAAATGGGGGTTGAATATGATAGAAGGGGTTTTAATAGGTGAAGACAGAAAGGTGGCGTTGATGGGTAGTAAGGCTAATTTCCCCCGTTTACTGCCAGAAATAGAGTGTCCTTTATGTAAGGGTAAGTTAAAAGAATCGAGAGTTATGTTATATGGTCAGGTGTTTCTTTCGTGGGTTTGTGACTGTTGGGGTTTTAGGGAGTTACAGAGGAGTGCGGCTTCTTATGGCTGTTCTGGGGTAAAGGTGTGAGTAATCACTGTATAGAATGCCAGGAGTGTTGTAAGGCTGTACTGGTTCCTGTAGCGAAGGATGTGGGTGTATCGTTTATGAATTTTCTTATAACAATGGGAATGGTGATTACTGGCAGTCCTGAGTTGAGTGTGGTGGTGAATGTGGTTTGCCAGCACTTAGGTGTTGATGGTTGTAAAATTTATAATGAGCGTCCGGTGGAGTGTCGGGCGTATGAGTGCGGGGAATATGATGAGAAAAGTGATATTTAGCTTGTTGGTTTTGATTCTGGTTGGCTGCACTAGCAAGCCTTATGTAGTGAAGAGTGTGGAGAGGGACGGGGTGGTTACTGATACTATTTGCACTCACAAAAGGGCGGTGGTTCCCTGGTTTGTGGGTGTGGCGGGTGGCGTGGTGAGTTTTAAGTATGACCGTGAGTGCAAGGAAGTGGTGAATGGCGCAGATAAGTCCCTTTAGTATAGAGAAGGTGAAGAGTTATCTTGAGGATTTCAGGGTGTTTGCGCGTGAGTGTGAACAGGTGAGGGATCATGCTACGGCGTTGATAGTGCCGTTTGAGATGAATCCGGCGCAGGAGGTATTGCACGAGGTAGTAGAGAAGCAGTTGAAGGAAATGGGTTATGTTCGGATAGTGGTGGATAAGGCACGGCGCGAGGGCGTTTCGACATATATAGAAGGTCGGTATTACTGGCGTACTGCATTGAATGAGAATAGGAACGCTTTTATTGTCGGGCATGAGGATGACTCCACTGACACGCTATTTGGCATGGCGAAGTTGTTTCATGAGCGTAACCCGATAAAACCCCGCACAAGGTATTCATCCAAGAAGGAGTTGGTTTTTGATGATGAAAAGGGAAAGGGGTTGAAGAGTGAGTATTCGTTGGCATGTGCGAAGAATACGGATGCAGGCAGGTCACAGGGTATCCATTATTTCCATGGGTCTGAGGTGGCGTTCTGGAGGGACGCGGATACGCTACTTGATGGTTTGTTGGCCTGTATTCCGCCTTTACCCATGGAAACGGAAGTCTTTTTAGAATCAACCGGCAACGGCTTTGGCAACAGGTTTCAAAAGGATGTTTATGAAATTTATTGCGAGGGCCGTTATCCGTACTATGTGAAGGACGATGTCGTTTACGCGTGGAAGAGGCCCGGGTCTGATTGGGTACTTGTCTTTATCCCGTGGTTTGTGCATCCACAGTACAGTAAGAAGTTTGACAGCGATACGGCAAGGGATGCTTTTATAAAAGAGATTAACAAGCCGGTTCTTAATAAAGAGTTGATGGTATGGGAAGAATCCGAGGCATTGAAGTTACAGAAGCAGTTTAAATTGAGCCTGGAGCAGCTTCATTGGCGGCACTGGAAGATTGAAAACGACTATAAGGGCAGGGTTGAGAAGTTCCGGGTTGAGTATCCCTGCACGATACATGAATCATTTTTAAGTACGGGTTCTAATGTTTACCCGAAGGATCTCTGTGACATGCTGGAAGAAAATTGTACTGACCCTGTTTTGGTTGGCGATGTCGTTGAACGTATGGGTAAGCCTGCCGTCCGGCCTAACTCGATGGGTCATTTCAGGGTATGGCAGAAGCCGGTCAAAGGTGAGATGTATTTTCTGACGGTTGACTCCGCAGGGGGAAAAAAGGCATCACAGAAGAAAGAGAAACGTGAACCTGACCCCTCCTGTATTGATGTCTATGACAGAAACAGCGGATTGCAGTGCGCTCAGTGGCATGGACATATTGAATATGATTTGATTGCGGATGTCGTGGAGTTGATAGGCAACTGGTTTAATCACGCCATTGCGTGTGTTGAGCTTCAGAATCATGGCTATACGGTAGTGGCTGATTTAAAGAAAAAGCAATACCCGATGTTTGAGGCGAAGGTGGATGAACCTGGCTGGCATACGTCATCGAAGACGAAGCCGAAAATGGTTGACGGGCTGTATGAGCAGGCGCGTGACGGCGGGTTGGGTATCCGGTGTAAGGAAACCGTATCTGAAATGCGGACATTTATTGAGGAAGATATGTCGTTTAATGCAGAGGTTGGCTGTCACGATGAACGTGTTGACTGTGCGGGAATGGCTTCACAGATGATGTTGTTATTGCCTGCCGGTAGGGGTAACGCCGGGCGTAGGGGCGATGTATACGATGACGATGTGGTTATTGGTTCCTTTATGAAAAGTCATCAAAAAAGGGAGATGGATGACGGAGAATACAGGCAGTTTTACGCAGAGTAGGAGATAATATGGCAAAAGGCGGAGCAGGGAATATACCAAATATACCAAGGCCAAAAGGTGGGCCGCCGCCCCTGCATCCAGTGGAGGTACAATCTCCGTGGGAGGGCGCAACAAAAGATCACTTATCGCCAGGTTTACCAATAACATCAGAACAACGGAGGTTATTGAATCTATTAATCGATTCAATTATATTATCAAATATGCCTTCATATACAATAGGGGGATATAGAAATGGCGTTGGAAAACCCTGAGATAATAGCGCCGGACAAATGCAACGGATGCGGCCTGGATTTAGAAACGATAGTAAAAGACCACGGCGGCTTTCTCTGTTTTCCGGCTTTGTCTGTGGTTCCAGGCGGTCTGATAATGATATACGGGGTTGTATTTCATTGCTGCCCTGCTTGTGGTGCGGTGATGGTGAATAAGAACTTCGCACAGAACCAAAAGAAGTTAAATGACGAGAAGGTGAAGAAGATACTGGTTCCCCGAACATCAAGCCTGATTGTTCCGGGTTCTGTAATAGGCAAACATTAAAGGGGGGATATAATATATGTCACTTGCTACTTTAACCGTAACGGCGCAAAAAAACCCGTCTCTTGATGGTTCTGTAGGAGGTAATTTCAGCATTACGCTTGATTGGCTGTCAACTGATGGCGGCGCGGTAAGCCTTGCGATATGCTCAACTTACAGCGCAGCGCAGCTTGCGGCGAATCCGTTCAGCTTCCAGCCCGTAAAAATACTCGGTGTGATACGGTCTATCGAAACCATACCAGGACTACTGGGCGCGCCAGCCACTAACCCGCCTACCGATTTATATGACATCACCCTGCTTGATAAATATAGCTTTGACATAGCAGGCGGGCAACTTGCGGACAGAAGCGCAACTGTAGCCCAGAAGGTTGTCCCTGCATCAAAGATCATCATAGACAGCGAGATAACGCTTACCATAGCGAACGCGGGTAATGCGAAAAACGGTAGAATAATCATGGAGTTTGAAGATATAGGCGGCCATAAATTTTGAGTAACATAACAGACCTTAAATTAAAAAAAGATTACTATCCTCAAGACATGCTAGACGATGAAGCGAGCGAAGCATGGAAAGAGATTGGTAAAAATATGGCAGAGGTAATTGATAAAAAGATAGAGGAGATACTTAATGCCCATTATTTGCATGATTAATGACAACATTCTAATTCAGCGAAGCGAGGAAGCGAAAACAACCAAATCCGGATTAATAATTATTCCGGATACGCTAACTGAAAAACCAGCTACGGGCACTGTCGTGGCTATCGGTAATGGGGTTGTGAGGGAAAACGGAGAAAGGATACCACTGTCAGTGCAACTGAATGACCTGGTGATATTCAGCAAGTATGCAGGAACGGATTTTATGTTAGGCAATACAAATTATTTAATAATTAAAGAGCGTGATGTGTTGGGAGTGCTGAGGGATGACGAAACCGAAGGTGAAGCGGCGTAAGCGATACCCCTACAGGGTAAACGGCGGCAAGGAAATCAATGAAACCACGGATAGTTCAAACATCTTTTGTCAGGGTCAGAAGGTTTTAAGTCCACAGGGCAAAAAGAACTTTGACCGGATAAGGTGGGATAATGACATTTACTCTCGATGAAATAAAGAAGGCATGGGAAGTTTACGATAAGGGAACGATATTCGGCCTCTTCCGTGACGGCGAATGGGAGTATGTTGATAAAGTTCCGTCCGGTCCATTAGGTGCAACAAAGGCTGAAAACCGGAAACTGTCAAAGGCTTTTACATTCCCTGAGTATTTGGAGAAAAGATGGAAGAAGTAGCGACTATTGGCGAACACGGTCACGAAACGACACAGGTAAAGGACATGACGGCCGCACCCGGTAACGGGATGCTTCAGCCGTTGGTTGACCATTGCTTTAAGCTCTATGAAGAATTTGGCGGCAATGACAGCAAAAATATGTCCGAGTACCGGAAGAATAAGATTGAGGAAATAACGCAGTCACGAAAGGCCTACGATCAGATCGCAGACCCGAAGACATTTCCCTGGACTGACTGTTCAAACATCGTGATCCCGTTATCCATGATTACCGTTGATAACCTTGAGCCCCGTTTAGTTGCCGGTCTTCTTGGCAGGGAGCCGTTTATTGATTTTGAGATGCAGGGGAAGACCGACAAGGATGAAGCGACAAAACTCATTCAAGGATGGTGGAATAAGGAACTGAAAGATGTGGTGAAGATAGAGAAGTTCACCATGAACACTGTTCACAACATCCTGCTTGATGGTACGGTGTATTACTATCCTCTGTACGATTCGGAAAAGGTTACAAAAAAAGACTTTGCCTTTGACCAGAGGGGCATGATGATAATGGAAGGCCCGAAGCCTAAAATTGTCGAAAGAGAAGTAAGCCTGTTTGAAGGTGGGCGTTGTGTACCTATACCGTTTAACGATGTGTTTTGCGCCGATGATGTAGGCACTTCCGAAGAATGGGAACGGGCGGATGTATTAGTAAACTGGAACGTCACTTACGGGGAATTGATGCTGAAAACGGGACAAGAAGGCTGGATGAATATTGGCCCTTATCTCGTACCGCAAAAACAGAAACGGCGCAAACAGAAAGAGAAGCGATCCCCTATCGAAGAAGTATCGAAGATGGAAATAACGGGCAAGGAAAACATTGAATGTCTGTTATGCCATATCAGTTTTCCGATTGGTCACGACCTTGATTTGCCGGAAGAAGAACAGACGGATTTCAAGGAACAATACATCGTGGCAATTATCGAAAAGAAAACAAAGACGCTTTTATTTCTCCGCAGGCGTGTTGACATTTACATGGAGAACAAAGCGATTATAAGGCGTATTCGGCTATTCCCAGAGGAAGGGCGGTCTTTTGGAACATCTATATACGGGAAACTAAAAGCGGTGCAGACAGGGGCAAGCGACATCTATAACAGGATGATTGACGCAGCTCTTGTTACCTTAATTCCCTGGTTCTTTTTCGATTCAAGGGCAGGCAATACTCTTACGGGGCAGAAAGAGCTTTACCCGGGCAAAGGCGTAAAGGTTGACAATGTGGAAGGTATCAAATTCCCGACATTCAATCTTAATCCGCAACACTACCTGCCGATGCTTGAAACCCTGTTCACCTTATGGGAACGGATAGGAAGCCTTGGGGACTATCAGCTTGGACTGCCGAGCAAAACGGGCGGAAAGCGCACACTCGGAGAAGTCCAGAGCGTGTTGATGGAAGGCACGATAAAGCATAACTACCAGGCAAAAATTACACAGGATGAATATGTGGGCGTAATTCATACACTGTATGACCTCTATTATCAGAACATGCCCTTTGATAAAACGTTTGAATACCAGGGCAAGCAAGTGCCTATACCAAGGCAGGCAATGAAGCGGGGTTATCGTTTTGTCATGCGGGGCTCTACCGACATGGCAAATAATATGGTTGCAAGGCAGGAAGCCATTGAATTGATGCAGATGTTCAATCAGGATCAGCTTATGAATCCTATTAAATTGCGTGAGGATGTGTTAGAAAGCTATAAGCGGTTTAATACAAAGGAATACATGAACCCTCAGTTAATGCAAGCAATGATGTTGCTGGTTCAGAATCCAGAGATTGTGCCTCAGATAATCCAGCCTTATCTAAAGACAAAGGCTGAAACTATGAAGAAGATAGGCGGCGGGGCGAATGCAGGAACTGTTACGCAGTGAGGATTTTGCGGCGTACCGCGCCCTTGAAATAGAAATAGGCGTAGATGTTTTAAAAAAGTTGATGGAAGGTCACGAATCGCCGGAATATTTTAGAGGGGCAGTTGAGATGCTTAAAAAGATACTCTGCATACCTCAAGAACATGCGAAGGGCGATAAAAATATAGAATACGCGGCGGCACTGGTTGAGAAGTCTTTTAATATATTTGAACGTCAGATGATGAGAAGGTTGCTGAATGAGTGAATTTCTGAAAACATTATTTACTGAAAAAGAAATAGAACTGATGGTCAAAGTGCATTCATTAGATTACTTATTTCCATTATATAAATACGGAGAATTATCAAGGGAAACTCTTATTAAAAGGCTGGAAGAAATAAACGAGCTGTCTAAATGAGTGACGACACAAAGCAGATTATCAGAGCGTTGATACGAGCCGCCAAATTTCTTGTTAGCCTGCTTGAAAAAGTGGAGAAGGGCGAAAAGATATAGATAAATAATATATAACCTTTGCTTATCCTGTAAGCGTAAGCAAAGAGATCAAAACGCGAAAGCCTCTTGATGTGAAAACATTGAGGGGCTTTTTTATTGTGACCTTTCCGGAGAGGGTTATCTCCGAGACTAAATAAAAGAGGTAATGCGATGGCAGACGAAGACAAAGAATTACAAGACCAAATAAAAGACGGCGATAAACCGCCAGACGTTGACGACGGCAATATTGACTTGAGCCAGATGGATGTTTTTGACGACAAGCAAACCGAAGAACCTGTTGAAAAGGGAGGCGAACCAAAGCCCAAAAAGGAGAAAGCGCAGCCCGAAGTAGTTGAGGGTGATGCGAAAGACCAGATCATTAAGAGCCTAGAAGCACGAATCAACGACATGGATAAGTCATTAAAGCGGCTTCACTATGACGATAGGCACAAAAAAAAGGAAGACGGAAAGAAGGATGACAGCACACCCGCACTAACCGACGAACAGCTTTTAAAGTTCATGGAAGATGCGGGAGACGATAAGGCATCGCTTCTCAGAGTGATGAAATACGCTGCAGAGCAGGCGGCAAAAGGGGCAAAGGTATCGGCATTGACTGAGGCCGATGTCATAGCCAAAAAGAGGGAAGTTGATAAAAATTTCCGTAACGTATTCAAGGACAAATGGGATGACCCGACATCTGATGTCAGAACAGACGTTGATGGCGTGAAGTCAGAGTTTGACATTGTTGACCATCCCTATGGTGATTTATTTGGCGTGGGCGTGTCGTTGTTAAGGGCATTGCCGAACCTTCAAAAGCAGTGGTTTGAGGCGGGCAAAGCGGAAGCCACAAAAGGGCTTTCCGAAGAGGAGCGGTTAAAAGGCATAGAGCAGAACAAACTCGGCGATGGGAAGAAAAAAGGCGGGGATGGTAAAAAAGGCAATTCAGGACTTTCCGCCGCAGAAATGGAAATCGCTAAGAGGCTCGGATACGGGGTAGGCAATCCCAAAAAGAGCATCGACCGCTACGCATCAATACTTAAATCACAAAGAGGGGAGGCATAAGCCATGTCAACAACACCGAAGAACTTTTACAAAAGAGGACAAAGACCGGAAGAGAAACCATCCGTTAAAGATATACCTGTAAAGGGTACAGATATTATATCCGAACAGGGAAGACCTGTTCAGCCAAAAACAGAACCACATGCCGCCTTGTCGCCGGATGAATCAGCCCTGTTTCATCGTATCCAGAATGAACGGGATGACTGGCGCACAATAGGCGAGGACTCGGTACTGGATTATTCCCTTGCCGAAGACCCGATGAAACTTCCTGACGCAGCCATAGAAATGGAAAAGGAGAAACAATTCAAGTTCAGGTGGATTGAAAGAAACCCACGAAGACTTGACGTAGAAAGAAGCAAGCAGCCGCCATTCAGATGGTGGATCTGTAATGCAAGCAACACCCCTTTTCTTCTGGACTCTATTGATCCGGTACTCGGCTGTGTGTGCAAACTTGACCAGATGCTTTTATTCAAGCCCTGGTGGATGCACGAAAAGGAAATGGCAATTGAGTTAGCGAAAACCGATGCTTACACAAAAGGCGACATTCTTTCCAAAGACGGCGAAAAACGTGAGTGGGGGGAATACATGGCATTCAAAGGTGATGAAGACGACAGGACGGGTCATGCACGCGCCAAGGTAGGCGGAGATGACGTTATCTTCGCGGATGAGGCGGCTATCGACAAATCAATGGGGATTAACACTCCTGCGGTAACCGAGGCCGATATGCAAATACAAGAAGAATGATGAAAGGAGGGACATAATATGTCCACTGGATATAACGCGCCTTTCGGATTAATGCCCGTTGAAATCAGGCATACGGAGATTGAATCTCATATCTATGGGATTGCCACTCTCAATGCTGCAACGGCGTTATTTGTAGGCGATTTGATGATGCACGGCGGAACATCCTACGCAACCAAAAAGGGAACGGGGATTCCCGCTGCGGTGCTGGCAAGTGCCACTGGGGCCCTTGGAGCGAACCTTGGGCCTATACTGGCGATATTTGATTCAAATATGGATTTATTTGCGGATGCAGCAGGTTACATGCCGGCGTCAACCGTGGGTGATGGCGTTGTAGCAGGTTATGTTTTGATTGCAGATAGCCCAATGCAGCGTTTTCTGGTTCAGGAAGATGGTGCAGGCGGAGCAGTAGCTGCCGCATCTGTCGGGTTGAATGCGGAAATCGCTTTAGGGTCTGGAAGTACCCTTACGGGTCTTTCCGGCCATACACTGCATTCTTCAAGCGTGAACACGAACAACACCTACTCACTGAAGATTCTTGAACTGTACGAATTTGACACAGCGGCAACGATATATCAGCGTTTTATTGTGATGGTCAATGCTCACCACAATGCACCGAACGTTGTCGGTATTTAAGGGAAGGGGGTAAATAGATATGTGGACACGAGGTAGATTTGTTCAGGAGTATATCCCCGGCCTCTTTACCGTTGCTGTGGATAGCTTCGTATCGAAACGAGCGGAAGGGATGTACACTTATATGGTGGACATCAAAGAATCGAAAAAGAAAAGAGAGCAGGATGTCGGAAGATCTGGACTCGCATTCCCTTTGAGAAAGGCTGAAGGGACTCCGATTAAGTACGATGTTCAGATTGCAACGCCTCTCCAGACCTGGGTGCATGACGTATGGGCGCTCGGTATCAGGATTACAGAGGAAGCGATTGAAGACAACCTGTATGAGCTTGGCGGCGGCGGCAATGCCGAAGACCTCCAGGATATGTTCTATGACCTTGGCGAGTCAATGGCGGAAAACCTTGAAATTCAGTGCGCTAAAGTGCTGAATTACGGGAACGCAACGACTTACCATACGACAAGGTTCAATACCGCACTGTTCGCGACTACGCAGTACAGGGCGGACGGCACGACTTTCTCCAATAAATCCACGCTGACAGATTTAACCTATGAAACTTTCTGGGCTATTCTTATCGCCGCTGAAAATCAGGTTGGTTATCGCCAGCACAAGATTACGAAAAAAGTTAAGGCTCTCTGGATTCCGCCTCAGCTGGAAATGAAGGGTGCGGAAATTACCAAATCACCAGACAGGCCGGACACTCCGAACAGGGCGATCAATGCCTATGCTCAGAGCGGACGCTCGGTTACCCTGCGGAAATGGCAACAGCTAACAGGTGCTACGAGTTGGTTCTTACAGTGCGAAGGAAGGGGAATTATCTTCTTCTGGCGGCGTAAGACCCGGTTCGGGCGTGAGAAGGATTTCCAGACAGGCGACATCATGGCAAAGGCAGACCAGCGGTTCAGTATCGAGGTGGCAGACGAGAGGGATTGGTACGGAGTCATCCCTGCGTAACTATTAACAATATTTTTCTACCATGCCATAGGGTGGGTTGGTAGGTTGGCATAGGAGGATTCAATTATGGATCAGAGTATAAGGTGGAGGAACGATGTAAACCGTTTCCCCGCAGGTATGAAAACCGGAAGCAATGTCTGGTATGCAGATAGTGTGTCTGGTTCAGATGATAATACAGGCACACGGCCTGAATTGCCTTTTGCTACAATAGCAAAAGTTATTACCAGGGCATCGGCAGGGGATTACGTTTTTGTAATGCCGGGGCATACGGAAACGGTAGCAACAGCAGGGGGGCTTACATTCAGCGTTGCAAATCTTTTTGTTGAGTTTTTGGGTTCGGGATCGAACAAAGCCACAATCACATTTACCGCAACGGGAGCTACGCTTGTAGTAAGCGCAGCAGGCGTAACACTTCTTAATCCTCGTTTTCTCACAGGTATTGATGCTGTTGCGGCGGCTATTAATGTTCAGGCTGCTGATTTCAAAATGCAGAATGTCGAATATTATGATGCAACATCAAAATCAACTACTATTCAGGTTCTTACGACTTCAGCGGCAAACCGTATGATTATTGACGGTTATCAATATTATGAGAGTACAGGCGGCACACAGAAGACAGATGGTATAAAAACCGCTGGCGCACTCAATGGTGTTGTGTTGAAAAATATCAACATTACGGGTGATTTTTCCACTAGTCCTGTTGATATATCAGCGGCAATCACAAATATTAACCTGTATCAGATGAATCTAAACAATCTTAATGCAAGTCCGGCCCCCGGTTTGACTCTTCACGCAAATACCACAGGTTTTGCGGAAGACGTGAAACTCCGCATTGCTTCCGGTACTACTTATGTATCGAGTCAGGCAAAACTACAATGGGGGATGGGTTGTCTTGGGTACGCTTCTGATGGTACGGGCGGTTCGGCTCTTGGTGCAGCAACTGATATTACAGCGGCGGTTAATAGTGTTGGCGTTCAGGCATCTGTTGTTCAGAGCAAGGCTGATAGTGTTGGCGTTGGAGTATCTACCAACACATCCGGCATTGGAAGTGTCGGGGTTTCTATTTCAACCAACACAAGTCTCACTCAGAGTGTTGGAGTACAGGCTTCTACGATTCAGAGTTACACCTATAGTGTTGGTCAGCAGGCTTCTCTGGTGAGCGTTGGAACCTCTACCGTTGACAGTAAACTTGTCAGCGTGGGCGCAACAGCGTCTATCAATACCAGTGCTATTGGTAGTGTCGGTGTAGCTGTTTCCACAAACACAAGTCTTACCTCAAGTACGGGTGTAGCGGTTGTTAGTGTCGGAACAAACCTTTCGACAAACGTAAGTAGGGTGATTAGTGTCGGCACTGGGCTTTCTACTGGGTTGAGTCAGTTATCCAGTATCGGTATTCAGACCTCTGCGGCGGCGGCAAATGTCTTGAGTGTTGCTTCTCAGGCAACCAGTATTACTGCTCAGGTATCAACTACGCAGAGTTCTAATCTTAGCGTGTTGTCCAGCGTCGGCACTCAGGTTTCTACCACATCGAGTTCAGGTATCAGCCAAGGTACAAGTATTGGCGTAGCGACGTCACAGATCCAAAGTACGTTAATCAGTATCGGGTTGGTGATTTCCTACATTAAATCGAAATGCGGTTAAGATGAACTATGAGTTCTGTAGTCACATTCCCCTATTAGCAGGGGCGATAACAATAACATCCGGCCCTGTCCTCGAATTGGGGGCAGGGTACGGTTCAACACTTCTTCTACATGGTTTATGTGGAAGTTTAAAACGCTCTTTGACAACGATTGAGTCCGATAAAGAATGGTTACTCAAGTTTCTGAATTACGGAAGAACATGGCATAACTTCAGGCAGGTTGATAGTTTTATTGACTTGCCTGAATATAGCCAAAAGTGGGGATTGGTATTTGTAGATCATGGAATAGGAGAACAACGGGGTCATTCAGTTAGAATGTTAAAAGATGCCGACTTATTGGTAGTTCACGACACCTGCTATTCTCATATTTACCATTATGAACCTATTCTTAGTGAATTTAAGTACCGTTGGGATTGGAAGATAGATGGAAGGTATATGGCTGAGTATTTCCCACGAACAACGGCGGTCAGTAATACCATAAACGTGGCAAAAGAGTTTGCGAGGATGTGCCTATGATAGATGTGGCGGTCACGACATACATTGATAATAACGAATGGCTGATTAAAGAGTTCGGTTGGTTGTGCAGATCGTGGATATACAGCGGGTCATGGCGAACTTCGGAAATCGTTGCATTCCATAATCCAAGCATTCCAAAAGAATCGTTACCGCAAGAAAACGGCATTTGTTATATTCCTTTAAAGCCATTAACGGAGATGGATGCGAGTTGGAAGGATTACCCTTTTATTAACAGCACTCATTTTCTGACTACCCCCGAAGCTGCGGAATTAGCAAAATACAAGTATGTATTAAAGACGGATAATGACTGTTTTCTTACCCCTCATTTCCAAAAGTTAAGGCCTAGATTAGCTGCATTCGGCATAGGTCTATACGCCACAGAATCCATTGTCGTAGCAAGGCTGGCAGAGATAGCTTTTAAATGGGGCATTCAGCCTATTTTTAATAGTGTCGGCTCTACATTTATGGCTCATAGCAATATGACGCTTTTATACGCTCAGATACACATGGAGTATTGCAAGAAGCTAAGGGCGGATGAATTTCCAGACGGGTACGGGACATGGCCTCAATGGTATTTTGGGGTATTGACAATGTATGCAGGGATGCTGGCGGCAAATTCTCTGTTCGGGTCTGGAATAACAATGGGCGGCGTAGATGTTCACTGTATGGCAAGAGAGAAGATGTGTGAAAACGATTATCACATACATGCTTTTCATACATTGGAACACTTTTCAAAGCTGAATTGGCGCAAGGGTGATTATAAGGATTACGACATGAGTAAACTGGATAAGGAAAATATCGCAGACTATTGTTTGTGGATAGCGGGGAATACGCCATGAAGATAGTCCATTTTGCACCATTCGCACCGGCAGGGTGTGGCATGTACGAAGCGGCAAGAGACATGGCGGTAGCAGATATGCAGGCCGGGCATAAAGTCCATATTGTAGATGTCGGTTCAACATTGACGCAAGGCGGCACTTATATTCCCGGCGAAGTTGGAAAGGTAGATGAACGTGGCGGGACAAGGGTAGTTTCAGCAAGTCCCGATGAAGTGTGGAATGCAGACGTAATCATCGCACATACAGGAATGCAAGACAACTGGATTGCCCCATGTCAAGCACCTATTGTACTGATAATGCACGGAAGACCAAGAGCGTGTTTCGCTCCTGAATACGCAGGCGCCGGACATTCATATTCCTTAATGGCGAATTGGGCTAAATGGCCTCGCATTAAATCCTTTGTCACTTTCTGGCCTTATCATATGAAGTTTTGGGAAGTTATTATACCGAAAGAAAAGTTGGTATGTTTGCCAGCTCCGCCGATAGATGGCAAGAGATTTTCAAGCGAAGGCGCTACCCATGATTATGGCGTTATGGGCGGAAGAATTAATATAATGATAGCGGAAAGCTGGCGCGAGGATGTTGATACTTATGAAATTACACATGGAGCCATAGAACTATCGAAGTCTATGCCCGATGTGAAGTTTCATTTTTATGGCATGGAATCCCCGTTAAAATGTTGGGATTACCTCATAGCAGAATTAAGACGGTTAGGAACTTTAGGTGAATTATGGGCGAGAGTGCCAGGGATAGAGGTAAATATAAGGGCTGCGGATATTCTTCTAAGCCCACAGAAGATTGTGACCCGTTCCATAGGTGAGGCTTTATGCTGCGGTGTTCCTGTTATAGCGGCAAGAGGATGTGAATATGCCACATGGACAGCAAATACTGATGAACCGGAAGATGTAGCGGAAACACTAAAAAGGGCGATTAACGACCTTGATAACGACCCTCATCGTGTAGAATGCCAAGTAGCTTTGGCGGCAAGTGCTTTTTCGCTTACAAAGTACAGTTCTTACATGGATGAACTTTATAAGAGGATAATCTGATGTCTGGTGGTGTAGCAGAACTTCATTTAGACGATACTCCTTTTTACACAGGCACACATCAGGGCGCAAGCGCAACGCTCACAATACGCAAAATGGGGGCATGTTTCCGGTCTTGTGATGTGTCGGTAGGCTCGGCGGTTTACAACGAAACGCAGGGCATTAACGGGCTTATTACGGCCGTTACAGAGGACACTATCACTACGGATATTTCATGGAATAACGGCGATACTTTTTCAGTCTATATCACGGCGACAAAAGACAGCCTTATTTCATTTATCAATACGGATTTGAGGTTTGGTACGAAGGTAACTCGGAAGGAAGAACTGAATGAACGAGGCCAGTTGCTTGAGGATGAAGACTTTGACGAAGTGACAAGAAACATCTTTGGGCCGGGTTTCCCAGAAAAAACGAGGTAAGTAATGGCAGACACTAATACAGCAGATTATCAGGGATACACCGTAAGCCAATTAGAGGAGTTAATACTGTGGGAACTTGGGGCTGTTCAGTCTGCGGCAGGTGTACCAGTTACTGTGAGTTATAACCGCTTTCCTCAATGGGTACTCAGGCGAAAACTGAACGAACGGCAGAATATGTTTGTGATGAAATCGCAGTGCATCAAGAAAACTGCCCTTCTCGTCTGCAAAGCCAATTACATGAATTACAAGCTCCCTTCCAACTGTATGGACGGCGGCTTGATAGCTGCTCAGTATTACTATTCTTCGTCAAGTTACATCAATCTCGACATTAAAGATATTCAGTGGATGCACGACTTTAACCAGGGATGGCTGATAACTCCGCCAAGCACTCCGCAATACTGTTTTGCGGGTGACTTGATAGGCAATATACCTACTTTAATGGTTCATCCAGCGCCCTATCTTGACGGAACGTCTTACACCTTATCCCCTGAAACGGGCATTATCGTAGGCGGGGCGTTACCCGGAACGACCAATAACGTAGTTGGAAGGGCGACAAGCGGCAACGCAACCACGCTGAATGATACAACGGTTGATTTCACGACTATGGGCCTTGTCTCGGGGATGACCGTATGGAATGTTTCAGATAATAGCAAGGGTCAAATTACAACCATAGCGGCAACAGCACTGACACTGACCGCATTAAGCGGCGGATCGGCGAATGTCTTCGCGGCGGGGGATTCCTATAATATCCTTTCCGGTGAGTATGGGGTAGTCACTTCATGGACAGACAGCGAACAATATCTATTCGGTTCTGAGTTCGGGATTATCACGAATATTTCAGTTCCCGCAGGAAATATCAGAATCGACTACTTACCCTATCCGACTGCTTTTCCCGATACCGGATCACCGTTATCAATGCCGGAAATCCCCCGCTTGTATCATCATTCACTTGCTATGGGAGTGGTGGCGGATTGCCTTGCTACGTTTAACGAAAATACGAAAGAGTTTAAGCGTGCCGAATGGTACGAAAAGAAATATGCTCAATACTTTGCGGAAGGTCGGGGATTGGCGGGGATGCGCCCATTTAGCGACAAACCCGTAAGCCTATTCCCTTCCCGTAGGAGAGCTTAAATGCCTCAGGAACAGATATTCTGGCATGAAGGGTTGAATTACGAAGTGAGGTCTGCCTTACAGAAGCCGGGATTTCTCGCAACAGTGGAGAATATTGTCTTTGAGGTTGACGGCAAGCAGTTGTTAAGGCCTTCATTTAATAAAGTAAACTCAACATCCGTTGGTGCTGTTCTTTCCGGCGTAGTATTCCGTGGCAATCTTCTAATAGCATATGGCGGTACATTAGCGTGGAATGCGGGGAGTGGAGATTTTAACACACTCTATTCGTCTTTTACGAATGGCGCACACTGGACATTTAGGGAATATAAAGAGTTTATACATGGCGTAAATGGACATGAATCGATATTCTTTGATGTATCCGGAAACCTTTACCCGGCGCAGATAGACAACCCCGCCACAGCACCTACGGGGGCAGATAGCGGGTCTGGCGGT
>Ga0031655_10000118_pt1 | contig 47713 bp, 60 predicted proteins | sample FrelakmetHBP12HB_FD_55187 | JGI IMG/M metagenome (GOLD analysis project Ga0031655, IMG submission 55187) | Freshwater lake sediment microbial communities from the University of Notre Dame, USA, for methane emissions studies -HBP12 HB | ecosystem: Environmental > Aquatic > Freshwater > Lake >... | reverse complement strand
GTTTTTGCTGCTGTCTTTCCCTTTCACGAAGAACGCAGACATGAACTCGATCCCTGCACCCCCAAACGCATCGTAATACCCATTGCCAAATCCCAGTCCTGCACGGGCTCCGGGGCACCCGTAACTCTCCCGGTCAAAGACAGCGATCTTTCCTCGGGTTACAACCTTTGCAAAGAACGGCATGATGCAGGTCTGTCCGTGGGGTTTTATCTGCAAGGCACCTTCGGGTTTTGCATTACTCCAGAGGATTGCCACGGGCCCGTAGTCAAGCCGGAGTTTTTCAGCGGTTATACTCTTCACGCGCAATTACCCCCGGTCATTTCATCCAGCCCATCCGGACATACCAGTCATACTCGTGCGCAAACCGGTCCTTATTGAACTTCACCAGCTGGCAGAAGTATTCCCGCCTCTGCCGGTGAACCTCGTCCTGGTCGGGATACGTGTATTCACCGCGGACCGACTGTGCCAGCTTTTTTCCCAGCGCATGGGCCTCCTTTTCCGCTTTCCCGAGAACAGTTGGATCCCGGCCGATGGCCACGCCGATTCCTCCGACAGTGGTCACCCCGAGCGTGGTGAGCACTTTATTCATGTATCCCATAACTTCATGCTCGCCGCTTCCCCCCGCCGTACATACAGAACAGCCATACTTCCCCGTCAGCATCTGGCAGTGAATGGCATCAGCCATACGGTCGAAAAGCGCCTTCATCGGGGCCGGCACAGAATCGATATAGTTGGGGGCGCCGAGCACGATACCGTCGGCATTCATCATCCGGTCAAAGAGGTCCGTGAAGTCATCGAGCAGGGTGCATTCTCCTTTCGCATAGCAGGTGCCACAGGCAGTGCAGTACTCAATGCGGAGGGTATAGAGATCCACCAGTTCCGTTTCTGCTCCTTCGTCCTGTGCACCTGCCAGGACCGCCTGTACCAGTTTGAGCGTATTACTATCCTTGCCCTTAGGGCTTGCATTCACTCCGATTACCTTCATGCGTAATCCCTTCTTTGGAGGGGAATCTGGTGAGAGATGAGATAAGGATATTGATGCGGAAATGGCGGCGTTCCGCCTGAGGTGTGCTGCAGGAAATTCCATGAACTCCGGTAAAGCTCGGTAAAGCAGCACAGTGGTGCAGGAGACTCGCTCTAAGAAGAAGAACCGGGCGTTTAACCCTGAATCAGGACAGTTATGCGGGCAGTCACCTTCATAACCGACTAACCCCATCTTTCTTTTAAGAACCGTTACCGGAACATCACCTTATGGAAATTATCGAAGCGGATAATCTCAGTAAATCCTTCGGACCCGTCAGGGCGGTCGATAAGGTCAGTATTGCCGTGAAAGAAGGGGAGATCTTCGGGTTTCTTGGCCCGAACGGTGCCGGAAAAACCACCACCATCCGGATGATGACCGGTGTGCTGACACCGGATGCCGGTTCTGCCCGCATCTGCGGGATCGATATTCACAAAAACCCGCTCGAAGCCAAGATGAAGATGGGTATCATACCCGAGAATGGCACGGTCTACAGCGATCTGACTGCCGAACAGAACATTCTCTGGACGGCAAAATTCTATGGCATGGACGGTTTTTCCCGGAAAAAGCGGGCCGATGAGATCCTCTCGTACCTGGGCCTCACCGAACGGAGAAATGACATCGTCCGTACCTTCTCAAAGGGGATGCGGCAGCGGATCAGCATCGCGTGTGCCATCGTCCCCTCGCCACCGGTATTGTTTCTTGATGAACCCACCGGGGGGCTGGATGTATTCAGCCGCCGGCTGGTCATCGATACGATCCGGAGGATGAATGACGAAGGCAGCACGGTCTTTCTTACGACGCATAATATCGAGGAGGCAAATGAGCTCTGCACCATCATCAGCGTCATCAACAAAGGGAAGATCATCGCGACGGACAGCCCGGAAAAACTCAAGAAGACCTTTGATACGGCAAACTATCTCGAAATCGCGTTCGAACAACCCGTAAAAAAAGAATGGTTTGCCGGTGACGGGATCTCCCGGGTGGAAACCCACGGGGATAAGTGGAGACTGTATACGGAAGATCCGGACAGGGCGGTAAAATACTGTGCCGCTCTCGCAGAACGGGAACACTTAAAAATCCTCTCCATTGCGACATCGAACCCGACGCTGGAAGAGGCATTTGTCCAGCTGACGACAGGTGCATGATGGATCTCAGGATATTTGCCCGGAGCGTCCTTCTGGTCACCGAGAAGAATATGCGGATTTACTATTACAAGGGGGCGGTCGTGATCTTCGGGCTCCTCTTCCCCTTTATCATGTTCCTGACGTTTTTTATCGGGAGGAACCTTGATCTCGTGATGTTTTACCCGGCATTTCTTGGGATGATGCTGTTTTTCTCCGCTTCATCGACCGGGCCGCTTATCACGCCATGGGAAAAACGGGAAAAAACCTACGAGCGCCTCCTGTCCCTCCCGGTTACGCTGGAAAGCATCATTCTCGGGGACATCCTGGCGGGTGCAATCTTCGGGGTCGTTATCACCACCATTGTCTGGAGTGCCGGATCGCTTATCCTCCACCTGCCCCTGGCCAATGCAGGACTGCTGGCGGTGACCCTGCCTCTCGGCGCGCTGACCTTTGCTGCGCTCGGGACGCTGCTCTCATCACCGGCGATGAGTAATCCCTCCAATGTGATGATGCTCTCCAACCTGATCCGCCTCCCCCTGATATTTGTCAGCGGTATCTTCATCCCCCTGAGCCAGCTGGGGAACTGGGAATGGATACTCACCTCACTTTCCCCGCTCACCTATCTCGTCGACCTGTTTAACGGCTCGATCAACGGTAATGCGGTCTACTCCCCGGTCCTTGATGTGCTTGTCCTTGGCATCGTAATCCTCGGGTTCATCGGCTGTGCCAAACTGATCCAGCAGTGGAACCTTTCGAAGGGGATTTAGGTAAAAGTGGGTTGAAGAAAAGGTTACCGGAAAGGGACTGTCAGGAAATTTTTACCATTTCAATGAGCCTGATACCAGTAACCATCCGGAGTGTAGTTCTTCCGGGGTCACCTTTTCGCTTGTTTTGATTATATTTTTTCGGCTGGGGACCTGTTTTTCAGGAGAGGGTGTGGATGTTTCCGGCAGTTCTCACCTTACGGGTATTTGATTTTGTTACTTAAAAAAGGGACAAAATTCCTGAGAGTGATGCATGAAATGTCTCCGGGATTATCCCTGCCATCTGTCAGGGGGTCCCCGTGTCCTCAACACGGGCAACCACCAGCCCGGCCATGGCAACGAACACGGTACGGAACACTTTTTCACCGTATCGTTCTTCCTGAATGCATCAATACCAGCTTGTGCCTCGACTTCATACTTCACTGAATTTTTTGAAAAAATTTAGTATGCAGGCGAATCTTTTGTTACCGGATGTCTGGACGGAAAAGTGTGCGGTAATACCGGAGTCAATTGACCCGGAGAAAACAACAGTAACCCGCAAAACGATCAGCATTCGTATGCCATACCCCTCAAAACCAAAAAAGTGAGATCGGTTTTGTTGCGAATTACACCGCGATTGGTGCAGAAGACGCGACGACAGCCCCATCACTGCCGAGAAGGTTTATGGTGTACCTGCCGGAATCATCCGCTACACTAAAGACAACCTGCCCGATCCGTTTATCATTCTGTTCAATTTTTGTCGGCATAATGATGGGATTTTCAAGTCCACCCCGTACCTGGGTGGTAAGTGATGGTACCGGGCTTGTACCGGCCCTGGCGTAGGACAGGGAGAGCGAGCTGTCGGTAAGGTCAAATCCCTTTTCAACAGCATTGTTTTGTATCGTGATGTTGAGAACCAGGAAGATCTTACCCGGTTTTGGTGTCATGGTATACACTTTTGTCTGTTTTATGGCAGAGTTTATCGTAAGGCTGACCGGGTCCGGGGATTGGGTAGCCGAAACTTTGGCCGGTGTTGTTGTTGCAGCAGATGCAGAGGCCGGGGCGGGGGTTGGTGAAGGAAGTCCTGAAGGCGTTACAAAGCTTGTCGGGACTGTCTGAGCCGGAGTAGTGACCGGAGGTGTACCCGCATTCGTATTTGTGCAACCTGCCGTCGATACTGCAAGGATAAGGAGTGTACAAAATCCTGCAATCAATAAAAAATCTGCACGTTTTCCTTCCATGGTATTCAATAAAATTCCTTATCCGGCAGTAATTGAATTTTTTGATTTTAATTTTTTAAATTTTATACGTTTTCGATCAACAACCCTCCGGAAATATCCTCATGCGGCTCCTCTGGGGAGACAAATCGTCCTCCAGATGGGGGGAGTCGGGAGAAACGGGAAAATGATCGGGTTTTGCGAATCCGGTTTATACGTATCGGGTTTGGGTAGGATTCGGGGTATATTCAGGGCTAAATCTCCCCAATTCAGGCTTATTTTGGCAAAAGGGGTGGATCGGGATCGGGGCAGGTCGCAAAGAAATCCCGGTTTATAGATCGTTTTTCCTGAAATCACAGATTTCCAGGGTTTTAAGGCAAAACGGGTATATTTACGCGCCGGGGAAATTACCCTGACAGACCCTTCTGGCTGGCAGAACTCCTTTTTTTACCGGTGGGAGGATGGGGGAGAAAGAGAAAGAGGGCTGTTAATGGGGATTATTTTCGGGGTACAGAGTATTGCAGGAATGATACCCGGGCGATCTCGTCCGGGTCTTTAACTTTCCCTGCCGGCAGAATCGTTATGTCCCGGAAAGTGCACAGACGTTACAAAGGATCAGGATTTCTTTACGTTCTTCCTCTTTACCTTCTTCTTTTCTGCACCCTTATCCTCGGTCTCCTGTTCCATCTCTGCCTTCGCAGCAAGCAGAGCCTCTTTCTGCTCCTTTGAGGCTTCAGGGTACTTAAGGTTAAGATTGTCGAGGGTTTCGCAGATGGCAGAGACGACTGCAAGCCGGGTGAACCACTTGTGATCGGCGGGGATAATGTACCAGGGGGCATAGGGAGTGCTCGTCGCATTGAACATCTCCTCGTACGCTGTCATGTAATCGTCCCAGCAGGCCCGTTCCTGGATGTCCGCTGCGGAAAACTTCCAGTTCTTGTCCGGCTCCTCCACCCGCTTAAGGAAACGTCTCTTCTGCTCCTCTTTTGAAACGTTTAAGAAAATTTTCAGGACTATAATGCCGTTATCTGTCAGGTATTGTTCAAAGTTATTGATCTCCCGGAAGCGGCGGTTCCAGATATCCCGGTCTTTCAGGGACGGGGGCAGCTGCTGGCGTTCCAGGTATTCCGGGTGTACACGGACAACGAGGACTTCCTCGTAATAGGAGCGGTTGAAAATCCCGATGTCTCCCCGGCGGGGAAGGGCTCTAAAGTTCCGCCAGAGATAATCATGGTCGAGTTCTTCACTACCGGGCACCTTGAAACTGGTCACCTGCACACCCTGGGGGTTCACCCCGGACATGACATGCTTGATGGTACTGTCCTTCCCAGCCGCGTCCAGGGCCTGGAGGATGATCAGCAGGCCATAGGTATTCTGGGCATACAACTTGTCCTGCTGTTGCGCGAGCAGCTGGATACTGGTTGCCGTGAGTTCCTCCGCATCCTCCTTTGACATGAAATTATCGATATAGCCGGGGTCGTAGTCGTGCCGGAGATCGATTTTTTTACCCGGCGGAACTCTGAGCGATTCGAGGAGTTTTTTCATCGTTGTTGTCAAACGTTACACCCTCCCTGCTGATTATTGTCCCTGATTCTGACATCAATCTTGTGCATACCGGACCAGGGAATGGATGGAGGACAGGTATCTTCCGGTGTGACAGGATTTTCTTACTTACGCGTTTGAGGTCCCGTGGGCCGCAGATGTATCCGGCGATTATCTGATGACCGGAAAACAGTATGCCGGAAGGGTGTCCTGAGTACGGTAAAAAAACAATCAGGATTAATTAGGGGAGACATTTATCATACCATATACATGTTCACTCCTGGGCATCCCTACCTTCCGAAAAGTCCGGTCCTGATACTTACCCGTGATTCCGATAACCAGACACGAGAGGGAAAAGTAAAAGAATATCATGAATCCAAAACGTTTTTCTCTTCACTGACGGATGAGGAATCCCGGACGATCCTGGTTAACGGCCGTAAAGCAGTCTTTCAGCATCTCAGGAATACTCCCCTCACCGGCGAAGGAGATGAGGAGGAGCTCTTCAATAACCAGGACCTGAAAGAGGGAAAAGACTTTTTTGGGACCGGTAACGACGATGCGCGATACCTGGCAGCAGTGAATCGTTACCTGGGAGGTGTCTTTGGAGGACTCGGAGATAAAGGAAAAGAACGTATTGCGCACTCATTGCACCATTTTCTCATTGTATCGGAAGGATACGGGTTACTAAAACCTTTTGAGCCGGTCCAGTATTGCAATTGCCCGCCGGGTGACGATACGGCAGCATGTACCATCTGGAACCAGAACGACCGGATAACAGAATTGCTGGTGGCATATATCAGGAACTATGAAATCAGGCGCATTTTTGATTTCACCGGTTTCGGCCTGGCTTCCCTTCACGGGATTTTCAGCTGGTCACGCATAACGCACCTCCCCCGTGTCGAGGTCCTTCACGCCGGTCACCGGTGGGGCAGGGGAGATAACGCATTACCATTTTTTGGGATTTTTATCCGGGACAATGTCCTGTCCGCCCGGCCAACTGAACTCATGGACATACAACCTGACACCTGGTATGACGATATCATTTTCAGGCATGAAGTAAAGCAGGACGATGAATTCTCCCGGTTACTTGAACAGGGAGAATCAGAGAGTATTGAGTTCAAGTCCCGTGCGTTATGGAGTTTCGATCCACCCGATCCCGGTAACGCTCAAAGCCTTTCTCCTGAACAGATCAGGTACGGGGCAGACGCGTCCGGGTTTATCATAGCAAGGACCATTGCCGGTTTCCTGAACACCAACGGGGGAGATCTCATCATTGGCCTTCCGGAAAGCCAAAAAAATTTTGCGGAAAATTCTGTGATCGGAATCGGAGGTGATTACCGGTACATTGCCGACGAAGGGATTGAAGGGTACCAGGCGATGATCACTGATTCCGTGGTGAGAAAATATTTTGATGATGATTTTTTCACCCGGCAGAGCACGTTCCTGTCAGTTACCTTCAAAGAAATTCACGGTAAGACACTGTGCCGGGTACACGTAAAAAAATCAGACCGTCCCCTTTTCCTGGACGCAGGAAACGAAACGTTATTTTTTGTCCGGACCGGGGCACAGACACGTGAAATAAGGAAGATAAACGAAATATACCGCTACATTTCCCAGCATTTCAAACAATAAGTATTGCCGGGCCGGGCGGCGTTATACCTTCAGTTGAAAAGGACTTTTTTCTTTCCGTCACACCCCTTCACGTCCACAGGCAACGTCCTGCCCTTTGTACCACAGTCCTTTCAGCCAGAATGCGACGTTGACCAGCCCGATCATCACCGGCACTTCCACGAGAGGCCCGATGACGGTTGCAAATGCAACGGCAGAACTGATGCCAAAGACACCGATTGCAACTGCAATGGCGAGCTCGAAATTGTTGGACGCGGCGGTAAACGAAAGGCTCGTCGCTTTCCCGTAGTTCACGCCCAGCCGGAACGCCATCCAGAAACTGATAAAGAACATCAGCAGGAAGTAGAAGAGCAGTGGGATCGCGACCCGGATGACGTCGTACGGTACAGTAAGGATATACTCACCCTTGAGCGCGAACATGACTATGATGGTGAAGAGCAGGGCGATGAGCGTGACCGGGGAGATCTTCGGGATGAAGGTCTGCTCATACCACTCCCTTGATTTTACCGAAAGCAGGATGAACCGCGTCGCGATTCCTGCGAGGAACGGGATGCCGAGATAGATTAAGACGCTGATGGCGATATCCACGATGGTCACGCTGACTGCGGCACCGGATGCAATCCCGAGCACTGCCGGGAGGAGGGTGATGAAAAACCAGGCATATACGGAATAAAAAAATACCTGGAAGATCGAGTTAAGGCCGACAATCGCGGCGCAGTATTCGCAGTCACCGCCCGCGAGATCGTTCCAGACAATAACCATCGCGATACACCGGGCAAGCCCCACGAGGATGAGGCCGTACATCAGGAGTGGCTGGTCGCGGAGAAAAAGGACCGCAAGCGCAAACATCAGCACCGGGCCGACGATCCAGTTCTGGACGAGTGAGAGCCCGAGCACCTTTTTGTCACGGAAGACATTCCGGAGCTCCTCGTACCGGACCTTCGCGAGCGGCGGGTACATCATCAGGATCAGGCCAATCGCAATCGGGATTGAAGTCGTCCCCACCGAAAGGCTGGTAATCATCCCCGGTACAGCGGGCGAGATGTACCCGATTACAATTCCTGCTGCCATGGCAAGGAAGATCCAGAGCGTCAGGTAGCGGTCGAGGAAGGAGAGGTGTTTTTTATTTTCCATACTCTTCAGTCCGCGTTCGCAAGAATTTTCTCGAGAATATCCACTGCATCCTGGACGAGCGCCGTGCATTTCGTGACGAAGAGTCTGTTGTCGCGTGCCTCTACAAATTCTTCCGGGATGTTGAGGTTGTACCCGAGCAGTTCCGTGCAGTTGACCGAGCCGTTCTTCTCCGTAAACTCATGGATGAACTGCCGGACAAGGGCCCGCGTCTTTTCGGTCGCGGCGTCGTCCTCCGCTTCGGTCTTCCCGTATTTCAGCCCGATTGCCAGGATTGCCCCGGATACGGCCCCGCACATATTGCCGGTCTTTGAGATCCCGGCACCAAAGCCGCATGCGATCTTCTTTGCGATTTTGGGATCCAGGCCAAGATCTTTAGAAAAGGCTGAAAATACTGCAGCAGAGCAGGTGAACCTTTTCCCGTAACTGGCCACCGCTTCATCAGATTTTGCCATGGCATATTCCCTGTATCATTGTTTTATCCCAATATTGCATTAAACAGGTGGCCGGTCAGCGTGAACGATACGAACAAAACACCTGCGAAGATCACGAGCAGTCAATGCGCCTCGCCGGCCCGGAACTGTCCTGCCATCTTACTATCTTAAAAGAGAGCGGCATGATCGAAGGTGAATACAGCGGGAACTGGAGTATTTATTCGCCGACGGATGAGGGACGAAAATATCCGGAGTGATTATTTTTCACCGAGTGCCGGGCTGCCGGTAAACCCATTCACTTTCCTTCGCAGGAGGGTGTCTTGTCCGCTGGTCCGCCGCAGCACGAGCCGGTCTCTCCCCCGCAGCCGCATTCACCGCTGTCCATATCCTTTCCCTTCAGCGCTGCAGAAATCATCGCCCAGGCACACCCGACCCCGCTTTGCACCACGATCGCCTGGACCGGGCAGTTGAGGGCACATGCCCCGCACTCCATGCAGGCTGTCGGCCGGGCAAGCTCTGCATGCTCCTGCCCTTCCGCAAAGACGCCGTGGGGGCAGACCTGGGTGCAGCGCCGGCAGTTGATGCAGCGTTCCGGGTAATACCGGAGCGTATTCTCAGTGTACGAGTCAGGCATCAGAGCACCCCCATGAGTCTGCCTACACCAAGGGCGACACCGGCGATTACCCCGGTACCGGCCATGACAACCATGACCGGCACATACCGGAAGATTTCCTTTTTTACTCCGGACCGGGAGGTGAACGTGGTCGAACCGGTGAAATTGAGGGCGAGGTACGCGGTGACCGCCGGGATTATGAGGAGCGGCGTGACCGCGGCCAGTACTGCGGCCCAGCCGGGCAGGGCCGGAGCGGCGGAAAAGAGCCACGCGAAGGGGAGGGCGACGATGAAGCCGAGGATGAATCCTTTCGTGGAGAAGTCCCGGGTCGGGATGACCGGCAGGAACGCGGGAAAGAGCACGGTGCCGGCCAGGACAGCACTGATCGCCGCGAGCGCACTCACTGGGCCGGCGAGCAGGAACAGCGCGACTGCAGCCACCATTGCGGGCAGGGCAATGGCGACCACTTCCATGGGCGCGAGGATGAGCCGGTCCCGGAGCGGGAACTCCACCCTCCGCATCGCCGGCGCAGCCTTCCGGTTCTTCAGGTACTCCGGGAGGTCCCGGGCCCGGACCGGGCCGAACTCCACGGTGAAACCGGACTGCCGGAGCACCTCCGGCCAGGAGACTCCGGGGGCCCCGAGCTGGGGGACGATGACCTTCCGGTGACGGACGATACTCTCGAGCCCCGTGAGCCGGATCTGCCGGACAAGTTCTTCTGTCCCGAAGGTCCCCTTTCCGGCCGCACACCAGACGTTGATCCCTTTGGTATCGAGAACGAGAAGGAAACAGTCGGTCCCCTTCAGCGCAGAACGGAGCGCATCGAAGCTCAGGGTGTAGTTCGCGGAGGCAAGGACCGGGCTGTCAGGGCCGGGGTTGCCGAGCCGGTACAGGCCGGGAGGAACGATATGGCCCATCCGGTCCACGCCCCACCGGGCAAGGAAATGATCGAGCCGGTTGGCAAACGTAATAGTGCTGTCCGTGACCCGGGCCGGTTCTGTCCCTGACGGGGGCAAGGTGCAGCCGCAGGACGGCGCCTGCGATGAGCACGGGCATGGTCCGGTGGTTCGGGAATCGTCCATAGTAACGGGCTCCCTCACTCCCCCTCGTTCATCAGCGGGCCGAGGATACCTTTCACCATTCCGCTCAGGGAATCTGCCTTCATCAGGGCGAGGCAGCAGATCTTCCCCTCCCGCTCCCAGCTGATCAGGGCGAGCTTGTCACCGGTCCGGATACCGGCTTTTTCCCGGATATCCTTGGGGAGCACCATCTGCCCCCGGTCATCCACGCTCAGTACCGCTTCCACCTGGCAGCCGGAACCCGGCGTGCACCCACACAGGGATCCGGCAGGGGAACCGGCCTCTTTCGCACTCTTCTTTCCTGTCATCGTAGTACCATGTTGGGGTGACCGACTATTTATATTTTTCAGAAAAAACAGAAAATGCAGAAAATTGAGAAATGGGGGGTATTCCTGTTCCCGTCAAAAAAGAATTGACCACCTCTGAAGGAAACGGTATTTACGATCCGGTTGGAGGAAAGTTTACAAGGGTCTGATGCCTGCTGACTGTGCAGGAATCTTCTCTGAAAAAAACAAAACCCGGGTTTTGATGAGAGGTAATTGCATACGGTAATAACCATATTTCGAAACAACCCGATAATCCAGGGAGGGAAATACCATTCCGTCGGATCACTGCAGAATGACCGCAGCATTTCTGTTCACCACTTCTTTTTCAGGTGTGTCAGCCGGGACACCCGATTCCCGGTGGTTTCATTTTTTGTAACTGGGGCATATTTTTTTAAATTATTTCGTGCATGAGAGTATTGGTTTTATTGATGGCGGAGAAGACACGCAACGATCGGGATGGGAAGGTCAGCAACGGTATTATCAGTGAATATGTCTCACCGATGGGGAAAGTAAAACAATAATGATTATTGATGGCGGAACGACCGGTATGAGGTTTATCTCGGTCGATCCGGGCCAGGTAGTCCCTGTTGCAAAAAATTTTCCGGTTGGAAGCAGGGTAGCTTTTTACTGGTCAGAAAAGGATAATCATTACGTCTTCCAGAAACCTGAAGCGACATAACCGTATATGGGGAATAAATTATCGTCCTGCACAGGCAGGCATCCCGGGAAGGTAACAACCGCACGCTCTCTCTTTTCAGGAGCCCGGTATTCAGGATTTATATCGTGTGAGTACGGTTGAAAAAAAATTTTACCCGGTTGGTTTGTCTCACACTCCTGCTCCCATAATAATCCTCACAACCTGCTGTGCCGTGATCCCGGCTTTCCCGGCAAGGAAGATCCTTACCGGGACAGTAAAAGTGCCGGCCGGGCTGGCACCCGACCGGTTTGCCGCTGAAGCGGCAACAAGACCGGCCGAACCTGCGCCGATGACACAGATATCATACTCCTCCATGCTACGCTCCTGTTGACGGGTGTTCATCCGGGCCCGGGATAACCATCATTTTCCTTATGCCGGAAGGGCAATTTTTTTCATCATGACATAACCATGTCGATTTGACACCAAAAGTGTGACCATAATTATCGCAATTACCATAAGGATATGCGGTATGTGCTGCTCCGCGGGCATCCTCGAAGGTTTTTCCGGCCTTTCCCGGTGGATTGTCAGTCATGATGGTTTCAATTCCACTCCTGCCAGAGCGAACCGGAATACTAACGGGAGTCCATAAATATCTTACCCCTCGTTGCAAAATCTGAAACAACCAGGGATTTCCGGTGCTCTTCCGGAAAATAGTGTACAGGACCAGGGATTAAGCACCGGTCAAAACCCTCTTTCCTGCTCTCCACCTTCTGAACGGTTATGTTATTCACGGCTCATCCCTTTTCTCTCCTATTCTTCTCCTGGTTTCATTCGTTTCTCCTTCCCAGCTGACCAGCATCACCATCGCTTTCGGCCGGCATGGGTGATCGAGGACTCGCAGCCAGCCTCTCAGCTCCCATTTGACCGGCCGATGCCGCCGTGTAAAAATGGCTGCCGCTCCTGTTTACGACGACCCGTTCAGTTCCCGACATCTATCCCGGCCGGAATAACCGGCCCGGAGAAAAGTTTCAAAAAGTTTTTCATCTGGAGTAACAAGTCAATCTTTGTTTGAGGGAGAGTATGCCGAACTTTTGTGCCCATTGTGGTAAAAAAATTGAATCGGCAGATGCAAAATTTTGTCATGGGTGTGGCATTTCCCTGTCTCCGCCTGCTGCATTTTCACCGCCGGAACAATTCCTGGAGCCGGTGAACGGTGTTCAGACCCGGTCTGGAGCTGAACATGACAGCAAAGAATCGGATGCATCAATCGCCACCAGCATTCATAACCTGGGGAATAACCTTGAGGAAAAGGTTGATCTTTTATTCAGGGGATCGGGATACACGACGGAAAGAAATGTCTGGTTTAATGTACGGGGCAACAGGAGATTCGGGATAGATATTGTTGCACAAAAAAATACTACCAGAATCGCCATTGAATGTAATAATTATACTCAGCCGGTCGGGATTAAGGAGCTCAGTCAATTTTCAGAAAAACTCCGGTGGCTTGGTGAAGAACGTGATGAAAAATGGCATGGTATTTTTGTTGCGTTTCGTGATCTGTCTTCAGGAGCAGAACAGATCGCCGGTGAGAATAATATTGAAACCTGGGGACATGATGAAATCGTTGAAAAATGGGTCCGGTTTTCCTTCGGCCGGATAAGGGGTACAGGGGAAATTCTTGATCTTGAAAATGCCCTGGCAGTTAATCACGATTTTCTCAAAGTAACGCGTTTGGATCTTAAAAATAAGGACAAAATTTCTGTTGATGACGCAACATTAACCTTTTATCCCTACCTGAGACTCTCCTATCATTTCGAGGCACAATTTTGCGATCCATCAAAAAAAATCCACCCGTTCCAGGATGAAGGAGCCATCATTATCGACATGCTTGACGGTACTGTACTGAACCGGCCGGTTATGCGGGATGTCGCAGACGGACTATCCAAAGTCCTGAAAATTGTTTCAGTGCCCCAGGAACCTGACGAAAGCAGCAGGGCAAAAAAGGTAGTACAGGAATTAATTCACGCTCAACCCTTGCCTGATTATTCACTTGCCATGTCGCAGGATTACCAGGCATGCAGGCTTAAGGAGGTTTACCCGATAAAAAATGCGATAAAAACGGCGTTGGATTATATCGTTGCAAAAAATACGCATACGGTAGCATATCCGATAGAAAAGAAAAATGATCTTTTTGGCCAGGTCAGAAGAATTGACGTTATTCCCAAACTACATGAGATCACCCCGATGTCAAACGATGTAATTTTTGTTCCCCGGTGGACCGTTCACTTCAATGCCTGCGGAACCATTTTTACGAGGGAAATTCTTGCACACTCGGGGACAATCCTTGAAGATACCCTGTCCTGTTGTCCAAGCCATCCCTCATCAGGAATACCCTCGGAAGGTCCGGGCACCCGGCCTGAAACGATTGCCGTCTGTGAAGAATGTGGCAGAGCATTTTGTGCAGTCCATATCGATCAATGTCCGGTCTGTGAAAAATGGGTATGTAAAGATCATTCTGTTGAATGCAGCTCATGTGAAACCCTGTTCTGTAAAGAGCATGCACTGCAGGTGTGTCCGGACTGTCACCTTCCCCTCTGTGCGGAATGTACCATTGCCTGTCCGCAATGCAACGCAGTCGTGGGAAAAAACCATGTGCATGCCTGCACATCATGCGGGATTACCGGTTGTGAAAAATGCGTCCGGGATAAACCGGTTAAGGGATTACCCGGATTATTCAAAAATGCCAAGGTATGCAAAGCGTGTTACGGGAAATAATATTCAGGGTACTTAACGTCCCTATCGTCATTGCTGTATTTCAGCATAAAGCAAAAAAAGGACTAAAGACATGGAGGGATGGTGAATAGAATGATAAACGGAGATGGACGGAAGAAAACATCATCACTTTTTCGTAATTTGCCGGGTGACAATAAAAAGAAAAAAATACGTGATTGAAACCCCGGTTGCTATAGGCGGGGGTAGTAAAGGTCTGACGCTCACCGGGCTTTCTCGCACCCTCGCCAGTGGCTATGGGCGTGGATTTCGTGAACCTTCAGAGTTTTGAGGAGGGATTAGCTATCCATCATCTCAGGAATTTTCCCTCCTCAGGTGCGAAAGATATATCAGATCACGTACTCATGTTTCTGTCAATGTCCTGAAACAGTGTAAGAATTTTTGTGGCCCCCCGGGAAATCGTTCTCGCAATTCAGGGCAGCCGGGGCAGTCAGTTAATGAGGTGATGAGACATGCTGTTCATTCTTTGGTTCAAATTCGGACCAGAAAATACCCACAAGGTAATCGAGCTCTGGAAACACTTCAGGTTTCCCTCAGAAGTGAAGCTCCTCAACCGGTACCTTCTTATCGGCAGGCATACATCGGTGGCGATATTCGAGGCTCAGGATGAAGAGGCATTGATCAAGATCGTAGGGCCTTTCAGCGGTCTTGGCGTTGCCCACATCAGTCCGATCATGAAGCTTGAAGATGCCATCAAGGTTACCTGGTAACGGTTCTTTTTTCCATAAACCACATCTATTTTTTCTTCATGTATTGAACGGCGATTGTTTCCGATGATACAACTGCGCCATTGGTACCGATCAGATTTATTGTGTAACCGATGGACCGGCTTACAGCATGAAATGAATGAAAATGGAACACACTCCGTTTTTCACGGGATCAGGAAACCCGGTCCATTTCCAAATCTTTTTTCCTTCAGTGACCCATGGTTACTAAAATGGCAACCCTCATTTTCCCGGTCAGGAAGGCAACGTTATGCTGAACAGCCCGGCCGGAGAAATACCTTCACTTTTAGGGATGACCCTGGAGAAGGGGAGATGGGTGCTCATCGCATCAGGCCTGATTATCAACCTCTGCCTGGGGACTACCTACGCGTGGAGCGTGTTCGTCAATCCGCTCACCGGTTATTTTACCACCCGTCTCGGTCAGAACGTCACGGCGAATGATGTGCTGATGCCATTCTCGGTCATCCTCGCGGTCTTTGCGATCACGATGGCCCTGACCGGAAAATATGTCGAGACCCATGGGCCACGGAAGGTCACGATCATCGGATGTATACTGACCGGCCTCGGCTGGCTCCTCGCGTCAACGGTCACCTCCCTGCCAATGCTGTGCGTCATGTACGGGGTGATCGGGGGTATGGGTATCGGGATTGCATACGGGGCAACGGTCGCCACAGCAGCCCGGTGGTTCCCTGACCGGAGGGGGCTCGCGGTCGGAATGACCGTGCTCGGGGTCGGGTTCTCGGCACTCATCACCGCAAACCTTGCCGGGTACTTCATTGCCTTATATGGCGTCATGGGCACCTTCCGTATCTTCGGCGCCGGGATTATTATTATCACGGTCCCCCTGGCACTCCTGCTCACCTTCCCGCCGGCGGGGTGGAAACCTGCCGGCTGGAACCCCCCTGTTCCACGGGAGGGTGGGCGTGTGACCTGCGAGTGCAGCCGTTCAGCAATGGTTAAGACCCCTGCATTCTACGGTCTCTGGATCTGTTACTTCATCGGGTGTATTGCGGGGCTGATGGCGATTTCCATTGCACAACCCGTCGGAACCGAACTGGTACACATCGGGACCGGCCTTGCGACAACCCTCGTCGGGTTCTTTGCAATCTTTAACGGGGGCGGGAGGCCGGTTTTCGGGTTTCTCACCGACCGGCTCACCCCCAGGTACACCGCCATGATGTCGTTTGTACTGATTGCCCTTGCCTCCCTGGCAATGTGGCAGGTGCCTTTTGTCCCGGTTTATATCATTGCCTTTGCCGTGCTCTGGGGTTGCTCCGGGGGCTGGCTGGCTATCGCACCGACTGCCACGGCAAGCTATTTCGGGCACGGTGATTACCCGCGGTGCTACGGCCTGGTCTTCCTCGCCTTCGGTGCGGGAGCGATCGCCGGCCCGCAGCTGGCCGGGTTCATCAGGACGACGACCGGGAACTACCTTGGGGTGTTTCCCTGGGTGCTCGCCCTCGCGATCATCGGCTTTTTCATCGCATTCGTCCTGATGAAACCACCACAACCAAAAAAATGAGGAAAACAACGAGATCGGATGCCCGGGCCTGCGTTGCCAGGTTACCGGGAATATGTTTTTCGTAACTTCTTCAACGACTCCAGCGCCCTGACATATCCATGGTTCACAGCGCCGTCTGATAACGTATCAATCACCTGATCGGTCAGGGGGAGATAGATGGATAAGAACTTCTCGTCACGGTCCCATGCATCGACCAGGTTATCTATCCGGTCACAGAGTTTGACGAGGATTGCCTGGGGAGGAGACTGGTTAATTCTTTCCAGGGTATCTGCCAGCCGGTCCGATTTTCCGCTTATGGCATCGTTCTTCGTGAGGGCTAAGACAATAGTATAGATTTCATCACGCTCGTGCCGGGGCAGCTCAAGTTGCTGGAGAGTTTCGAATACAATAGTGTCGCCTTCATCACAGTCTTCTATCACATCGTGAAGCCATGCGGCGATGATGCCTCTATGGTCACCACCAAAGAATTTCACCCGCTCTGCAACCCGTTCAGGATGAACGATAAACGGTGTCTTTCCGTTTTTCCGGTATTGTCCGCGATGCGCCCGGGAAGCTGCATCGGCGGCAAGGCGTATTGATTTTTCGTGGGGGGAGGTCTGTTCGTGCATTCCGGTAATGAATGTATGAATTTTTTTCCTTTTTAATTCTCCAGTAGTTCAGAGTACACGGTCACCGGATTTTTTCCCTCAATTTCCAAGGGTTCGATATCGGGAAGAGACTCACCGATCATGGCTGTACCTTGCATTCCAATAAAAACGGGAATCAATAACCATATCGTTAAAGCAGAGATATACTGACGGACGGGTATTGTGAGAAAAGCATGCGGTCAGTGCACAATTATGAATTGAATTACCGCGATTCCAATCCCGGCAATGACCACCCAGAGACTCCCGGCACCCAGAAGAAGGGAGAGGAACGCCCCTGCTGCGAGGAGACCGGGAAACCATGACCAGGGAACCGCAAGCGCCAGTTTGATGGTCACGCTCAGGAGCAGCCCCACAAACGAGAACAGGATACCCTGGAACATTTTCTGGTACAGCTGCGAACCACGCAGCCGGTCATAATACGGTACCGTGCCGACCACAAAAAGAAAGGAAGGCGTAAAAATCCCTATCGTTGCGACAATCCCGCCCCAGAATCCATACGTGAGGTATCCTACAAACGTTGCGGTAATTACAATCGGACCCGGGGTCACCTGTCCCAGTGCCAGTCCATTAATGAACGTAGTGCTGTCCAGCCACGAATGCACAACCACCACTTCGTGGAACATCAGCGGGAGTGCAGCAAATCCTCCTCCGAAGGCGAAAAGATCGATCCTCGCCATCGTAGCGGCAAGGTCATAGAGACTGGCCTGCAGGAACCAGAGCAGTACAAAAAAGGCTGCTGCCAGGGCAAGCATGATAAGAAAGGATTTTTCCGGGCGCGGTAGTGTTGTTACAGGAGTCTCCTGTTTTTTACCGGTTGCAGGAAGAAGCGTGATACCGAGCAAGGCCGCAAGGACAATGACGACAATGGGGCTCACGCCCGCGAAGAAGAGTACCGCCGCGATCCCGGCAATGAGCACATGAATCCCGTGTCTGAGTGATGTCCGCCCGAATGAGACCGTCGCGTACGCAACCAGCGCTACGACGATTGCCTGTAAAGCGAGGAATAATGCCATCACCGGGGGAAGTGCCGATGTTGAAACATAGATTGCCGAGACAACCATCATCAGGATAAATGCAGGGAGACCAAACCCCACAAATGCCGCAAATGCACCAGTTACGCCCCGGATACGAAGACCTGCATAAGCGGTAACCTGCATGGCCGTTGCACCGGGAATAGCCTGGCAGAGTGCGACACCGTCGTCAAAACCTGCACTGTCAAGCCAGCCCTTTTGCCCGACCACCATCTTCCGTATGTAGGCGACCATGGCAGGTCCCCCAAATGCAGTGAGTCCAAGCCGGAAAAACGCGAAAAAGACTGAAGCAAGCGAAGGTTGCTGCAATTCTGACGGGGCCGGTTGGGTGACCATAGGATAAAAGTATTATTGATCAATACGCGAGATAAGGATACCCGGTTTATTCTCCGATGACTGCTTTGTTGTCAAAAGAACAAAGAAGGTGCACAACAAAAGTCATCTCAATGGAGCATTCACCGCAGGATACGCAACCTCAGCTGATTTACCTCAACAATGCTGCGACGACATGGCCAAAGCCGGCTGAGGTGCTGGAAGAAGTTGCTGAATGCCTGCGCCAACCGCTCCACGAACCGGGAAGGACAACGGGAAATGGATCCTTGGATTATCCTTCGGCTGCACGTGAGGCCCTTGCAGCGTTTTTCCATGCCGGTCCTCCCGAGAACTTTGTCTTTACGCAGAACGCCACCGACTCACTGAACCTGCTGATTCACGGATTTGCGAAAAAGACCGGCATGCCGTTCCATGCGATCACCACCGGACTCGAACACAACTCGGTGCTCCGTCCGCTCACGGCGCTGGAGCAGGACGGGATGATTAGCCTCACCGTTGTGCCTTTCACCGATAACCGCGTGAACCTTGCTGCGATAAAAAAAGCCATCTGTGAAGATACGCGCCTCGTTGTCATGACCCACGGGAGTAACGTGCTCGGGTCGGTGCAGGATATCAGGCCGATCGCGGAATACCTCCATGCCAATGATATTTTCTTCATCGTGGACGGTGCCCAGACCGCCGGCCACATTCAGGTTGATTTTTCGGATATCCCGGCCGGTGCATTCGTATTTACCGGGCACAAGGCACTCTTCGGCATCCCCGGGATTGGGGGATTTTTCATCGCTGATCCGGGTGCAATCGCGATCACCCGGCAGGGAGGCACGGGCACGGATTCACGGACACTCACCCATCCCTCCGGGATGCCGGTGCGATTCGAGGCAGGAACACCCAACTATCCCGGCATCGCATCGCTTTACGCCGGAATACGGTTCATTACCGCGACCGGTCAGGAGGCAATTGAGAAAAAGAATAGGGATCTTACCCGTTATTTCATCCGCGAACTGAAAAACATCCGGGGCATCACCCTCTATACTGAAAACCCTGACCTCCCCGTAGTATCGTTCGACATCGCCGGCATCGACAACCATGAGGCGGGATTCATCCTTGCCCGGGCCTACAACGTAATCACGAGGACCGGCCTCCACTGTGCCCCGCTCGTCCATGAACGTATTGATGGCGGGAACGGGTGTATCCGGGCAAGTTTCTCGTATTTCACGAGCCGCGATGAATTAAGCGCTGCAGTACTGGCGATCCGTGAGGTGGCAGAGAGTGCAGATACTCAAATCCGTCCAGACTAAAGTCTGTGTTGACGGTTCACTCATGAAAGAGTACGTGCTCGACGAACCACTGACCGAAGACTTCCTGAAATTTTTAGAAAACTTCGGCTCCGTCCGGTTTCTAGAGCAGCTCAGGAAACCCTACTTCTCATTTGAAAAAGAGGTATTCATCTCGATTAAGGGTTTTGTCGGGGACTGTAATGTCGAGGTACGGTACAAAAAAGAGTTCCAGGACCTGGTGGCGGACTATTTTCATCTCCTGCTCTACTATTATGACCAGGGCGACCGGGGGATTTTATCCCTGAAAGGACAGGAGGATACCATCCGGAAAAAAATGAAGACCCGGATGGATCCGGGGCCGGGGAATGGTCCATGATCCCATCCCGCCGTTGTTTAGATAATCATGCGGGAAATTTACGACCAGAGGTTCGATGAACACGATGATGGTTACCCGGCTACGGTACGAGCGTGAAAAATGTATTGATTTTTCCGGTAAAATACTATCTTTTTCGCACGTAATCGTTATTATTGAAGGAGGAGGTTGAAAGGACGGGAGTAAAAACAGGCAGTGGATGCTGTCAGCACCGGTACCTATTTAGGGTGAAATAACCGATTTTTTTACCAGATGTTTGCTGAACATGTCATATACAACCTCGCTCTTGCAGTTGTCCTGACATCTTTTGTTCAACGGGAGTTTGCCGGGTGGGGCACCCTGATCATCGTGATAAGCGGGTGCGTCCCGGATATTGACGGAATCATCGATCTTTTGCAGAATCACCTTGTCTACATAACGGGGCAGCTGCTGCCACGGATGACTGAACATTCGCGGGATTTCCACACCCTCGGGGCCCTTGTAGTCTATGCGGTCCTGGCCGGTATCGCCCTTATGTATGTGTTCAGGCTGAAGTTTTTACCGGTCGCTCTCTTTGCCGGGACCGGGTTCGCCGCTCACCTTTTCGAGGATGCTCTTGTCTACAACCCGTCATCGGCGATATTCTGGCCGGTCTCTTCGGTCCCGGCAGGAATTGGCATATTTACGGACTATTCACGGAATTTCATGGGTATTGCCAATACCGAAGTCCTTCTCATCGGCATGGTACTGCTTGCCGGTGCAGTCATAGCAAGCCTTATCCTCAGGAAAACCGCCTGGAATGAGATCGACGGGTCGCCGGCATGTGTGTATAAACTTCTCATGAGTTGCCTTGCCGGTGCATGAGAGCAGTCAGAACGATTTCCGCGATCCTGCGGAGAATACGCAGGGGGGAGAGTTCCCTTAGTGCTTTCATCCATTTTTATCGGTACCTCTCGTCCACGGATCCATGCCAGTCCTCGTCAGTGCCGGTGGATCAGGCGAGTGTCCGGTCAGGTGCCCCGTACCGCCCGGACCATGACCCTTGTCCGCTCCCCGGGTGGTTCTGAGGGGGACTCATCCGGACCTGTCCTGTGCGGAGACGGGATACCTGTCTCCCCGGGTCACTGCCACCGTATGAACCGCTGGTACAGCTGTTCAAACGATTCAGATTTCAGGTAGGCATTGACGATCAGGACAATATATGCCGATCCGATGATATTGAATACCATATCAAAAAATGAGTCGGCCGGGTTGACAAAATAGGTGGTCCCGGTCGATAAATCGATGAATAATTCCTCATATTCCCAGGATAACCCCAGCAGCATCACGCCCAGGAAAATACCGCAGCAGATCCAGACACGCCCCGGATACTTCCGGAAAATTCCCCCGGTGACCAGGATAACGACAAAGAGCAGGTAGGCGATTGCAACAGAAGCCACAAGGTGCGCAATTTTATCATATATCGGATAGAGTGAGAAGTAGAGCCCGAACGCCCCTCCTGCCGAATGCAGGATAAGCGCGAGCGTGATCAAAAATTTCATCGGCCAGGGAAAGCGTATACCGGTCAGCCGTTCTGCTGCAGCCGGTAATAATGCGACGACGAGGGCAACGAACGCCCACCGTGCACGAAAGATATCATGCCGGATAAAAACTGCTGCGATCCCGATGAGGAATAACCCTGCCAGGGAAGTATAATATGCGGCGTTCCCGTATCTCCACCCAAGCAGGACATCAGTGAGGTTATGGTTGTCAGCGATGATCATCATCCCGGTTCATGAGTATCAGCTCCCCGGTATCGGGGCGGATAAGAAAACGTCAGGAAAAAATCCTGACGCAGGCATATGCAGTTTCCCCCCGTGCCCGTTCGTAACGCCCGGAAAAAAGAGTATACCCGGCAGGGCATGCTCTCCACCGGCGGCAGTCCTGTTGTTGATTAGCGTCGTAAAGGCATATAAAGGTGCATAGTCGGAATTTGAACAAAAAAATAGTTCTGTTGCCGATGAACCGGCCGGCATCGATGAGGTTGCACTCATCCCCCTGCCCTGTTGGCAAGACCGGGCTGCTCATTCACGACCTGATGGTGTACACGATCTTCCCATCCTTAAAAAGGGAGATCTGGCCTCCGCTCTGCGAGACCACGATCCCGATGGATGTGGTGACCCGGGTGATGGCGGCAATGGACAAATGCCGTGAACCCATCCCCCCGGGAAGGTCCACCTGGCTCAGGTCCACCGTGATACACCGCCCTGCCGCCTCGACCACCCCGGTACCCGTGATGAGGAACGCCCCGTCCAGCTGGGCAAACTCCTTGATAGTTCCCTGGATCCCGGCATCGGTTATCTGCCGCTCGGCCTCCTGGTGACCATGGAACGGGTTTAAGACAAACTGTTTTGAATAGTGCAGGACGTTTTTTGTGTCCCCGACAACAAAGGCCGTCCCTATCGCCTGGCCCTCCCGCCCTTCCCGGGCAATTTCCTGGGCGACCCGTATGACCGAGTCAAGGACATCCGGGACAACGCCGGTCCCGGAACATATCGCTTTCAGTTCTTCCGGTGAAGGCCGGTTTTCCCGCAGGGAACCAGCCCTTGCCGGGAATGCTTTCGGGGTATCCGGAGCCACGGGCGGCTCCCTGCCCCGACGGGTGATCAGGACGGCGGCCACGATCACCGCACCGCCAAATGCCATGGCGAAAATGAGGTATGCCGTCAGGTCATTCCGGGAGGGAACCGACGGGTCCGATCCGGGAGGAACGGGGGTCTCTCTTCTCAGTTCCAGCATAATCTTCCGGGTAGCTGACTGGCCGTCAGACTGCTTTCCCGTAACACTCACGGTGAAGATACCGGTAGCGGCGTACTGGTGGGTTACCGGAAGTTCGGCAGATGTGGTAATGTTCCCGTCATTCCAGTCGACGGTCACCGATTCAATGGTGACGCCCGGTGATCCCGGGTTGAGGTTCCCGTTCAGCGTTACATTCATCCGGTTAATCACCGGTTCAAGGAGGGTCAGGACCGGCGGTTGTATCACCATGAACGGTCCACCGGTTTCGCCCGGGGCCGGGGTAACGGGAACCGTTTCAGGGATGAACGGGTGCCCTACGGTAATCGATGTGGTCTGGGTGACCTTCTGTCCGTCTGACTGCAAGGCACTGATCGAGAACAGATAGACACCTGGAGTGCTGTATCCATGCGAGCCCGGGAACCCATGGTATTCCGGCGCCTGGCCGTCCCCCCAGTCCCAGAGAATGCTTTCAATAGTCGTGTTTACTGACCCGGGATCGGCAAACCCGTAAATGGTACACGTCAGATTTTCAAAAATTACCGGTGGATCGAAGATAAGAAGCGGGGGAGGGCTGGCGGTATCGGTCGTGTTCTCCCGGACCATGAAGACCGGCGGAACCGGTGTTGACGGCAGGGTGGTAACATTCGGTGCTATGCCTGTCGCGTTCCCGGGGGCCGAAGAAACGGCGGGAGCCGTTGCCGGTACGCTGATACCATTTGGTGACATGCCGGGCAGGATATCCGCGCCAGGAGTGGTATTATCAGGAGCTGCGCAGGCTCCGCCCGGCAGTACGAGGATGATGATGCATACAACAGCGACAATCAACAGGAATCCGGAAGCTGTATCGTGTACCTGACGCATTGAGAAACCGTTCTTTTGTTCATTAGAAATATCATCATTCTTGCTCTTAAATAGGTTGTTTCCCCTCCTATCCGGGTAAGGGAGGAAAATTTCCCATCAGGGATCAATCCGGTTCATTTCTTCCCGGCTCTTTCACCTTGAAGGACAGGATCCTGGTATCGGCCGTACCCACCATTCAGGACACACTCTCTCCCCGTATACCAAATCAGGCTGAGAATGGCAATAAGGGCACGATCCGTAACGTCCGGAACGTTATTCATCCTGCGATCCGAAATACGATCCTTTGAACATTATTCTTAGGCCTTGTACGGCCCGAGGAAAATCCTGAGATAATGAGAAGATCCGGCCAGCCCGACCAGATATTTTCACTAGGATATCCAAAGCATTAAGGAGGGATTATTGACAGGATGTATGAAATAAAATAGTCTGAAAACGGACGAAAGATAACGGGTATCTGAGAATTCACGGTTCCGGGAAAAAATGGCATACCGTATCGAAACCGTGCGGAGAAAGTAACATGCGGGACAAACGATTTGTTGCAGAACACCGGGGCGGACCCCTGAAAAAGGAACAGCATTACCAGTTAATGAGATGGGCTTGCGACTGTGCCGGACATGTTCTCCCCCTCGTTGGTGAAATAACCGATGAACGACTGAAAAATGCCCTGTTGATTGCCCGGGAATGGGCACAGGGAAATGCTTCAACCGGTGACGCGATGAGAGCTTCTGTGGCTGCGCACGCTGCGGCACGGGAGTCTGCTCATCCGACTTCAATTGCAGTAGCCCGATCCGTCGGGCAGGCTGTGGCAACTGCTCATATGGCTGACCATTCACTGGGAGCTGCGTGGTATGCATTGAAAGCCGTGAAAAATGCAGGTAGATCAATCGATGGGGAAAGAAGATGGCAGGATGAACACCTGCCACCCGGGATTAAAGATCTTGTCCTGACCGCAAGGAAGAGCAGGAAGATCTGAATAGAGATCCTTTCTGCATCCGATGCACAAAAGAAAGGTTTCACCATCTAATACCCGTAATTATTTCCACCACCTGGTGTGCGGTCTCCGGGTCCACGACCTGTGCGAGCACCAGCCCGCCCATCGCGGCAAATAAGGTCCAGAACACTTTTTTTACCTGCTCGTTCTTCCCGAATGCTTCCATCACGACCTCAGGATCAACCCTCATCTCCCGCTGGACCACCTTCGGCAGGAACACAAAGAGCGGCAGGAACAGTACCGCAGCCCCGATGAACGCGAGCGTGATCTCCGCCCGGCCCGCAAGGAAGATCCCGAGCGGGACGGCAAAGGTGCCGGCCATCATCGCGGCCATCCCCACCTCGCCGAACCAGAAGTAATGCCGCTTCTCCGCGTAGTTCACCCGCTCAGCGTCCGTCAGTACGGAGAGGTCGAAGACCCCCAGCATATTGAGCATCCCGTACCACACCGCGTGTGTCTCTTCCGGGTCAGCAACGATGCCGAGAAACAGCACTGCCACCGGCACGATGAGAAAAAGAATGGGAAGATATGCCAGCACTACGATGAACCCGAGAAGGACCCCGGTCCCGCAGATAGCACACCGGGTCTGCAGCTCATCTTCAAACATACCTGTCCTCGGCGATCGCGATCTCAAACACCGGGCTGGTATACCCGCCATTCCCCGGGCTGAAGTCCCGGACCCGGCCCATCTGCGCAAATTTCCGCCGGCCGGTCCGGACCTGCACGGTATGTATACCGGGCGCCCGGGGATACACCGGGCGGCCATCCGTGTCATGCATCTCCTGGTACGGGGGGATATCGAACCAGTCCGGCCAGAACCGTACACCCCGCGGGATGTCCGTTCCCCGCCGCAGGTCCTGCAGCCGCAGGGGCGAGAGGTTGTCATAGATCACATCGATGATCAGGTTCTCATTGCTGGTGTCGCTGTTCAGGTCAAGGATATAGAAGACCGGGTTACGGCGTACCTCATCCGCCGTAAGCGGTGTCCCGGGACCGAGCGGCTCAAACCCGCCGGATTTTCCCCGGAAAATACCCATTACCTCTGCAATTGCCCGGGGTGTGCGTTCAGTTTCCATGCCAGTTCTCCCGGTAGGCATCGTGTTCGGCCCGCAGTTTTTTGAACTCCTCCACAATCTCATCATAGGTGCCGATCTTCTGGTAGATGGCAAACAGCAGGGGATAGAGCGGGAGCACCGCTCCCAGCACAACCCCTAAAACTTCGGTTTCCATAACGGTCCTCCTCACCACGACGAATCAACCGGAAAAAGAGGGGCCCTGGGGGGTTCCTCCCTTCCGGGCCGATTCGTCCGGTCCCGTTACGCGAGGGCCGGGACGGTGTCCGCCCAGGTCTCCACTGCGGTCCGGATTGCCTCATCCGAGTAGGAGGTGAGCGACACCCGGTCACGGCTGAAGGTCACGTTGTACAGTTCACCGTTTGCATCGTGGCACCGGAGGGTTGCGGTGAATGCATCGGTCCCGGCATCATGGAGGGCTGTACCGCCATGTGCCGTACTGACAGCCGCAGCCGCCAGCAACGCGGGTACGCCGGCGGTGAACCCCGCAAGGGTATTGAACCGGTGCGAACAGGTGCCGACGTTCTTTGCATTGGCGTCCTCATACGCGATCCGTGCGGAGTAGGATTCACGGGTCTTCTCTACCGGGGCATGGTTTGTCCCGGCGGTCATATACGATACACAGGCAAACGGGTTGTCGGTAATGACCGACTGGACAATCGTGTTGAAGGCCGCCACGTCTGCAATAGGGTTCGCGAGCGTGCGAACCGCATTTTTGCTCTGAGAATTCTGTACGAAATCTGCCATATTTTTCATTCCTTTTTTTGTTTGTTTTTTGTTTTTTGTCGCGGGGCCCTTTGACATACTCATATAGGATGTGGGGGGACAAGTGCTTTTATTGTGAATTGAAATAACCGGGAAATGGGGGATGCTGGTGAGGATTTTGAGGAAACGGGGCGATTTATTGCGGGGGATGGAAGGAACAAAAAATGTTCCTTACGGCTGCATGATGGGAACGCTCTGCAATGACTCCAAAAAGGGTATATTCTGGTACCATTCTCTCAGGAAATATTCCCGAGTTGGAAAATATCCGGTCGGCGAAAAAAACTCAGGAGCGCTGGATCAATTTTTCGGATGCCTTACTATTCCGGAAGGTACGTATTCCCATCATAAAACCGTGTGATATATCCCATGAACGAACCCTATGACATGAAATCTCATAAACTCAAATCCCGGACTTCCCCCCCGGTTCCGTCTCCCGTATGGTTCGTATCACAACGCTACTATCTGCAGAATCTGGATGCTAAGGTACCAGGATGACCACGTCATCGGGTGATCTGCCCTATCATTCAATCCTTATGCGTCCTTCAAAAATTCTCCCGGGTAAAACCTATCCGGTAATTCCCGGAAAAATGTTGTACCTGCCGGCCCTCAGCTAAAACACGGTTCTAGAGTACAACGCCTGCCAGGTGCAGGATCACCACAATAATCACTCCGACCAGACCGCCGATTGCCGAGACCAGGACCGTGATCCAGTCAATCGGGAGATCGGAAGCTCCAAAGAGTCCCATGACATGAAACACGTTCAAAAGAAAGAGGAGGATGATCCCCACGATAGCGTTGATAATCAGCGCAACGAACTTTCTGAGGACGAAATAGATAATGACAGCCACGACAATTGCGAGAATGATACCGGCAGCGGAACCCAATATATCCATGGTCAACACATACCTTCGATTCCCTACTAATACTTTTGCGTGAAACATGAATTTTGGACTCACCCTGCGTTCCTTTCCGTCCGCTCGTTTTCTTGACCGGTACAGGACCGCCGGGAACATACCCTGGAACAACCACGGATTCTTCTTCGAAGCCGTTTCCTGGGTATTTTTTTACCATAACGTTTCAAATTCTGGTTTTCAGGAGACCCCCTATAAACCCGGTCCTCCTATGCTGTCCAGGTACATTCACCATGTCCGCAACAAAGAGCACCGTAACCTGTATTGCTTCTGGATCCCCCCGGACCACCGGCAGACCCCTGAGTGCAGGAGACTTCCTTTCCCCGGTCTTCATGAACACCGCAGACAATGAGATGCTGGACCGGTTTAACCGGCGCTTCCGATCGGACAATAGTGATATCAGCCTTGAGAAGTTCTCTGAAATCAGGGTCTTTTATGAATTCCTGGCGCACCATGTCGAGCCGAACCGCGTCTGCGATGTCCAGTGCATGCGGCTCTGGAGTGAATGGGTCCGTTTGTTCCAGCGCCGGACCAACGATTTCCCGAAACAGGTTCTTGAACAAGAGTTCAGCAGTACCATCGGGGATATATTCGGGGTATCGATTGCAAAGGACGGTTCACGGGGCACTATCTATCCCGGCCTGCGGTTTGTTCCTTGAATGTTCCATGAAAACCAATCAAAGAACGTGTAAAGGTCTGAGATAACTGCCTCAGGGATACAACCCTCTTCTCTAACAATTTTCCCAGAGAAACGCTCTCCGGAAGAGTTATCCTTTTGAATGGGGTGATTGCAGGAATGCACGCATACCAGGATTTTTTTTTGCCGCCACCACATGTCCCCGTCACCGTATCCAGGAAAATCTCCCCGTACAAACGGTGTTCAATCGCACCCGCACCGCGTTTGTACCCACACCCGCTCCCCCTCACCAATCCGGGCAGAAATCGTACAGCATTTCGTCAGACATACTATTCATCGAACCGAATGGTTCAGCTCTATTTAACTCCTTACCGGTGCTTGATTGAGTATTACGATGATCCGGGAATTCTTCAGAAACCTGCTCAACCGGGCAAAGAAGGCGGCACACGCAATGAAAGCAAAATTCAGTGCATTATCGTACCGGCTCCTGGCTTCAGTCCCCCGGGAGACATTCCCGGTTCCTGCCATCTCACCGGAAACCGGCGAGGCGATGCACATGGGCATGCGGTACCGTCTAACCAGCGACCATTCTCCGGTCTTTTCCCTCTTTACTTTTTTCCCTGATCGCCGGTAAGCGCCTCCGGGACGGTGACTGTGATGGTCCCCGGCGGGGTACCTTCCCGGTTACCTGTCGCGTACCAACAATTCCTGACCCGAACAACCCGGCCAGGGATTGTCCATACTCACCGTACTACCGGCGTCCTGACATTGACGAAGGAGAGCGTAAGCTCTCGTTTTCGAAGAAATACTCCAGACAAACGAACAACCGACACCATTTCACCGTTGATTACCCATGACCAACAACCACCAGGAAATCAATACACCGGGATCCTCCCGGATCCCGACAAAGCAGGCGCAAAGAAACGAGAGCCTCCTATTCTTCCCTGAGACAAACGGAACTGATGCAGGGACTTCACCAAAAGACATGACAACCATACGGGAGAATACCCTTCATCCCGTACTACGGAAGTGGTCCTGATGCCCCGGCGGCCGACGAAGATCGAGCGAGACATCCCCCTCTGGCTCATCCCGGATATTGTGAAGCGGGAGGTCAACACTTATGGCGAGGAACTGGAAGGTCTCAACGTGCATACTACCGAGAGCCATTTCTACAATATCCGCATCCGGACGCGGCCGGTGAAACGGGAGCTGGGTGGCAGAGGGAAAGGGTGCAGGATCCGGGAATCCTCCGGATGCACTCGTAAGGACGTTAACCCGGACCAGGGAAGCCGGAGTGAGCCGGAATGACAAGAGGACCGCAGCCCCTCATGGCTATCCGCGGGGCACAGGAGATCGCGTCCCGCCGTGGAGTGGTGGTAGACAAACCGGTCCTGAAAGGATCCCACTATGATTTCATCCTTCTCACTCCAGGTAGTACGGTATTTGTCCGGATCAAGCGGATACGTACGCATGTCAGCAACCCGCAGGAGATAGCGATGATGTTCCGGGAAGACATCCAACAGATTCGGAGGATACCGAAGACCGCTGTCGCATCCCGGGAGATCTGGGTACTCTCTCCCTGGAAAATGTGGCAGTATTTCGAGATCCTCGACGACCGGATTGTTGAGATCCGGTGCGACGGGCAGTCGGTCCTGCAGGGGGAGAAGGTACCCGGATAATACCTGGTCTTCCCACCCGGATCGATGAGCATGATCTGAAAATGCAGGGACCGGCCACCCGGCATTAAAAATACTCCCCCTTTTTCGGACCTCCGACGGTGAGAACAACGGAGAGATACCGGTTTGAAGAATGCCCGGGCGACTCCCTGTCCCGTGCCCGGTGGCGGTTCAGTCCTCAGCTTGCCGCTTTCTTCACGAGCGCGGCGATCTTCGCCTCTTCGGCGGCAGTCACCTTTTTCAGCGCGAAGGCGGTCGGCCACATGTTACCTTCGTCGAGGTTCGCCTCGTGCATGAAGCCGAAGGTCGCGTACCTCGTCTTGAATTTCTGCATGCTCTGGAAGAAGCAGACTATCTTGCCGTTCCTGGCATACGCGGGCATCCCGTACCAGAGTTTCGGTGAGAGGGCTGGCGCACTGGCTTTGATGATCGCATGGAGCCGCTCAGCTATGACGCGATCCGGTTCCGGCATCGCGGCGATCGTCGCGAGCACGGCGCTTTCCCCGTCTGCCGTGTCCGCATGCGGGCCGGGCTTTTGTTGACGGGGAGTTGTTGTTTTTGTTGTTTTTTTCATACGTTACCTCTTTTAGTATTTTTCATTGTATGTACGCTGAGAGAATATTCTGATGATTCTTCCCAACGATAAAAAGTTAATTGTACTTCTCCTTTGTGCCTGTATACCGTATGTCGTCTGGACGTTACATTCGGATCTCCTGTAGGATACTAAAAAACCTCTGTCATATCCCAAGAGATCCGGGTACTCTCTCCCGGGAAAACGTGGCAGTTTTTCCCGATTTCTGATGACCGGATTGTGGAGGTCCGGTGCGATGGCCATGCAGTCCTGATTGACTCTTTACGGGATTGAGCAGAGCACGGTAAGGAGACATCCTGCCCTGGCTCTTTAACGTTGATCAGGCCATGTTCTCCACGGGTACCTGACCGGGCCATTCTCACATTATTCCGGTTACGAATTGTACGATAGCACTGCATGAATGAAGGGGATGATGCCCGGGAAGGATATTAACCTATATTTTATGATATTCCTGTGTTGTGAACCTATCATGAAAACGCCCAAGGATGATACTCAGAGAGTGGATGATACTGAAGAAAACCTGGAAAAGTGTATTTGTACAATGTGTCCGACATTCAGGGAGAACAAGTTTGCAGACTATCCTCCCGGTGCACTCTTCTGTGCCCGTGGAAAATCAGAGATTCCCTCAAAAGTAACCATCGCCAAATGCTTTTGCCTGGGATGTGATATATTTATAAAACACGGGCTCGTCATTGATCGCCTCTGTGTTAACCAATAAAAAGTATCCTCTTTTTCCGGATTTGGCTTGCTGAAGTGTGCTCACTGGTTCGTGTCTCCGTCTTTTTATCCTGGTGATTTTTGCAGGACATGGGTCAATCCTTTTTAATGATTTTTGGTCTGCCATTGGGTGAAAACAACCGGTAACCAAAAAAAAACACAAGGCCGCCAGCATGTTTCAAATATTGAGGATCATCAAAATAAATATATAAAATATCGCCCATACTGCGTCAGGCACACAGACAATGGTCCTCAGAACCTTTTCGGATTGCACGCGGTGTCCCCACCTTAGCGAATGTGACGCTCATATTTCGAAAGGTAACCACCGGCACCGGGAGGGCCCTGATCCCTGTGAAGTTGTTTTTGACCCGGGCATGGGTGATTTTAGCATCGACTGAGAGATCTTCTTTTTGGACATACACACCTCTCATGTACCCAATAATGCCCAAAACGGNAATCGGGGCTCAAAATGGGCGTATTTTGTTTTGGGTCGGACTTTTCTGACCGGCCTGAATGGGGCGTTTTTGTGTGCATTTTTCCGGATTTCTTGTTATTTGGCGCAGAATCGGGAATAATCGATTTTAAAGGCAGGAAAACCGGCCTGTTTAAACCTGTTTGGCTGGCGGACCTCCTGGTTGACCAGACATACCTGCTGATAACGAGAGGTTCTGGAGAACGTGATTTTTTTGGGATTGATGGCAGGAACGAAAAAGAGGAATAACCAAAGTTATGGAAAAACCCCGTAGATCTCTCCACGGCTCTTTACCCGGTAGAATATGATCGTGGTATCTGATGTGATCTTATACCCGATCCATTATTGTCCGGTACGGATGCGATAATAATTCTCAGAACCTCTCATCTTGTGGATATCAAAATCCCTGAACAGGTTATCTGATGCGGGAATCCCGTCAAAGACCAATCGCTCAATCCGGAAAATTTTCAACAGGTCCGGGGACAAAACGATCGGTATCTCAAATCCCTTTGGATTACCCGTCCTGGCCAGCAGGGAAGGACCTGTGTGCGACCTGAAAAAATTTTTTCCTTATTTGACGAATTGTACATTTTGCATATCGGCAAATTCGCGATCGCCGGTCAGGAAGGGAATATTCAACCGGTTGGCAACAGCATAACCGACGCAGTCGATTGTCGATAATTTCTTTCCTTTATCTGATCCCATCTTCCTCCAGGCGGCACCTGAACAATAATCCTCGTCCCGGGTTTCCTGGAGTGTGACCATCTTTCTTACCGTTTTAAGAACATTTGGCGCATTCTCCGGATAATCCCTGCAGACGGCAAATCCTGCTTCGCAGATATTGAATTCTGTGGTAATAAGCCGCTCTGATTGAAACGACCGGTAATTTTTATTCCCTTTCAGCATCTCAATAAGCGCGTATGAATCGGCAAAATAAGAGGGCATGATTTAATCGCGCAGCTCATCCCTGAATGCCTGGGTATCAATCTTCCAGTCCGGGAGCAGGCCGAAAAATCCTTTCACGGCAGGTTTTTTCTTTGCTGCCCGTGTTTTTTTCCCGGTACCTGCAGGAACCTGAACCGGAATATGATTTTTTATCATCGTCGTCATACGTGGTACCTCTTCACTACGTTTCGTGTTGTATATGAAATAGATTTCTTCCTGCCCGATCCGGCTTCATCAGTTCCTGCAGGGAATTGTGTTTCGTGCACCAGAGTTTTTCCATGAGAGAAAACTTCAGGTACCACGAATGGCGTTGTGGTATGCAGGGCGTGAAAATGTCACCAGGGCACAACCCTTCCCGGCCTTTTTATCAATCGGGCATCTGTTTACCTGATGGTCAGACCCTGGCGGGTCACCGGCGCATGGCGATGTGAGTGGTGGAGAGATAAAGGTCCACTTCTCAAAATTTGTAATTCGGGAGTAAAGATAAGTATTCAATGAGCAATACAAACGCATCCCATTGCCACGGGTTGTGGGAAAAGGATGTGGGTTATGCGTTTCATTGCACTGGTGAATTTCAAAAAAAAGCCCAAGGACTTCGTCCCTGAGAACATAAAATTGATTGAAGCGGAATCAAAAAAAGGAATCAAATGGCTGAGTATAGACTGGACGCTTGGCAGGTACGATGCTGTGGCGATATTTGAAGCCCCGAATGAAAAAGAAGCACTGCAAATGGCTGTTCGCCGGGCAGACTTCCTGGATATAGAAACCATGGTTGCCGTCCCGGCGGAAGAAGCGAGAAAACTTATTTAGATCCTCATTGTAATCCTTTTTTTCCCGGTGTCACCTCAGGAAACGATACCCTCAAACCAACCGTGATGCAACGCCGACCGTTTCCCTGACGATCGACCGCAGACGCACCAATACCTCCGGCATAAAGAAGCCCGATGATGCAGCAGCACGGTTCAAAAAAGGATTTTCCTGTTCCCCGGCAGTAGTATCCAGCTTTTCCGGCGACCTGGGGCCCGGCAACGATACCGCATACAAGATCTCGTGCGGTTTTGGTGCAGGGATTGCGAGGACCGGGAACATCTGCGGGGCGGTGGCGGGAGCGGTCATGGTCATCGGGCCCTGAAATACGGTCCGGAATCCCTGGATGGTAACTTTCACGCAGAACGAAGGGCGAGCATTCTCACCCGCTTGACGGACCTGTCTTACCGACCGTAGCAAGATAGATCAGGAACTGGTCTGCGCCATCAATGCCGAGAATGTCGTGCATGATATCGTCATCGTATGCTCCGATTGCGCAGACCCCGCAACCGACCGCCAATGCTGCAAGGTACAGGTTCTGGCAGACATGCCCCGCGTCCTTGTGGAGTTCCCGGTAGCCCCGCTCACTGTACCGCCAGGTCATCCGGTAGGGTACGGCGACCCAGAGGAAGACCACCCCGCACCGCATGACAAATTGCTGTTCGAGACAGGCTTTGGCGATACGGATATGCAGCGTCGGGTCGCAGTCGAGCTGCTGGAGACGGTGGGTGAGCGCGAGGTAACGGTAGAGTCCCGGCTCAAGACCTTCGATATCATTGATGAGCAGGTACGTTTCGAGTGCGTGACGGGCACCGGCTGAAGGGACCGTGCGGAAGGTTGCATAGGTGCCGGCAACTTTTTTCACCCCCTGGGTGCACCAGAGTAAAAACCCCAGCTCCGGGATGGTCAGGGGTTCTTTTTCGTACACACGGACACTGTGCCGTTCTTCGATTGCTGTCCGGAGATCAAGAGGAGGGACATCGATCGTCTCCGGTTTCGGGAGGCCGAATACCGGTTTTTCCGGGTCGGGCGGGACCTCAAGGGGAGGCTGGGGCAGGTGCTTCTCCTGGTCCGAAGGTGTGAGGTACCGGTACTTTGTTTTCTCCATGAAGATCCGGCCGGTATCGGAAACGGGTGGCATGAAACATCGTTTTGTCCGGAGGGCTATAAAATTGTCTGGCAGAGGACTATCCCCCGGACATTTGGGGCTCGACAACGATACCGCATACAAAATCTCGCGCGGTTTTGGTGCAGGGATTGCCCGGACCGGGAACATCTGCGGGGCGATGGCGGGTGCGGTCATAGTCATCGGGCTGAAGTACGGGAAGGCAGCGGCCGGGGATGATGCTGCAAAGGAGAGGACCTATGCCCTGGTGCAGGAGTTCATCACGGCATTCAGGGCAAAGAACGGATCGATCAACTGCACGGAGCTCCCCGGTATGACCTGCGGGATCCTGGGCAGGTTACATCGGCTCATGCATCACAGGCGGTTGCAATGAAATGCCCGGGGTTTGCCCGGGATGCTGTGGAGATTCTGGAAAAAATGCTGTGAGGCCACCAGGGGTATTGCCGCTCACGAATGTGAAGTATGAGGAGCTCAGGAAAAATATTTTGGAACACCCAAGTCTTGGGGCTCCCGCTTACATGGAACTGGCTGGGCCGGTCCAGATGTTTGTCCCAGCCATCGTTTTCCTCTACAACAGTTATCATATCTGCAAAGAACAGAGCATAGATTCGTAAAACCAAAGACTTAACGGCATTCGCAATGAATTGCTGATTTGATAATACATGGCAAAATTTTTAGATGGTTCCGGTGTTCAATCGGCACTGACTGAAATAATTAAGAATTCTGATCAGGAATTGTGCATAATATCACCATATCTGAAAATTCCCATTCAAACGAAAAATTATCTGAGAAGTATCGATAACAAGAATTTACCTGTAACAATCATCTATCGATCAGATTTTAAATTAAGCGATGAGGATCTCGCTTTTTTCAACGACTTGAAAAACTTAGATTTGCTTCACTGTGAAAACCTCCATTCAAAATGTTATATCAATGAAAAAGAGGGTTTGATTACATCGATGAACCTTCATGAACACTCACAAACTCATAACTGGGAAATGGGGATTCGGTTCTCAAAGCTGGCGGACCCGGAAATTTATGAGGATGTCATAAAAGAACTCGGGCACCTGGGATCCCAGACAAAATCATATGTCCCGATTAAGATTGTTGCTGAAACCAAGCACCAATACAAGGCAGAACCTTCCCGGAAACCGATGAAAAGAACCGTTTTCAAGCCGACTGACGCTCCCAATAAAAGCACTATCCTTAAAATTCTTGATATCGTTACCGGAGAAGCTGCTTACTGCATTCGGTGTGGGAACGGATTGAAGGTATTTGATCTGCAAAAACCTTATTGTGATAAATGCAATGCAAGTTGGGCGAGATACAAGAATCCAAAATATAAGGAAAAGTTCTGCCATGCATGTGGACTTGAAACAAAGCCTTCGACATCATTTGAGAAACCGGTTTGTAGTCATTGTTTTACCAAATTGTATAAGAAAAAATGATTATTTCACGAACCGATTTGCGTGGTTAGGGTCTGACGCTCATCGGGGCTTCGCCCATTGCCGCGTGGGCTAGCCCCGTATCGGTCATCCACAAATAGAAAAGAGCAAGAGCCTTGACTGACATCCTTCCACTATGGAATCGTTTGATCTCCAGAATTTCAAAACGATCAACACGATTATTGAGCGGGACAGCAAGGACACAACATACAAATATGCTCTCCTCCGCGGAGCAGTTGAAATTTCCCAGGAATACCAGCACCTTAAACACGAGAAAGGCAACAGGATTGAATTCCCCCTGGGACTTCTCATTGAGAAATGGCTGCTTTACTATTATCCGTTTATTGAGAGCGATATTCCCCAGAAATCCGGAGAGGATAAGGAGGCTGCAAAACAGATCTCTTTCCGCAGAACGTTCAAGAAAATTACTGATTTTTATTCAGGGAATGGAAAGTTTTCAGAATTTTATAAAGATTACACCAAAGGATCAATCCCGGATTCGATTGTCCCGGAGTTCCGTTCACTCATCCGGGAAATCAGAAATACTATTACAAAATATCCCATGAAACACCTTGGATACTCTGCGACAAAGGAATACTATTCTATTTTCGATTTTGATCGCCAGTTTGCGATGCCTCCGGGAAATTTTCATGTTGAACGGGATTACCTGATCCGGAACTTGGGAACGTATTCCCTGTCCAGAGAATTTGATACGATATTTGAGATTCTGGGTTCCTTTATTTCCGGTGAGGATGCGGTTCTTTTCCAGTGGGCAGAGTTTACCCGGTCAGCAAGTAATGGAAATGTCAGCCTGGCTGGTGCTCTTGAAAAACTACAGACCTACCCGATAACAGAGCGGGATATAATCCCGGCCCGATCATTTTATAATAATCTTTTAAGAGAGCAACCGGTTCTCGAATGTGTCTGGTCCGGAAAGCTGGTAACGAGGGATTCCCTCCATATCGATCACCTCATCCCCTTCTCGGTCCTGAGGAATAACGACTTGTGGAACCTGGTGCCGGTAACGAACCAGGTAAATAGGGATAAGCGGGATAAGATTCCCTCGCCGGAATTTATCGAAAAACGAAAATCTGCTCTCAAACACTACTGGAATCTGCTGCAGAAAGAACATCCCCGTAAATTTGATCGCGAACTCGCAATCTCTCTTACCGGAGTAATCGACCCGGCATCTGTCTGGCAGGAAGTTGCCGTTCAGAAGTTGATGGAGAAATGCAGGTATTATATTGAGGTCCGGGGGTTCGATGCATGGAGCCTCCTTTGACCTGCCCGTTCTGCAATCCCGTCGCAGATGAGATCGTTGCGAAGAACGATCTCTGCTATGCCCGCTGGGACCGCTACCCGGTCAGTAAGGGGCACCTGCTCGTCATACCGCTCTGGCATATTCCGGATTTTCTTTCTCACAGGAAAAGTCGTATAGACTTTTCACAAGATCGGGTATGTAGACAACGCAGGCCTGGAAGTGATGCTATGGAATTGGGAGTATTGACGTTCATCGACGCAATATATAGAGCAAGCGTCGGGGGTACAAAAAAATAATTGTGTGCATATATTAACATGTAATACGTTTCAGACAATACTGTGGTATCATTATCTCAAAATCACAATAAAATCAATATTCTTTTTCCATTTTCAACTTTACCTAATCGATTAGATCCGTTTTTGAGGCTTAATGCGATTTGTCCCTATTACACAATGTTCCCCCTTGAATTCCCTTTTAACTCTTTATCAAATGCTGAGTCTGGAGAATGGGTACTGGATCCATTTTGTGGTAGAGGAACTACTAATTATGCGGCAAGACTCAGGAATCTCCCCTCGATCGGAATCGATTCAAATCCGGTAGCTACTTCCATTGCCCAGGCAAAATTTGTAAACCCAAAATACTCTCAAGTTGCAAAATTATGTAAAAAAATTATCGAATATGATTTTGATCCTGAAGAAATACCTCAAGGAAGATTTTGGGATTTATGCTATCATCCATCAACTCTTCTCCAGATCTGCAAATTACGAGAACATCTTATGAGGGACTGTTCAACTAATGTAAGAATTGCACTGAGAGCTTTGATGTTAGGTGTGTTACACGGACCCTTGAGAAAGGGGCTCCCCTCCTATTTATCAAATCAGATGCCTCGGACATATGCAACAAAACCTAACTCCGCGATAAACTTTTGGGAAAAACGAAATCTCTCTCCTTCGGAAATCAATGTTGTAGATGTTGTTGAGCGGAAGTCAAAATATTTGTTCACATATCTTCCACCTAAAATTCAAGGTGAAATATTAGAGACTGATAACCGGTGTTCTTTTTCGAGATTGATAAAAACAAAATTTAACTGGATTATCACTTCTCCCCCCTACTACGGCATGAGCTCATATACTTCGGATCAATGGCTTAGAAACTGGTTTTTAGGGGGAACAAGTCAGGTCGATTATTCCCAAAAATTACAACTATGTCATGGTTCTGAATCAAGTTTTGCTCATGAATTATCACAAGTCTGGAAAAATGTCGCCGATGTCTGTGCAAATGGAGCACATATGATTACTCGTTTCGGATCATTACCAAGCCTTGCTTGCGATCCGAAGTCGTTGTTGGAACATTCTTTACAATATCAAAATTCAGAATGGGAAATATTAGACATAAGGGATGCGGGTATTCCCCCACAAGGTATGAGACAAGCTGAACAGTTTAACAATTCCAACTTGGGTGGTGCCCGAAATGAAATCGATCTTCATGCAATTTTCACAGGTTAAATTATGTTTGATCTTGACGAACTTCCTGCATTAAAAAAAGCGATTAATGATAGAGCAAAATCTGATAAGAAATTACTTGATGATTTACGGGGAGAGGTTCGATCATTTGCCGGTGACGTTCGAACTATTCAGCCAAGAACAACAACCGCTGTCTCTCTAGTGGCAAGTGATGGTGGAAATAATAAATTAATGTTTGATCCTTTTTATGTTCAGCTTGTCAGGGTTATGGATTCATATGGAAAACAGCATTGTTTAGATGCTGTTTCTCCAACAACTGACACCGATGAATTGAGTAAAAACCAATTTAATGAAGATGGCACTCCAAAGACCGCTCTCGGAAAGATGATAAAAGGTCTTGGAGTAAATCCACCAACACTCAATCGATTAAGTCCAATGATTCCTACCGGAAAACAATTGCGAGAGGATCCTACTTCAGTAAAACCCGGCTGGGTGATGGTATATCGGGATTTATGTGAATGGGCGGTTCTCTATGAGAGAATTTGTTACACATCGTTTGCAACTGATACACTGATAGTGCGTGATGCACTATTACGGAGCAAAATTTTCCGTGGAGATTATTTCATCAAATGGCGAAAAGATGTGGAAGAAGCGATAGAGAGAATCTATCGAGAAGATAAAAGAAGGGTGTATTTAGTCGGTATTGCTAAACACAGCAATGTAATTACCAGATATAATCTGGCGATGGCAATTGAAGGTACTTTTCCATCAGGTGATGCTCGATATGTCAAGATTCCTCGAGAACTTGAAGTTAAAGCGTATAAATGGGCTGAATGGGGAAGAGGCGCGGAAATCGAAGGGGAGGAACGCGAAACACCAAAATTTGTTGCTGGTGATATGTTCCTTGTTCGTTTTGGAAAGCTAAGTGGAGATCCTATTTGGGCTGTAGATATTTTCTCTCAACACAGTAATAACGCAGCAAAAATTTTTGGATATCTGTTAAATGATGCAATTAACGGATTTCCTGTACCCTTTTATCCATTGTGTTTACAAAAAGCACATAATTACGCTCAGATTGTCGACTTTGATTTAGAAATTTTTCAAGATGAAATTTATTCTGCGGTCAGGGAGCTTCTACCGGCAGAAAAACGAGGAATTATTGATTCTATGAGATTGCATTCGGATTTAGCGAATAGGAGGTATGAATGAAGTTATTTCCTAAAGAACAAATTGCAGGTATTTTTCGAGGTTTCAGTGAGGGGGGTTTGGAATTCCATGCTGAACTTGTTTTACCGTATAAAAATGAGTTCCAAAGTACACCGATGCATGGTCAATTTCTATTAATTCAGTTGGAGACTGAAGATGAGGGAGTACTTGGTCGCATTACATCAATATCCTCACAAGGTCGACTTGCTTCCGGTGCGGGTGAAGATTACGGAATACGAGCAATAAATGACGGTCGACAGATCCCCGAGGACTTACGAGAACAATATCTCAAATATCGGGTGGACATTAGAGTTCTGGGAATCATTCGAATTGTAGATGGAAAAACAGTCTTTGCAGCATCTCACCGGCGCCTTCCTCATGTCGGGAGTAAAGTTGCGTTTCTCTCAGATGAACTTCTGCAAGAAGTGGCCGGACACAATCTCCAAGGTATCGAACTTGGCTTTTTCGCCCTTGGTGAATTCATCTATACCGGAGGCGATCCACGCCTCGTTAAAGAACCTTGGATGAGGATTAAAAATCCCAAAGTTATATCGAGGTTCCATATCCAGAATCTTGTATCCCGCAGAACATTTGTTTTCGCACGAGCCGGGTTCGGCAAATCCAATCTCAATAAATTGCTTTTTAGCAGTCTCTATAAAGAAACCCCCACTGTGGAAAAGCGAGGAGGTCGGAAAGTTCCCGTCGGTACAATCATCTTTGATCCCGATGGCGAGTACTATTGGCCTGATGATAAAAACCGTCCAGGTCTCTGTGATGTCCCGGAACTCGAGGATAAAGTTGTAGTTTTCACGAGAAAGAAAGGACCAAGTCCATTTTATGATTCGTTCAAAGCTGGTGATATAAAACTCGATATCCGGAGATTGCGTCCAAGTGAGGTTATCTCAATTGCATTATCTCCTGAAAAGCAGGAACAGCAGAACGTGAGGAAACTCAAAGGTCTCAATGATGATGCCTGGAGACAATTAGTCGATGAAATATATCAAAATGGTAATGCAGCAGATGATGCATTACTGTTGAATCTGTTACATCTTACCGGAGACCAAGGAGCAGAAATGGCAGCTGCTCGGGCAAATATGACCACCATTGTCAAAATGCTCCATGATCCCAGCAGTCAAATGATGGATATGCTCCTCTATTCTCTTAAAGAAGGTAAATTGTGTATCATCGATATTTCCCAACTTCGAGGAGAACCGGGTTTAATTTTATCGGGATTAATTTTACAGAAAATTTTTGATCACAATCAACAGGAATTCACCGAGGCCCAACCAAAAACAATTCCAACAATTGCGGTCGTTGAAGAGGCTCAATCAGTTCTTGGGAGTAAAGGTGGATCCAGGCCATATATCGAATGGGTAAAAGAAGGACGAAAATATGATCTCGGGGCTGTTCTTATAACGCAACAGCCGGGAAGTATTGCCGGGGAGATATTGAGTCAGGGGGATAACTGGTTTGTTTTCCATCTGCTCTCCTCATATGATTTGCAGGCACTGAAAAAAGCGAATGCACATTTCAGTGATGATTTACTCAGTACCCTCCTCAATGAACCAATCATTGGGAATGGAGTATTTTGGAGCAGTGCCGGGGGGCAAAGCTATCCAATTCCCATGAGGATACTTTCATTCGAACAGCAGTACAAAGCACGAGATCCCAAATATGAATTACCTGCTGGAGATACGTATACAAAAAAATTGTTAAAGATTTTTAAAGTTCCACCAAAGAAAATTCAACCTTCCAAAGCGGTGGAGAGCCCTGATAAAATTCCCGAAGAGATGCCAATCAGCGGGGAAGTGAAAGAAGATTTACTTGAAGGATACATTTCAGAAGCAATCGAAACACTGAGAACAAATCATGAGCTAATCAATAAAATAAAACAAAAAGGCATCCCTTGGCGAGGAATTGTTGAGGCTCTTGAAAATGCACTGCCTTCCTTTATCGATGAACGGGAACGAAATAAAATTGCATACGCCAATGTGCGACCAGCTCTTGATACGATTTTAGGTGAGGGAAATTGGGAAAATGATCGAAGGCAAAAAGTATCTGGAACGGGAACAACTGTATGGGTGGTTATGAAGAAAAATTAATAATTTTTTAACAATATGAGAATATCGATCATGGCTTCAAATTCCTTGTTTTTTAAAGATATTATCAAACCATTTTAAAGAGGCTTTTCCAAGATCAATTTGAACTTTATTAGGTTCTCTTACATGCCGTTCTGGATTCCTTAATTCAACAATATTTTGAAAGTGTTGTTTCATAGTATCCTTTGATAAAAAAATTGGATTGAAATCATTCCAAAATTTTTCGATAATTTTTTGATAATTGTAAATATCGCAATAATCTAATTTGTCTGGTTCAAATTGCTTGAGGAAGGGATTTCTCTTCACTTCTGCATCAATTCTCTCATTAATTTTTTTTGAGAGCGGTATTATGGACGTATCTAGTTTTTCAAACTCTTCCCAAAAATTTTGGTATTGTGGATCTAGCACATTATGGATTAATTTTCGGATATTGATTTCAAATGCATCTAGTGAACAAGAGATAGAGTCTTGACGTTTTTCAGTTTTAAAAATAATATCGTTATAATAGACATCAGATTCTAAATCTAACAGATCCGAATGAGATTTATTAAGAATATATTCTTTAAAAAAAGACCCAAAATTGAATAGAGCATCATCACCTTCATTCCATTTATGATATGCATGGAGTATTTCGACCCCCGTTTTTTCATGAATATAATTCCAATTGAAACAATCGTGAAAAGCTTCCACAGAACAATATGTAAAGTCGAATAATCGAGAAATTTGGTTTTTTAGAATGTAGTCAACCAATACTTTCGAAATAAAATCTGTCTGTGTCCATAATTTATATGCTTCATTTTTATCTCCAAATTGACAGGCATAATATTGAATAGGCTCAAATGGTAAAAGCAGCCCATAACATGCACTTAAAATTAAAAAATGATGATTACAATTCTTTATAAGATTTCTACCATTCTCTTCTAAACCACTATAGAATCCACCTCGATACCGAAAAATTGCCGGTAAATATTTTACATCAATTTCTGCTTGTAGAAAACAGAAATCATATCCCTTTTTTAATCCCCTATTTATTCGTAATTCATTTCTATCTCGATCCCATCGGATTTTCTCCTCTTTTAATAAATTAAAAATTTCTTGTCTTTTTAATCCAATATTCGCTTTAAACGAATCTGCAATATTTGATGCAGAAATACTATTTTCCTTCAGATAATCAGAATTTCCATCAATTGATTTATGATTACAATCGATGGTGAGAATTAAAATTGGACTTTCCTTTTTTGGAATTTTTTCTTCGGCCACAGATTTCCCTCAAAGTAGATTTTTAATTATAATGATGATAAATTGTTTTGTAGACTATAGTCTGCGATAGACATTAGCCTATTTTCACTGAATCTCATTCAGTGAAAAAATGCATAAAGAAGAGATTTTTGGCAAAATATTGCAAGAAGAACGAAAAGCCAAAAAAATTTCACAAGAAAAACTCGCAAAACTCACTGGCCTCGACCGTACCTTTATCAGTCTAATTGAAAACGGGAAACGAAGCCCAACCTTCTCCACGATTTTGAAAATTTGTTCAGCTCTTGAGATTGCTCCCTCAGAACTATTTTTGAAATTTGAAAATCAAGATCCCGATTTTTCTCTTAGCAGAAAAGGAGCAAATAATGATTGATGATTTGTCGACACTTAGCGAGCAACAAAAATTCATCCTAGATAAAATCTATCGGCGAAGTGATCTTCACGACAAATATGGAGGCTCTCGCCAAAGTGGTATTTCTCCTTCCGCGAATTATCCAATTATTTTTCTGTTTACTGGAGAATCTGGTGCTCAGTTCGGATATAATGATGGATGGGAAAATGGCGTTTTCCATTACACAGGAGAGGGCCAAGAAGGAGATATGGAATTTTCACGAGGGAATCTTGCCATTAAAGAACATCTCAATAATAGAAAGGAATTGCAGGTTTTCGAACAACAAGAGAAAGCAAATGTAAAATATATCGGTCAGATGGTGTGCACGGATTGGTATTACAAATCTGGACCGGATAAAAACGGAATAAACAGACGCGTAATAGTTTTTAAATTAATCCCAATATCTGGTTTTGTTGATGATAAACTGCCAACAACTAAAAGCAAATCCAAGATAAAAAATGGGATATCTTTTTTGAAGGCTCTTTCAGATGCTAAAGAAATTGCTGCATGCTATAAGGAATTCGAAAAAGCTATGGCAAAAGGGAATGAAGTCAATGCCAAATTTGGATGGAGTGCGGGGTCTACACAACAAAATGTCGTATGGCATTCTTCATTGAATATTTGGAATTATTTCGATCCCGAATGGCGTGATTTTCCGAACAAATGTTATGGAGCTCTCTTTGGGATAGGAAATCCGACGCTGAATTCAATGAATGATATTTCATTGGAGATCAATTACGATCATAATAATCCCCGAAAAAGTGTAGGAGGACGCTTTTTAAAAGATGAAAGTGGGCGGTTCTTTATAGGACATTCAGGCAAGATTGGTGGAGGGAAGAAAGGTATTGGAAAAGATGCTTTTCTTGACTTCTATAATGCTCAAAATATGCAGACTGTATTGTGGGAACAGTCAGACAGTGAAGAAGTCATAATATTGGGCACAGTTGAAGATCCTCATTTTCCTGCTCAGGTTGCTGCATTCGTCCGTGAAGTTGCAGAATTTAAAACAAAAATAAAACAGGGATCTTCTTTTTTATTGACCACACTATCAGCAAAATCATCCCCAATCTTTACTCCTGAGTTTCAAGGAGAGAAGACCTATACAAAAAAACCGGATACCATTGTAGCATCTTGTAATCATGGTTTGGTCATTTCTCGACTCAAAGAAGAGATAGAGAATTTAGGTTATATCGTAGCAAATGATCAGTGTGGTACGTGTGCACGTGATCTTTTTATCCCCTCTACAGGGAACGAAGCAAAGATTCTTTTCGAAGTGAAAACTGATGTATCTCCTACCAGCATTTACACGGCAATTGGACAGTTGATGTTTCATGGAGCACGGCAGAAAGACTCCCCAATCCGTATTCTAGTTATACCAGAAATTGTCGATAATGAAACAAGTAATGCCCTCAGTAAATTAGAAATCAAAATTTTGACATACGAAATGGATATTGATGGAGTTAGATTTCCTAAGATTATCAAAGTAGTTGAAAACATTTAACAAAATTTTTCTCAGATTTTAATTCTTCTATTTTTATCAAGTTCTAGTGTGAAATCAGGGTCCAACTAGAGACCTATTGATTATGTTGCGAGGTATAGTCTCGTCTCTTATTAAAACTAAATTTTTCGGAGATCAGACGTCATAGTTCAATCTAATGAAATATCCTTCTTAGTCAGTTCTTTCACCTTGCTTTTCCTGAAATATTTTTTAAATTCATAAGGTTTGAATTCCTTCTGGGCTTCCGCCTCGAACCATGCTAATAACTTCCAATCAATTTCCCCGTCAGGGATTATATCTTTAATATTTATTGTCTGAAAATGATTGAAACGAGAGAAATAAACCCCTATTTTTTCAATTCGAGTATTCAGAAATTCAATATCAAAATTCATTCCTTGACTGAATAATCCGTGAGGGTCGACTTTATTGGTATTGTTTGAATAGATTCGTCCCAACGAGTGAAGAATAACATATCCCATTAGTTGATTAAAATGAAGGGAAGAAAATTTTTGTTCTTTCGTTGTTTTAATATCAATAAGGGTATTATCTATCAATAAATCAGCATCTGCCCCTCCAACTAGGTATGATGCAAGTCCAAATGTTGGATTTAAAAAACAATTTTCTTTAGAAATATACATTTCACTTGGAACCCCTTCAATTAGATTTTTCAGATCAACAATATCGTCAGGATCAACATTCATTTGGATATCATCCAAACATTCAATTTTCCTTGCCACAAGGTCCAGTTTTGCTAAAAGAATGGTACTGCTTATCACTTCGTCGTTGATTTCTTTTTCCTTTAAAAATAGGGAATATCGATCTTCAGCATCGTTAATTATTGACACCGCTAATTTTTTTTCTCTTCCTTTTAATATGTTGAGAGATCCATATGCGATCCAAGGACGAGTTACTGCAGTAGGATTATGTGCTCTAATCAGGAATCGGAGTAGATAATCAAAGGCAGTACCTTGTGAGGAATGATTGGATGTTTTAGGATTATTGATAATTTTTTTACGTAAATTAGACTCAATTTTATCTTCGTTTTCCCCGTAGTAATTTGCCATATTTTTTATTAATTTCGCATTTTCAATGCAACATTCAATTATGGAATTGTCCCAATTATCGATATTTGTTAAATTATTTATGTTGTGACACATCCTAATTTGTTGGTTCAAATAAAGAATCGATTCCGGATCAAGATTTGAACGAAAAGGATACAGATTATAAAACTTGTAAATTTGAGTGTTTCTATTATTTTTGACATGAAAATATTTTTTCTCTTCATATTCAATTGTGTATGCATAATATTCGATAGTTCCGAACTTTTCAAGATCTTCAAATTTTTTTGCGAATAAATTTTTTAATATCAATCGAAGATTGAATGAGTCATCGTAATACCAACAAAGATTATTTCGGTATTTAGAATATGTTAAAAAACTAATTAAATCCTCAATTGTCGATATATTTTTTTTCCTATTAAAACTGTCATAAAATTTTACGTAACCCTCAAAAATTCCAAAGTATATTCCAACAATATCCTTACGAATATTTTCTTTATTTTGAGAGGATCGATAAAAATTTATTTTATAGCTATTGTTAAGGACCGATTTAAATTCGGTTTTAAATTTTTCTCGAACTTGATATAAATTAACAAAACTAGTTAGTGACATCGAATATCCTCTAGGGTATATACTCTCCACGGTATAGAAAAAATCAACCTTTTAATTCTCTTGAAAAATGAGTGGGAAAATAACCAAATCCAGAAATTATTTTGTGATTAATAGAAAGCGCTAGAATCCCAGTTCAGGAATTATCTCTAGATTTCCACACTCTTTTCTCCCTTCATCGTACAATATCAGATGACCAAGCCCCTCTCCCTTTCCCAGCTCAACGCCGTTATTTCCAGGAAATCAATGAACATCCTCAATAAACATATCCTTATCCTTCATCCGCTGCAATCCACTCACCGATGAGATATATCTCGAAAAACATTTTCCTCAATACCGTATTTTGCCCAACTCTTGGCTGGCGATTAAAGAATGAAAAGATACACGAAGAACTTTCACTTGGCTCATTATTCCGGATGGAGCAGGGCAAAGAGATTGGAAGACTTGCAAGGGATTTGCATCCGGAGGGGATTCCCATCAGTGAATCTGACTCCGTATCATCTGCACGGGTAACTCACCAATACCTCCAGAATCCAAAAAAACGGATATTATTTGAAGCTACGTTTCTCGTTGATAATTACGTGGCGAAGGCTGACATAATTTTGCAGCATAGCAAGGGCTGGGATCTTGTCGAGGTAAAATCGAGCGTTAATCAAAACCAGGAACATATCGATGATATGGCTTACACCACTCTTGTTGCCCTGAAATCCGGTTTCAGGCCATCAAAAATCTTCCTGCAGATTCTCGATAAAAATTATCGGCTGGGACAACCTCTCAAAAACCTTTTTGCGATTGTCGATTGTACGGCCGACGTTTTAGAACGGGCTGATGAGTTCTCCCAGGTGTTCGAAGAAATCGATCGGATTGTCAATCTTCCTGGCGAACCGGAAGTCCGGTTA
>Ga0031655_10000111_pt1 | contig 48732 bp, 58 predicted proteins | sample FrelakmetHBP12HB_FD_55187 | JGI IMG/M metagenome (GOLD analysis project Ga0031655, IMG submission 55187) | Freshwater lake sediment microbial communities from the University of Notre Dame, USA, for methane emissions studies -HBP12 HB | ecosystem: Environmental > Aquatic > Freshwater > Lake >... | reverse complement strand
CAGATCCATTACCCAATGATCTCCATGCAAGCGTGGGACGAAACGACACGACAATGGCGATGGGCATTTGTGACAACATCAGAAAACAAAGCTGGCATGATGCACTTCTGCACAAGCGAATGCTTCATGGAATGGCTCAAACAACGTGCACAAGTGACAGAGACCATCCTCAACGAAGAAAACTACGAATTTAAGGCATCAAAAGCCATTGGCACATTATGAAAGAACCTTTAGATCACGACATAGACTGGGAAAAACGCATTCAAGACATCCTAAACATCCATGTACCACTCATTCCAAACAGAGAACATCCAATCCAAGTCATAAAAGAGGAAATTCTCGATATTATATTCGAAATCATTGAACTAGAACACATAAGAACCCAAGAAGAGATGATCACCTCTGAATACATGGAAAGCATCTGCGAAAATATATGACAGACATCGAACTTCAGAAAAATATAGATAAATCCCTAACAGAAATCAAAAATACACGCACAATCAACATTAATTTCGCTTTATGGACACTACTGATGAGCTGCGTATTCACACTTCATCTCATGGTCTTAGACGAACCAAGGACAGCAGTCTGGATCGCCTTCGCATGGGTCTTAGCCTATGGAATAGAAGTCAAAAGAAAACAAATCAATGACCTAATCAACATTCTTGACATAAACAAAGCTACAGAACAAAGGCTACTGACGAAAATAGAAGAACTCGCCATCCATTGTGAAAATTGCCCTAAACAGACAGAAAAAACCTAACATATGTCACTCTTTGAATCAATCATATTCGCCTGTGCCATCATCATTGTCAGCCAACTTGCCATCATCATCAACCAAAACTCACAAGCAGCTTTAGAAGCCCACCTTTACGATGACCTTGAAGGCTATGAAGTCCCATTCAAGTCCAAATCAAAGAAATCCAAAAAGAAAAAGACCAAAAAACCTACAAACAAAGCCACAATTCCAGAACAAACACCAACAGCACCAATTCCTTGGCGCATAGGAACACCAAGAACCTGCTGCGGCTCTTTAGGCCATCGCCATAAAGCCGACTGCCCCAACTTCCATTAACACCTCACCATTGGCAAAATTTAGCCCCTAGGAACGTTTTAAACCCAAAAGAGGTACCAAACTACCTTGGCACTTCTCGAACGCTCCTAGGGGCTTATAGGACCTCACAGACAACATTGGCCACTTTTACAGCCATTGGCCAATATTTTTTCTTGGTAGACCAAAGTTTTTTTACTGANGGCTCCATAACCCACCTCGAACGCTTCGGAGTTCGAGAAAACTCGTGAAAAGGTCGTCCTGTATCAACAGGCACGAGTTTCTTATCCAAAAAATTCCCAAGGCAAAAATATGCCGCAAGAAATTCAAACCATCCCTAAACCACTCGTAAAACCAAACATCTACAACAGAGACGCTAAAAGAGCCATAAAAAGCGTTGAAATGAAATGGGACATCCTCCATGCAGACACAGAAAACAATCTTGTCTGTTCACATTGCGACTATGAGACATCAACAGATAACGCTGATAGTGGCGATTACTGTCCTAACTGCGATGAAGGAGAACTCATGTACAACGAATAAAATATGCACAAACCATTCCCCTTCAAAATAGGGGCAGACCCTGAATTCCTCTATGTAAACGAAGAAGGTCAACTCAACGCATGTGACGTGATGTCCAAACGATTTAATGGATCCTACACAAAAGACTATTCTGAAGGCAATTTCGGACTCGATGGCCACAATGCAACAGGAGAAATTAGACCAAATCCATCTGAATCACCACTTATTGTCACAAAAAACCTTGAAGCACTGATCCAAAACGCCTGGAATGGGACAGGAGGCATCAGGATGATCTGCACAAGTTGGTTTGATCCAATCGGAGGCCACGTGCATCTCGATGTCCCTCAAAGCCTCTCAGACGCAAGAAAGAAACAAGCGACACAAGCACTCGCACTATTCGGATTGACACTTCTGGCAAGCGAGAACAAACGGACGAACTCAGCACGATCTGGAATTGGAAGTTATGGAGGCGCATTGGATTTCCGGTGGCAAAAGAACGGAAGCACGCTCGAATGGAGAACGCCATCAGCTGAATGGATATGCTCAGAAAAATCAGCACTCTGCTTCCTGGCAACAACAGCAACTCTCTGGCACGCCTGTACGACAAAAGAAGCAGAAGTTAAGAAAATAATGGCAAAACTGAAAATTGGAACAATTGAACTAAACGCTCTAAGGCCGCTTGTCGTGGCAAATCGCAGATTCGGAATCGCAATCTTCAAAGCATCAAAAGAAGTCGCCAAACTCTCTCCTTTCTACGAAGAATGGAAAGAAGAAGTCGATTTAGCTTTGTCTCCAGGAAGATTCCGAAAACTCAAAGAAAAATCCAAATATGAACTAGGACACGGATGGAAATTACAAGAAAGAGGCTCATTTCCTGCCATTAAGAAACTAATGGACAAGGACATACGTAAAACTCTGACAGGAGGAAATTCCAAGCAGACATTCAAAATCTCTTGGAACCCAGACATAAACGTAGGAGCAATGGCTGAGGTCATCTCAAACACATTCTCCAGCCTTAAATACACCAACAAGAACCAATACATTCTCTTCGGGCTCAAAAATCCATTTGATTCAATCATCGCCATCGACAACAAATGGAAAATCCACGCTGGAGAATCTGAACTTCTCACAAAAACTTCAGCATCAAAAGCCGAAGAAACATTCAAGAAACTCTTCACAAAAGCAAAAGAACACGGAATCAAGACAACAGAACGTGAATTCAATGCTATAACTGGAGAATTCAAAGAATTACAAGCAAACAAACTCATTCTGATCGGCATTCCAAGGTCACTTCGAGACCCAATCAAGGCATTGCCGCTCGTCAGACTGATCCAAAAGATAGAAACAAACAGATCAGAACCAGTCAAATTCCCCAACATAGAAGAACTTTCAGACGCAAAAGATGACGAAGGCCCCGAAGGAGAAACTGAACCATCAGACATCAACGGAATAACGCCTACAGGAAACTTCTGCGTATTCATGAGCAACCCAAGACAACCTGATGAAACATTCCAAGAAGACGAACAAATAGAAGAAGACTCGGATGAACTCGAAGAAATTCCAGGAACATCAGAGACATCAGAACCATCAACACTCCCAAACGAATCAGGGGCTGGCACAGAAGAATCACCAATTATACCTGGAATTCCTTCCGACGCCTTCACTTACAGTAACCAGATACCAGTAAACGCAGCAGCAAATACCAGCCCCATCTGGCCATCCACAATAAACTTCATTAACTCATGAATATATGTGCGGAATCATAGGCAAACTAAAGACTAAAAATCGAATCCCAGTAAACACAGAAGCCATTCTGGCATTCGAAGACCAACGACACCGAGGATCTCAAGGCTTCGGTTCACTCTTCATCAACCCAGAAGAGGAAATCCTCGTTAAAAGAGCAACTGGAGAAACTAAATTCCAAGTCGATGTCGCCTTAAGTCCAGCAGCAGGAGTCTTCTTACATCACAGAGCTCCAACATCCTCACGAAACACAATCAAAGGAACACATCCAATCCGAGTTTCTCATGGAAGCCTCACATGCGATTGGTACATCCTACACAACGGAATCATCCGAAACGCTGCGCAACTAAAGAAAGAACACGAAGATGAACTTGGCTTCATCTACACAACAAAAGAGACCACAGGACCAGAATACTTCAAGCATTACAACTACGAAGACTTCAATGATTCCGAAGCACTCGCAATTGAAATCGCCAGATACATTGAATGTCAAACACGAACAATTGAAGCTCTTGGTTCAGCAGCATTCATAGCTGTACAAGTAGACAAAAAGACCAACCAAGCCAAAACAATCCATTTTGGCACAAATGGAACCAATCCACTCAAAGTCGCTGTAAATCGAGGAGAACTCTCCATCCAATCAGAAGGAAAAGGAGAAGCAATCAAAGAAAACATCCTCTATTCAGCTCAAATTGAATGGGAAAAAGACATCAAACTCATAAAAAGACAGCTTCGATTTGCTGCTTCCTACCATTCCGAATCTATTGCTCCATGGAAACCAGCAGAAGCAACCCCAAAACAAACTACAATCACCTACAACCAAATAAAAGAGAAACAAGCAACGGAACAATTAAAAGTACAAGCAGAAACAATCCAAAAAGAACAACCAAAGAAAGAAACAACACTTGAAGACAAAATCAAGGCAGAACAAAGAAACGAAGAAGCACTTGAACATTTCATCACAGAATGGGACCAAGAGATCTACGGACCAACCGATGAAATGGACGAAGAATTCACAGGAGAATTCTCAATCAAAGAAATGGAACGCGCTGCAAACAAACTTGAAGAGATCATCTATGAAGCATTAAACACACTAGATTGCCCAGATGCTCTAGATACATTCAACATAGATGACTACACAGGACAACTAAGAACGGTCCTACTCCACGCATTCCAAATAGCAGAATCCTATGCAATCAAAAACTCAGTCACAAGCGGAGAATTCATTGAGTCCTGAGAAAATAATGCAAGCGCCAGACACAATCATCCCAGACTGGTTCCTAAAATCAGCCACAAACTGGCGAAACAAACAATGGCCAATAATCCATAATGCATGGAAAGAACTCAAACAACCAAAATCAGGAACACAAATTCAATTCCAAAAAGAAACACTCCCAGAAAATAAAAGAAACTATAACTGTGAAAAATGGGAATATCTGACAACGCTCCACAAAGAACTCTATAAAGCATTCAACCCAACTTCACCAGATAAATTCCCCGCACTCTGGTTCGGAGAAATGTTCCGAGTTCTTCAAAACAATGAATGGAGTTCAAGACTAGATAACAACACAGACCATCTCTACAGCACAATGTCAGATGATAGAACAAGGAAAACAATCAAAAGTCTAAACAAACAAACATGCCAAGCAATCACAACGCACTGGCCAACAGAAGCAGCGAACTGCCCTGACATAAGAAAAATAGCTGAACCTAACTTCATATTTCCACCTTTCGACTCATACTCAAAAGAAGGAAACATGATAGTCATGAATCCATTTAACACTTCCATCATCACCTACTTCCACGAGATGGGACATTGGCTATATGGACCAGATGAACTAAAAGCAAGTCAATTCAGCTATAAAGTCTTCAAAACACTCTTCCCCAAAGCAATAGGCAAACTTGAATGGCATGGAAATAAACTCCAAAAGCCAACATGAACAACATAACTTTGCCATTGAACAAAGGAAGTCCAATGCCATTATCTTGGACTTTGACACCAAAAAAGGCCATTAAAAACGCATCAATCAAAATCTGGTGCAAATCCCTCAAAAAATGGTCATACCTGACAGAAGAAGAAGACACACTAGTGCTTAGAATAGAAGACCAAAAAATGACATTCAACAAACACACACAAAAAGATGTCATAAGCGCCTTCATATGCTTCACACTCAGTGCCAACATGAAAGAAACAACACCTAAAAAACTCTTAAATTACATAAGTAACCACACAAGACACATATGTCCTACGACTCCCAAATCTCATCGCTCCGTGAACTCGCTCGCGACATGCGCCGCCTCGAAAAGACCGAGAACCTCCGCAACAAGCGTGCTTTCGCTGAAGCAGATGACAAGAATGCCAATGAAAGCCTCATCAACCTCAAGAAATCGCTCGAAGCTGAAACATACGATCTCAGCAAACTCGACACCGCACATCCTCTCTACGAAGACAACAAGAAAGTCATCGAAAAGACCATCGAAATGCTCAACAAGGCAATTGAATCCGATGAAAAGGCCACTGCAAACACAAAGAAAGTCGTCGATGACCTCAACAAAGCCATTGCAGACGTTCAAAACGGCGAATGGAAATGCGACCTCGAAGACCTCGATGCCATCGTAAAGGATGTCCTCATCCCAGCGATCATGACTGCTGCAGCAGTCAAAAAGACCGCTGAAGTAAAGGAATAAGCCAAAAGGAAGGGGAGAATTCACCATTCTCCCCTTCCATAACCCAAAAAAGCAATGACACGACAAGAATTCGACCAACTTAAAGTCGGAGACGATATCTACGTATACATGCAACCAGAAGATGCATGTTTCTCAGAATACTACAACGGACAAGCAAAATACATTCTCTGCCTAATAACCCAATTAGACAAAACAGTCCTAACAGCCCTAAAAGTCACCTTTACCGACAAACTAACAGGCAAAACTTGTTCTCACACAACTAACGACAGACGAAGAGACGGAACGTTAGTCCTTAAGACAGCATCCAATTCATCTAACCCCAACACCATGACCAACGTACTCACATTCTTCCGCAATCTTACTCTCACCAAGGGCGAAAAGCTCATGCTCAAGTTCGGACTCGAAGATCCAACTGGAGTGCCAACTCGCGCAGGTCTCGACTTAATGCTCGAGGCAATGTGGGCAACTTACCGCCCTGAAGCAATCAAACTCGCTGAGCAAATGGAAACCGCAGAGAAAGAAGATAAGAAGTAAAAACCATGGAAGAATTCGAACGCNATATTCCCNCTGAAGAATACGAAGACTTCGAATGGATCATCCNTGAAAGCTATGACTGAACAAACAAGTCCACAAAAACCCAAGATTCCAATCAAAAAGAGAATCTACGACTTCCTCGACTCAGCTGAACAAGACTTCCAAGGCGGCCACTACGCCAACTGGGGAGACCTTGAAATCAGAGAAGAAGCAGTGGAAATCCTCAAAATTGTTCACTCAATGCTCTCAAGCAAGTAAAACACGCAAAGCAATGACAAAAGGCAAGAGCGTTGTTCCTCCGACAACGCTCCTCGCCGCGAAGCGGTGATGAAAAAAGACTCGCTCCTAGCCTGTACGTGGGAATAGGTTGCAAATACCACGACCTTCATCGCTTCACGGCGGGAACGCTACTAGCAAGCTGGCGGGGCCATTCCTCCGTATGTACCGCGCTCGCTCCGTCCGTAGCGGGACGACGACACTCCGGCTCCGTGATGAAATACGGGCAAGTGCATATAGGCCAAAAGCCTATATGCACCTTTTTTTTATGAAGAACTAGAAATAGTCACCCTCAACACTCGGGTGGTGCGAGGTTAGGAGATACGCCATCCGCCACTTGTCCCTCTCCATCTGCGCCTCGCCATTGGCCAAATTTGGCCCCTAGGAGCGTTTTAAATACAAAAGAGGTGTCAGAGTGGCTCTGGCACCTCTTGAACGCTCCTAGGGCATCCTAGGGCTTCACAGGCGTTTCGGCATCTTTGATGTAGTTCATATAATTTTTAGCCCGTAATCCTTAATTTTTATCTTCGTGATTACACGTTCACCCGTCCTCGTCTTCAGTTCATACTGGGGACGGGCGACAACACCTTCCGCGAGGAAATTGCCAAACTCGGACTTGAATTTTCCCTCTTTGACCATGGTTTCAGCTTCCCTGAGTCTGCGTACGCCCCAACACGGGACAGATGGTATTCCTAGTTCTGCGGCTATCCTGCTCACGTTACGGCGCTCCAGGAAATACGGTTCGCACTTCTCCCCATCATTGCAATCCACGCTTACGTCGAATAATACGAACAAATTTTTTTCCGCGTCATATAGGTCACCATTTTCCCCTATACCGTGGCCAATGCCCTCACCGTATAGACAAACGGTCATCGGGCTCCTAGGAAATAGAGAATCCAATATATTCATCTTGTCCCCTGCCAAGAAAGTCTCACGAAGATGCTCCTCAAGCATCCACGGAAGCTTTGAGTCATTACCGCGACCTTCCCAGCCAACTCCCATCTCCCCCTGCTCCGAGTCATTGATATAAGAATACTTCACCCTCACATTCGTTCCATCCAACTTCTCCGTCAGCTCCCAACTGTTGTCATACAGGTACCCTATTTCTGGCGTAGAAAAGTGCCCAAGCCAAAGAGCATTGTCGCCTGGATGACGCAGGTACATAGACATGATCTTGTGATACTTCCACGACTTTTTCATACGTTTTTCATTAGGTAAAGCTGTTTCCTCCATTGTCTTCGCTGTTCTTCAAGGGCATCACGGGAAGGGGCAAGATCGACACCGCGCACTTCCTTGAACAACTTGTCCAAAAGCCAACGGGCCTCATCTTCATCCAGACAGAGCTGCACGTCTTCGACGACCTCTTTTCCTCCTAAGACCGATAGGACGTATTCTCCATTCGTTTTTTCGAGTTTGAGCCTATTCATACTTTTTTCTTGTTGCGATTGTCCTTATAGAGGATCTTGAATAGGTCGCGCTTGCGTTGGGCCTGCCCAGGTGAACTTATGCACTTAGGACAGTTGATATGCCTCGTGGGAGCCCCATTTGATCCTATCTCCTGGTAGAAGGATTCACCGCATGTTTTACAGTTAGTTCTGAGATTCTTCATATGAATAATTATATCACAAAACGCGGCGTTTGTCAAACCGCGTTTCAACACTTTCTTGGTACTTATGGATGAATCACCTTATACCCAAGACTTCCACCGTCTTCCTTGCCAATGGCAAGCACGTCACCGCAACCGATATCGCCTTTCGTAAGCTTGCCCGATTCGACGTTGTGGTTGACCTTCCCCTCTGAAATGGCGTTCTGGGCAAGGGCAGCGTTCCTGTGATGGGCGACGAGGACAGTGGGGGCAGAGGGCTTCGCGGTCCGTATCTCCTCATCCAACATGGGCAGATAGCGCGACTTGAAGTTAGCCCAGCTCTCTCCACCTGGGACGGGCTTGTTCTGGTTTTCCTCTTTCTGGAAGCTCTTCATCTGGTCAAGGACATCCTTCACTGGCTTGCCCTCCATCTCACCAAGTTTCCAAGGACGAAGGTTCTCACTGGTCGTGACAGGCTTACCAACGACCTTCCCGATCTCCTTTGCCGTGTCATGGGCGCGGGAGAAGTCAGAAGACACGATCTTGCCAACGGGGACTCCCTTGAAATAAGCTGCCGTGTTCTTTGCGTCTTGCTTTCCAGTCTCATCGAGTTGGATATCCTGCCAGCCTCTCAGTCGTTCAACTGAAGATCCTGTTGAATTGTTCAACTTAGTTGAACCATGGCGGACGAGGTAGACGAGTGGGGTAAAGCCCATATTCTTGTTGATTGCCGACTTTACGACGGCTTTCTTAGATACGTTGTCCATAGATTAAAAACGGGCTGTCCTTATGGCTTCTTGGAGCATTTCCTTCTTAGGCTTCTTGTCGATCTTGTAGGGCATGTCCCCATTATACCGCGTTCTGGATTGGTGACGTACCCGCTTGCATTAAGTGCGGAACTCGATGGGAAGCGAAGGACGTGGGAAAAGAAAAAGCGCGAACCGGTTTGGTCATATGCTTTTTTATCCTGAAGAGAAACCTAGCCCACACTTCCTACATTCCCACGTATAGTCGCTTGTCTTCTCCATGCGTGCCATGCAGGAGAGACAAATACCATCGGGGATTTGCCGGAAGTCATCGAAATAGTCGTCCAGCTCGTCTTCGGTCATGGGGGTTATTCGCACGTAAGTACGCACGGGATATTTTGGCTCATGGCGCACGCGCATTGTCCGATTTTCGGTTTCAGCCCTGCGTCCTCGCAGATTTTAGACTGCTTTTTCACGTTCTTGATGGCATCGACCATTTCCTGCGGGGTGACGTAATCTTCGCACCCGCAACCGAACAGCGCGAGCGCGAGGAGGGGGATGATGAGGGTTTTCATGTAATTATTTCTTAATCTCGTATTCGTATCCACCATTCCCGTCAGAGATGAGAATGACGGGAGCGTTCTCCAAGTTTTCTTCCAACAACGCACAAATAAACTCGCGTAGGTTCATATCATTTCACCTCTTTAATTATCCTGTCGCGGACGGCGCGGAGGGCACCCATCTGTCCCCTAGCGTACAATCTCGCGGGGGAAGGACTCGATTCGTTTTTCTTGGCAAGCCTTTTTCGATGCGACTCAATTCGTTTATCCAGCCACGCGAGCATCGCGTCCGCGTCGAGGGTTCTTTTCGGGGAGGGCATAGTCATTTCATTATTCGCACGTCGGAAATCCTCGCTTCCAGCGTTTCTATCATCGTAGTGAACGATATAACGTCCCACTTGCCGCTGTCTCGCCAACCTTTCACGGTGTCGATGAGCGATTCGAGTATCTTCTCGGCGTATTCCGCCTTGTCTTCGTGGTTGGTCATATCATTCGAGAATCTTCAAAACCTCCTTGATTTGGTGTTCATGCACCACCCTGTCGCGCTCGAATTGGCGCGTCACGGTTTCTTCAACGTCATTCCCGTCCGTCCACTCTTTAATTTCCAACAACGCCTTCCTCGCGGATTCGACGCGGGAGAGGAGGGATTCACGCTCGGAGATGAGGGCATAGACCAGCCTTTTCTCATCAAGCCATTCGTTCATGCACGGCGTACATACGCACTCGCACCCACCCTCCTCTTTTTGGAGCTTGTCCCACGCCTCAATCATCCCGCGTATCTCATCCAGCGTATATTTCTTGGTCATACGGGGAAGACCAACATTACGACATAAACGAGCGCGAGGACTATACACAAGCTGAAGAGCATGTTCGCCCAGCTCTTAAAAAACCCAGGCGAACATAAACCAACGGTGAGGCCGATGACGGGAGCTGCCAAGTTGCGGATGAGTTGATTGGTCATATTTAATGTATGTAAGTTAAGTTCGCCAGACGCGGCATTGGACGTTTAGTCCATCTGCCCATGAGCCACACGGACATGCGGGGATGTGGACCCGCTACCGCGCCTGAGCGCCGCCCTCCCTGATTGCATTGACGGTGCAGGGGCACCCTGGAGATGGCGAATCTCCGATCAGCAGTAGTGGCCAATGAAACCAGGCGGAGGTCGCATTGGGTAGTCTCTGATCCGTAATAGATGCGCACCGACCGTCCACCAGCCATCGGTGCCATGGGGAGGCGATAGGATTTGCACCTATGCGACTTTGAAATGATCTCCATCGTCTCAGGGGTTCCAGTGCACTGGATGACCCTGCACCTCCTCATGGCACCGCTCCAGTCCTTACTGGAGAAGCGCGAGCGTCAGCTTTTACCTATAGTGTGCCTCCCGTCATCCAATCAGGATCGAGTTCCACGAGGTCTTGCCCAGGGCTATTCTTATACGGGAGAACTGGACGCTTCTTTTTCCCGATCGTCCTCGTCGGACGGTGGAACGGTGTCCGTATTGGTGGACACCTGACCGTGATTTTAGTTGCTTTCGGGCGCATATTCTATTCCTTTTCCTTTTTCTCCTCCTCCATCTTTTCGCAGATCTTGATCGCCTCATCCCTGAACGACTTCCACTGGGCCTCGAACATCAGAGACAACCCATCAGCCGTCACTTCACCTGTTGGGTTCTCAAGCCCATATTTCAGGAGAAGTTTGTCGCCCTGGCTGAGAGCCAAGTTACGAAAGAAACCGAGGACTGAATTGACCGTAGAATTGGTTGTACCTCCCATAGTGTTTTTTACGTTAGATGAACTAAGAATTTTTTCGTCAATGAAGATCTCTTTTGATTTAGCAGGCCAGGTTCTTTGCTCCCCTTCGACCTCAAAGATGCAGTGCGTTTCATATTCTCGCACAGTATCTCCATGTTTGGTCGTTTGCTCACGTAGAGAAGAAGTCCATCCGATGTATTTACCGATCGTATCTTCCCAATTCGACTTCGCGGATCGGATCCGATACGTCTTCCCCTTCAAAAGGTTCTGCCACGCATCATGTAAAGAACCATCAACGACCCCACTGATTCCACAACTCGGATTCTTCTGGATCACGTTCTTCTTGGTCCCGCTCCAGTTTAAGGCCTCCTGCGCAGGGATCGGATCCCAAGGAGCGAGTTTTGTATCACCAGCCCTCAAACGTTGGATCTGACATTTGCCAAAGCCGAGAAATGCCAGAACATTTTGATCCCCTCTCGGTGTGCAAAAGACGACAGCTGACCCATCGACCATCGGACCGATGTATTTGAGGAACTCAACACCGCTCGCTCCCCAAAAGGCGCATTCATCACCTGGACGCAATTGGCCTTTGATCTCATTCAACGTGCCTTTCTCACTGTGATAGGTTTCCGCTTCATCCCACGAACGATTCAAGGCTGCCAAACGCGCATTGTTAATCTCATGCTCTAGGTCGCTCATTGTCACCCTCTTCTCCTCCCATCCCAAGATTGTGATCGTTGGCAGATTATAGGCGGACTCTGCCGCGTTCTTGAAGACCCGAATGCCGCCAAACCCCATTCCGACCTTGAAACTCGACCCATTCTTCTCACTGACGACGCCTTCATGCTCGAAGCCTGTTCCAACATTCCCAACCACGTTCGTCTTCACGATCATCCCATCCGAGATCTGGTCCCACATCCCAGCGATCATCCCTCTCTTCGGGAACTGCTTCAAAGGCGGCAGGACATTCTGCCTCGCCTGGTCTTCTCTCATCTTACGATGGTAATCGAGGATCGCCTCATCCATCGTTTGAACTTGTGTGTATGCCATATGTTTTATGAGACCAATTATAGCACAGACAGGGACGAATGTCAAATCAAGAATGCGGAGCATCAAGACATCTTTTTGAAAACGATGCCCGTGTGTTTCCTCATCCGCGCCTTCTCTTTCTTCCTTTCCGCCAGTTCTTTCTTCTCTTTTTGAAGCTGTTTTAAGGCAATCTCTCGAACTTCTTCTATACTTGGGAGATTCGGCTCCTCCTCCCGCTTCTTCTTCGACCAATGACGAATACCAACATCGCCACTCAACTGATCAGCATAGTCACCCCATTTGTCTCCTGAATGGCCTTTGATCCATCGGAAAAATATATTATCCATCCCTTTCGTCATTTCATATATCTTCTGGATCAGTTCCTTATTCTTAAGTTCTGCCTTTTTGTTCCTCTTCCACCCATATCTCTCCCACTTCCTTGCCCAAATGGTAATGCAGTTAATGGCATATTGGCTATCGGAACTAATACGACAGGTCTTGCCGAGAGGAATCAAGGACAGACCTTTCTCAATTGCCATAAGTTCCATCTGGTTGTTCGTCGTTCCCAATCTTCGACCAAAATCCTGGGCGACCTTTTCTCCATTTTTGATCAAAACAGCGCCCCAACCTCCATTACCAGGATTGGGCCAACAAGCTCCATCGACATATAGCTCATATTCAAATGGCCTTTCTGATACGACAATGATCCTTGTTGGATTTTTAGATCTGACAGATGGAACATGAAAGACCTTTTTCTTGGTTTTGTATGAATATTTAGGATTGTTGAACTTATAACTCAATTTAGATCTTCGGAAACGAGCGGCAGGATCACGAAAGGCGATTGTCCGTTTGTTCCTAGAGAACTCATGGGAACGATCGGCCTGCGGCCGAGGGACCAGAATCGGAGCAGGCGTCGGCTTCGCCTCCGCACTGTCTTTTAACTCCTCAACACGAGTTCTAAGAGGGATGATATGAATCATATTATATGGCTTGAATGACAGGAAACAATGGAAACTAGTTTTGAATGATGAATGAACGCACCCGCCTCGATCTCTCTCAGGAAGGGAGGGCTCGGAATTCAGCTAAAGTAACATCCCTTTAACATAATCCCTAAGCCCGTCGCGAGAGACGAACTTCCATGCATTACCTGGATCGTTTCACCAGTAGGACTGGTACGAGGTAAAGGTATCCATGCACTGCTCGCCCCGCTATGGAGATTGCAGTTCGTCACAGTCCCCGTGGATACTGAAGGACTGCACACCGTAGGAAGGCCCTAAAGAACGAATATGGAACTGGGACTGTCCCAGCATCCCCCCAACCGTCCGCTTAACTTGGCCGTGGACGGAGGCCTAACCTATCCCGTGATTTAACTTTGACACAGGGAGGCTCACGGGATCCGCCCGACCTTCTCCTGTCTGGCTCTTGCCGATGGACGGCAAGGGATCACCTTCAATCCACATATGGAAGGGGATCCCCCGCTGTTCACAGAATCTTCGGAAGCGTTCTTGGCTAGGACGCAATTTGGAACCTTTACTTGGTTTCACCTCAACAAACCCTATGATATCCCCTTTCTCGTCCAAAATTAAATAGTCAGGATACCCAGAACGTATAAAGTTAAGGTCAGCGCTTCCTGCGAGATTCTCAAAAGCCTGTTCGGACTTATTATGAAAATCACCGCGCTCACGATTGAACTTCTTGTATTTTCTTAGACTCCCGTACTGGTTTTTCATAAGAGTTGAACGAAAAACTCCCCAGAAGAGCGTGCTGGGAGCTAACCGTGTCAGTCAGCTTTTGAGGGCCTTCTGGCGATTACAACACGCTTGTCTAGGGAGACTATCTTTCGATAGTTGGTTAACTCCAGTCCCTTTATACCCCGTCACCTAAAACCCTGTCAAGCGACATTTGCCAATGGCCCCTCACCTCTCCTACAATGCCCTCATTACCCAATAGACCAATTGATCTATGCCAAATGATGTTGAATTGCCATATGACGAGTTTCTGGTCCTGAGGAAGAAGAAGGGCGTATTGGTCATAGAGCTCTATGCCACATGGTGCGTGCCATGTACCAAGATGAAGGACATCGTGAACAAGGTCGCCAAGAAGGCTGATGGCTATACCCTGCATACGGGGAACGTAGAGGGCTATATGGAGTTCGCCAATGAGATGGGGTGTATGGCTGTCCCAACATTCTTCGTGTTGAAGGATGGGAAAGCAGTCGACTCGTTCATGGGGGACCCTAGGTGGTCAGTGAAAGACCTGGATGGAGAGATCAAGAAACGAATCTCATGAGCAATTGTAAGAGCTGCGGTAACAAGATCACCAAGACCAAGTCGTATAGCGCACGGTCTTACTGTCTTGCCTGTAAGCCAACAAAGCTGAAGGCAGGGAAGCAGATACGGATCGTTGGAGACAGGAAGTCCTCATTCTGGGAAAGAACGGACTTTAAGTCCCTATAGGATGGGACTCCAGAAGGCCTCTGTGAGGCCACAGAATGCCCTAGGACGGGTTTAAATGCGAAAGATGACTATGAGTACGTTCGTGATTTCGTCGACTCACTTCGGAGCCAAGAATGCCTATGGCAAATATGGCTATCCTAAGACGTACGAGAGATATATCTGGAATGCACTAGATGAGCGTCTAGATCGGGGAGACGTTCTCATCCATCTAGGGGATTTTGCAGAAAGAGATTTTGTCATATGGAGTCATGCATTGATTTCTTGCCTGGGGCAGTCGGCCGCAGTAATCATGTGCCTAGGTCATGAGGAACAACGATCCGCCACCTGGTTCATGAAAAACAGATGGAGCATGGCGTGCGACCGGACGGTAATTGATATCGGGGGCAAGAAGTGCCTGTTCTCCCACAATCCAATGGAGGCGAAAGTCGATATGGCTTTTTGCGCGCATCCTGGCTCCGTGGACAGGCCAGACAGATACGTGTACGATNTACGGAAGGAGATGTTCCTTCCAGTCTGCGTTGAGGACGTGCTNGGGCTTGAACGCAAGCCATTCGACGAAGAGATCCTCGATGACTGGAAAAACTCAGGTCTAAAAATAACAGGCGCTGATGGAAAAAGGCTTAACTAAGCTATTTATGCCAAAGATACTTGAACCGAGTCCAGAGAATTGCTGCTCATGCACCGTATTCCTCGTACTCTTGAGCTGCATCGTCCTATTTCTGGCTGAGGGAATGCGCTAAAGCCAAGGACGGGGTAAAATCGAGATATAACACACATCACATCTATCTATGCCAAACGAAATCTTTTCCACGAGTGATATTTCCCTCGCGGCGACGCTCATCACCCTTAAGTTCCCGATGGTGGGAATTGACCACCAGTTGGAAGGAACAAAAGGGAGACCTGTCGGTTACTTCAAGTTCGAGCAGAACGAGAACCTTGAGAACGCGAAACTCAAGTATCTCCAATCCATGCTGTCAGTTGAGCCAAAATCCCTTCTTTCTAATCTCCGTTCGTTGAAGTCAGAAGTGGAGAACATCTGGAAGAATCCAAATTCCAAGTTTTAATATATGCCAGTAAAGCAGAAGAACCACACGGGGGCCGCTTGGAGGTACAAGCGGCCAGATGCTTGTTACCAGTGTGGTAAACACGCGCCTGGGATGATCCAAGCGCGTCCTTCCGTCGCCTTCAAGCACAATGCCTTCTTCTGTCCGTCCTGTTACCTCTCCGGTGACTTCAAGCACAACAAGACAGCGCACTGGAAGAAGATCATGTACGGGAAGGTGAATGACTTCAAAATAGATAAGCTGGATAAGCTTAAGGTCCAATCAAAAGATCTAGCATGAACTACCGACTTGACAAGAGCTCTGTTTTGTTATATAATTGTTTTCGGAACATCGAAAAGGAGAAGTCAAATGTGGATACCAATGAAGGACGGAAGGGGCAGAATCTTCATGTCGAACGTGAAGACGATGTTGGACCTCGCCAAGCTCAGGTCAATACGGGATTTTGCCCCATTCCTGGGGACCTCCGCCATGAAGAGAGGCTTCGTCCGACTGGACGAAATGGGACTCGATGACCTTACCAAGATCCTGAAGGCCAATGAAGGAGGGAGCCATGGTCCATGAGAAAATCGGTTCAGACATTGAAGTCCTCGTTGAACTCACGGAAGCAGAAGAAGCGGACCTCATCGCCCTCGAAGCCAAAGGCGTCAGAGCGTCCATCCCAATCAAAATGTACGGGAACAGGGAATACGTCCCAATCTCCTGGCTCCTCAAACAGCGGGACAGGTGCCAAACGTTCCTCTCCTTGCCACCAGTCGTGGATCCCGACAAAGCCAGCAAGCCCGATGGCGAAAAAGGAACAGGTTAAGGACGCTTACTCTGAGGCCGCAAGGGGCGGACTGCCAAAACAGACAGACACGTCAAAGTTCCTTGAAGCATTGGAGGAGGTGGAAAATGAAGATGAGCGTAAGGGGAAGGGAGATTGACCCTTTGATGAGCGATGGGGATTTCCTGAACCTCCTAAGACTCGTAGAGGAAGGCAAGTTGCCTGAATATACGACGATAGGAGTCAGGTTCAAGGGAGACAGTCTCCTGAAGAAAGCGATCCACAAGTTCTTGAAGATCCTTGGAGTGAAGAAGCATTTCCCAGATGACCCAGCATCCAGGTTCGCGACGGTTCGTATCAAGGAAGTACATTTCAGTGAAAAATAATCCTACCGGGTGAGTGCATTCTGCGCTCGCCCATCTACATGGGATCGGATGGACTTCCTCCCCATCTGATTCCATGTAGATATAAACATATGAGAAAACCTATTATAGTCCCAAAGGGACAAAGATTCGGAAAGTTGGTCGTGTTGGGGGAAGGCCCTCGAGCCGCAAATAATGCGAGGACTTTGCGTCTTAAGTGCGACTGTGGAAAAACGACAGTAAAGAGGCTCCATAATCTTATCCAAGGGGCGACCACGAGTTGTGGATGTCTTTCAAACAGGAATGAACCTTGCCATCCTGAACTCCTTGGGAAGAAGTTTGGGAGGCTCACCTTGGTCAAGTGGGCGGGGATGAAGCAATACAAAATACAAAGATATTCAATGTGGGAGTGCAAGTGTGACTGCGGAAAGATGATAGTCGTACAGGAACAGAATATTGTTCGCCATCGTTCTTCTTCCTGCGGATGTCTGATAAAGGAATCAATAGTAACTCATGGGATGAGTGGCGATCCCATATATCAAGCCCTCAGACGGGATACCCACTTGGCCAAAAAGACTGGCGTTAAGTTGCCCTGGAAAACTCTAGGAGAGAGTGTCTTGGCGACAGCAGATGCCTATAAAGCAGCTTCGAAGCATTACAAGACGAATCACCTGATGTTGGATCTCGCTGATCCTACGTTACCCTGGGTGCCATTCAAAAATAGGCCAAAGAGCAACATAGGCCAAATTGGCAATCTAGTTACCATTGGTAGCAAGACACAGAACTTGGCTGGCTGGGGAAGGGATCTTGGTCTTACGAGAGAAAGGGCAAGACAGCTCCATGTGGCTGGTTTGCTCGTAGAAAGAGTCTTAAATCTTAATCCTAAGGGAAATAGGTAAAATTCACCGAGGAGAACGCTACAAACAACTATGAACGAAGAAAAAAAAGGCATCAAAGTATTGTTCGCTGATGTGGATCGCACTCTGAATACGGCCAAGACCCCAAACGATAATGGGTGGCCATTGGACCCCTATATGTGCTTCCTCGTAGGGCGCATCGTGGAAGAAACTGGCTGCAAGGTCGTCCTTTCCTCTGCGTGGCGCTACTCAAATGAAGGGATTGCGGAGGTTGAGAAACATGTCGTAAAAATCATGGACACGACAAGGAATGATGGATTGGGAACGACACTCTCCTACCGCGGTGAAAAGTCTCGTGGAACAGAGATCCAAGAATGGCTCGATAGGCATCCTGAAGTCACCAAGTACGCTATACTCGATGACGATCGAAATATGCTGGAAAGCCAACTTCCCAACTTCTTTCCTACATCGCCACTTGAAGGTCTTACCGACGAAATCGCCAATAAGGTGATCGAACATCTTGGAAAGAAATAAACTATGCCTACATGGGAAAGCAAGGCCCCTTGGTCATTCAAGGGAGACAAGGAAGAGACCCCTGACCATGAAAAGGTCATGTGGACCTGCGCCTGTAATGATACGCGGGACAAGATGATGATCTACTTCGATGAGGACCTAGATCAGATCATGATCTATACGGAAAAGTGCGGACTTTCCATCTGGGAATCCTTCAAGGTTTGGATGCGTATCCTGCGTGGAGGCTACCAAGAGATGTACTTCACACGAGAAGATGCAAAACGACTCGGAGAAGAACTAATTAAGGCGAGTGACTATAAGCCCACAAAAACATGAAACTAATGGAAATCTCGCTGAAGCGAGTCGTGTCTGAAGACGGCTTGGACGCGGATTGGTTCGAGGTGACCGATAAATGGGAATATGACAGCCCCGATGGACCTAAGTACAAGGAAACGAAACACTTGTATCCTCGTCCCTTGGAAGCGCTTACTCAAGTCACGCAACTCGCGAATGACCTATGAAGATATTCAAGAAGATCCAATACTTCCCGTCCAACTGCGCCTTTTGCAAAGAGATGGGCTACTGCCTGGGGTTCCTGGACAAGAACAAGTCGGAGATCGCCATCTGTGAACAATGCCTCAAACAAATGATGCTTGCGGTTGAACCAGCTCTAAACAAGGAAGTATGCGAAAAAGAAACCCCAACTGCACCTCCTGCGGAGTCCAGCCAGCCGTCCAGCACGGAAAGTGCCCAAGGTGCCTCAGGCTCGACTCTTTAGCTGACGGTTCCCTTTGCAGATGCGGGAGGAATAAGGAGAAGAATGCTGCTTTTTGTCCTAAATGCGAGGAGAACCTTCCACGTAATCTTATTTGTCCTGAATGCGGATGGCGCAAGAAAGAAGGGAAGAGGCCAACTTGTTTCATGTGCTACATGAAAAAGGAGGGCTATGACTACTGTAAGACGCCTGGCTGCAAGGAGATCAAACTGAAACGCATGGACACGTGCCATGTGTGTGCGAAGCATTTTGGAGCGAAGAAAGATGGAGTCCGTTACTCACCATGGAAGAAGAATGGGAAGGAACGTTGGAAACGTAATTCACGATATAAAAGATATTAATATGGCCTGGAACTGGAGACAGAGCGGAAAACCTAAATACGAGAAACGCGTCGCTCGTAATGTGGCTATTTTAGCCATACGTGAGGAACCTCATTCCAAGTGGGCATTTGCGTTCCGGTTCTCCTTCGACAAGGCGATCCTCGAATTCTGCAGGTACATCAGGGAAACATGTGGCAATGATTCCCTGTTCTATGATGCAGAAGGCCGTTGCTGGAGATTCAATGACTATGGGATTGTGGACATGATCTGCTCACGATTTCCTGAGGTGAACGTTGATCCAGAGACCAGGACGAAGGTGGACAACATGCGGGTAGAGAAGGAGAAGCAGGAGGCTATGAACACGAGGAGAGAGATTCTCCGTGGGAGAAAAGAGAGCGATCTCGTGATCAATGGGGTAAAGGGAACCATGTTCCCATATCAGAAATTGGCGACTGAGTTCCTCGTTGAGAGCAGAGGTCGAGGGATGCTCGCACTTCAACAGGGCACGGGTAAAACCCTTTGTTCTCTCGCATATGCCGCGCATACAGGTAAGGAGCGTGTCCTTGTGGTCTGTCCCGCTTCAGTGAAGTGGGCTTGGGAATCGGAAACTAAGAAATGGACGAACCTCAAGCCACTCGTCATATCTTCCCAGTCCAGCCCGCGTGAGTTCGAGAGGAGTGATATACAAGTGTTTATCGTAAACTATGACGTACTGAAGAAGTTTGAAGCCGCCTGGAAGAAGACAAGATTCGACCTTCTTATCGGAGATGAGTGCACACTCGCCAAAGCCACTACGTCCATCCGTGCGAAGATGTTCAAATATATTTCACGCATGGTGCCTGAGGTGATCTTGCTCTCCGGGACACCTATGTTGAACAGGCCAGTTGAGCTATTTAACCTGTTGAACATAATGAATCCCTATGAGTGGAAGGACTGGTGGGATTTCACGAAGAGATATTGTGCAGGGCACCAGGGGCCTTATGGATGGGATTCCAAGGGGGCTTCTAACCTAGATGAGCTGAAGAAACGTATCTCTCCCTATTTCCTTCGCATGACAAAGGAAGAAGTGCTTCCTGACCTGCCACCAAAACTTCATTCAGTCATCGAAGTGGACTTAGGGGAACAGACGATGGACCTCTACAAGATGGCATTAAACGACCTATTTAAGTACCTGGTTGAGGAGAAGAAGAAGGAAAAGGAAGATGCCGTGAAGTCCATGGGGTCTGAAGCACTCGTCCGCTTGAATGAACTTAGGATGATCGTATCTAAAGGGAAGTTGCCCTTTCTTCTCCAGATGTTGAAGGAAAGTAAGGAACTCGGAGACAAGGTAGTCGTATTCTCTGTGTACACCGCGCCTCTCGAAGAGATGCATGAAGCTTTGAAGGACTGTTCAGTCATCCTCACGGGCAAGTCATCTGATCAAGAGAGAAAAGAAGCAATAGAAAAGTTTCAGACTGATCCCAATTGCCTGTTCTTCTTCGGAGGGATGCGATCCGCTGGCGTTGGCATCACTCTTACAGCGGCATCAAACGTCTACTTCCTGGACTACTCTTGGGTACCGGCGGACCATGAACAGGCGGAAGATCGGGCACATCGGATTGGAACGAAATCTTGTGTCAACGTACGGCAATTCTCCGCGAAGGGGACGATAGACTCCTACCTCCAAAAGATCCTAAATGAAAAGAAGCACGTGTTCTCCAAACTCATCGAGAACGGTGCGGAAGAGAAAGCGACTATATCTTCACTCATTCAAGAGCTCGAAAGTAACGGGCTTGACCTGCAACCCGTAAGGGGCTACAAGAAACGCATATGCAAAACTTCCACGACTGGTTCCAGTATTGGATCCTAGGATTCGGCTACAGGCTCCAGAATGCCCCAGGACACGTGAAACGTGTGCCAACCTACCTAAAGTGGCGTTGGCAACGAATGACGCGTGGATGGGCAGATTGTGACACGTGGGGCCTAGATGAGTATCTGAACAATGTTATCTCCGGTTCAGTTGAGTATCTACGTACGCATCGGCATGGATATCCATCCACCCTTTGTTCCGTCAACGAAGACGGATCCGTTGCTCAAGATGACAAAGGCGATGAGAAATGGGACGCGATCTTGAAGGAGATAGTAGAGGGCTTCAAGGAGATCAAGCGGATTGAAGAACTGGATTACGCAGAATGGAAGATTGAGCATGAGGTCGCGGAAAGAAAGTTTGAACGTTCGATGGACTTACTCAAGGAATATTTCCATAACCTATGGGATTGAAGAAATCTAAAAAGCCGGAACCCGAGATCGGCCAACTCGTTTGGCGGATGCGTCCAAGCAAGCCGACGTTCGTTATGCCTAACTACGCTGTCGCATTGTTCGAGGGCATCTTAAGCGATCTGGAAACGGTCTATTGGAACATGTTCCAGGATGAATGGGATAGGATAGATACACCTGGAGTGAAAGGCATCTCTTGGAGGCCGTTTAGCTGGAGTGACGACATCGATTTCGGTGGCAGTCCAAAGAGTAAAGCACCGAAGAAGCCGAACATGCATTCCTGTAACGTCGACATCTGGTGGTACAAGTACCCCGGTAGAGGCATGGAATATAGTCATAAGAGCGGCAAGGAACTAACTCCTAAAGACTGGGTAGAATGGTATGACGACACCTCCCTCCTCATCCGAGCAGCCCAACGAAAGCACGACAAAGAAAAATACGGCTATTCCCTCAGTTGATTGGGAACTTGAAGTCTTTAGGGAGATACCTGGTTTTGACCTTCTTAAACTTAAGCCCGATCGCCATGCGAAGGAGATGTCCGCCATCGCAAAGATACGAGGGGAGCTAGGAACCAATCCGGATGAGCTGAGGAAGTTTCTTATCTCTTTCTTCCGCATCTACGAAAGACCTGGTGCGCCAACAGTTCGTTCCCCGCATGAGCTATGGATGAAGAGGGATAAGGTGCTGGCGCATCTACTGAAATATTCAGCGGAGGTGGAGAGATACTGGTATAACCATCGAACAGTCGCCATAGAAAAGAAGTTCGCGTTTAACTCGCATAAAGGCCCTGAGAACCTATGTATACAGCGACCTACGCCATCAGCAACACTTGGGTCCTCGTCTACCTTCTAACGGACAGGGAAGTCCGTTCTGCCATCCCTCTATGGGAGAAAGGTGAACTTTGCGAAATCCCCCGTGTCGGTGCTTTGCTGACCACTCCTAGATTCCCGGTCTACGCGACTCCTCGTTACTCGAATTTTGACGTGTTCATTGATCCAGAGACAGGCCTTGAATATGTGGAAGTCCCGAATGAGAAGAATGCCTACGTGCAATTTAGGCCATATGACCTGGTGCCTTCTCCCAATGATGAGGCTGTCGCTTTCCCTTCAAAGAAGCAGCTCCTTACGCCAGATGAGTATTATGGGACGCGGAGATTCCTTGGAATCCGCATGAGACGGGACCCTCGTCCTGATCATACTGAATATAAGTCAGGAATCGTATGAGCGGAGTAATTTTGGGGTATAGGACCCCTGCAGAAGCCGAGAGGAACAAGATAGACTCGAGATCTATTGATACGCGTTTCCTGTTCGCCAGTCTGCTTCAACAGAACGCGGCATGGGGAAGGCACAAGGACGCTCATCCACGTGAGGAATATTCAAACAAATGGACCACGAAATGTCCGGCCTTCAGGTGTGATAAGCTCCATAAGAAGTACTTGCTCGATGCGGTCTGTGGAGCCCCTTGCCTCGTGCTTGAACGAAAGGGAAGGAAGCCGACAAAAGTCTTCTGTCCCGAGTGCGGATATAATGGTGAATATTTCAAGACCGTCGAACTATGAAAGAGATCCCCGCAGACGTGAAAGCCAAGATGGAGAACAAATCCAACGTGCAGACGGGGAAAGGGATCCTTGGGTTTAGGGACTCCGTCATTGAGGCTGCTGAAGAATACGAAAAGACCAAGTTCATAAAGACTGGAGTCGCCTTTTGGGATGAATGCTTGCTAGGAGGCATGGAGGCGGGAAACTTTTACCTTCTTCTTGGACCAGCCAAGTCAGGGAAGTCCACGTTCCTTCGCGCACTCGCGATCGCTGCGACCGCTCATCAGCCAGTGCTTTATGTGAACATGGAGCAGATAAGACGGAACATCACTGCGAAGATATTTGAGGTATACACGGGTACAAAGTCGTTCCGTGAACTCGTGGAGAAGAAGGATGCGGATTTCTGGGATGCACTTCCATCGATTCCAGACATCCCCCTCGTTATCTCCGGTTGGCAAGAATCCATCACGAACAGGGCATTCAACAAGGATACAGGTGCGAAGTTGCAGGAATCCCTTGATGAGGTAGAACGTCAATACGGCAGGAAGCCACTGATCGTGCTTGAGAACCTGACGGATATCTACAATGACCCGTCTATGGCAAAAGATAACATGGTGAACATCGCTGGGCAGACCGCACAGGATATAAAGACGTTCTGCATGACGAATGGCGTCGCCTGTGTCCTCGCGCATCACACTCCAAAGCTGCAGGACACCCGTCCATCATTAGACGATGCCCGTGACTCCAAGCGTATCGTGGACTTGGCGAATTCCATATTCTGCTGTTTTGCGCGGGAGTTTGGGGACAAGGACACAGGAGAGGTGCAGAAGCGTGAATACTATCTGGCCTATATAGCAGGCCGGGGGTCCGAGCATTACGCTCAACGGAGGTTGGAACTGGGGAACAAATACGCTGTAAGATTCATGTGATATATGCGAAGAGACACATTCCTCTCAACCCTGTTCGACATGGCGAATACGAAAGATACGGATGAAAGAAGGAACAAGGAACAAGCCTTGTCCCTTTTGCGAACCGTCACGGAAGAAGAAGGGCCATTGGCCCGTGCGGAAGAGGAATACCTGCGTTATTTCGTCTTGCCGACTCTTTCAGGGATAGACTGCAAGAAGAAGCCGATCCCATTCAACATCCAACTATTCCTCTTATCAGAGGAGATAATCCTCCCTTGGGGAGAGTGGCTGGAGTATTTCCCAGGCTCCGTCATTGAAGTGAGGGAAGATTCTCAAGGAGGGAAGACGCTCCTATTTGGTCTCCCCTGTAATTGGCAATGGGCGCACCAAAGGAAGGCCGGGGTCTTCTATTCCCCAAATGGCTTCAATGAAAAGCCTGCGAAGGGGTACGTATCTAGACGGTCGCTCACAAATGTCACTTCCTTGAACGCCATTTATCTTGATTTCGATGGGAAAGGGGTACCTAAGGAACTGATGTTGGACAGGGTGATCAAGCTCCCAGAAAAGCCTTCTGCCATTGTAGAGACGAAGAATGGGTATCATGCCATTTACTTCATTGAACCTGGGGCCAAGTTGCCTGATTGGCAGGTGACACAGACGGCCGCTACGAACTACGCGAAGAGCGATCCTGCTGGTAAAGACGCGACGCGCTTACTTCGTATGCCAGGGACGATGCACTGTAAGGACATGTGGGAAGGTAAGGATGGATTTCCTGTTAAATTAGCCTATATCTCAAAGAATAGGTACCCATTGGCGCAACTAGCTTCCTCATTCAAGGCCAACTCAGCTAGAGACCCTAAGGAATGGGCTATGAATAAAGGGACGAAGCAATACCCCAGCATCCCCAATTTAGGGGTCCTGACTGAAGGGGAACGTCATGGGAGCCTTAAGACCCAAGCAGCGCGTGTCTACGCGGGTCTGGTGCCCTCACAGGCCGCTGCTGCACGTGAGATGGTTATCCAGTGGTATAGGAACGTCTGCAGCCCCCTGAAGAAGAATTGGAGGGAAGAAGCAGAGCAAATGTGCGACCATTTTGAGAAGCTAGAATTCAACCAGATCATCTCCAGAGCTTGACAAAAGCGACTAAAACGTGCTATAATCATCCACAATATGCCAAAGAACCTACATTCAGTCCCAAAGCTCACGATGCCGGAGGACGCCTATGCTGACATGCCAATGGAAGAGGTGGACTTTCTCTACGAGTCGAACCTCATTGAGCACGAAAGGTCCATGGAGGCATTGGAAGACGCGATCGCGGCTTGGGACTATGCGAAAAAAGAAAGGAACAAACTCCTTTCAAATAACTTAAACGAAGCGGAAGCCTATGTATTGGAGATTCATAGACTCCTCGGACGAAGGATTGATCCTGAGATCGCAGGGAAATTACGTAATTGCGACGTATGGATCGGGGGGCAACACAAGCGTTTCATCAACGAGAACCTCTTAAGAGCGCAACTCCACGAGTGGCTACGGGAATCGAAACCCAAGGATAGTTATCGTAAAAAGTCCGTTGAACAAAGGGAGGCACTTGTGAAGAAGTGGCATATAGCATTCGAGGGGATCCATCCGTGGCGGGACATCAACGGGCGGGGAGGTAGGATCTTATATCAAGTGTCAAGATTAATATTAGGACTTCCTATTCACGTGATTAATAGTAAGACGAAATACACAGATTATTATCCTTGGTTCCAACCCAAATAATATGGAAAAACCTACAGACAGAAATGAACCTACAGACAGAAATGAAGCAATCAGGAAGTCCCTCATGTGGCCCATCCTCTTGAAGATGCATGAGGTCATTGGAGCTGATCCAGAGAAAACGAACTTCAATGCCCAGGACTGGTTCGGGCAACACACATGGACGATGAAACAGACGGAAGACTTCCAGGACTGGATCGTTGAGTGGCTTGGCAAACAGACCATAGGCGTCAGATACGCACTCGTCCGTGGCGGACTCCCTAAGTATGGCTGGTGGAGAACGGTGGCGAAGAAGTGGGCTAAAGAATTCACGATGAACTACGGATGGAGATGGGAAGACCCTAAGAAACTGTAACCAAGAAAACCATGAAATACGAGGAAGGAGTGTTGAGTCTAAAAGAGGTATTCGCTGAGACGAACAAAAAATATGGAGCTAGTTCTATAGCATTTGCAGGGGATCTTGATTCAACTGGTATAGAAGTTTGGCCGACTAATTCTTATGGCTTGGACTATATCCTCGGGAATGGTGGACTTCCTAAGGGAAGGATCATCGAGGTCTACGGAGAGCCTTCAATGGGAAAAACATCAGCAGCTCTTTACCTCATAGCTCAGATACAGAAACAAGGCGGCATGTGTGCATTTGTCGATGTTGAGTTCTCGTTTAATGCTGACCATGCTGAAAAAATAGGCGTCGATGTTTCTAAACTAATCTTCGCGCAGCCTTCTTCTGGGGAAGAGGCGTTCGAACTCATAGAGAAACTGGTTCATACGGGAGAAGTAGCCTTGGTAGTCGTGGATTCAACCGCTGCACTGGTACCTATGAAAGAACTAGAGGGTGACATATCTGATAGTAATGTGGCCCTACAGGCTCGTATGATGTCCAAGGGACTCCGTATGATCACGGGAGCAGCAGCCAAGTCAAAGACCACGGTGATGTTTATTTCGCAGACTCGATCGAAGATTGGGTTCATGCAGACGGGTCCTCAACATGAGTCAACGGCCGGTCAAGCCCTAAAGTTCTATGCTTCTTGTCGCATTGAGGTAAAACGGGTCAAGACTCTAAAAGAAGGCGAGGAGACCGTTGGAAACCGTCTGAAGATCATAGCGGTAAAAAATAAAGTAGCTTGGCCATTTAGGACTGCCGAGGTAGACCTTCTCTTTGCATCAGGTTTTGACACCCGTGGAGAGACACTAGAGAAGGCAGAAGAACTAGGCATCATAACCAAAACAGGTAACACCTATTCCTTCGACGGGGTAAAATTGGGTGTAGGGAGAGAGAAGGCCATTGAATATCTAACTCTTAATCCAGAAAAATATGCTCAACTTAGAAAAGAAATTGCAGATCCGAAAGGAAGCACAGAAGAAAGTCGCCCTAAAAGTCCAGAAAATGAAGGAAGAGAAAGCACGAAAAGCCAAAGAGGCGAAAAGCCCCAAAAAGATCGTACCGATACCAGCGGTTGACGCCTTCATGGGGGAGGTCGTGAAAGGCATTGAGATGATCCTTGGGACGTTCAGCTTAAGGTCCAATCTGCCTGCGGTTCCTTCCATCATTTACCTGATCCGGGAAATGCCTGATAAAACAATCGTCTCGGAAGGACTCCCGTTCGAATACTTTTATGGCGAGAGTTCCGATCCCTCTGAAGTAATCCACTCGGTCAAGACCTTCTTCCGTAAGATCGCCATGGAAGAACCGATCCTCCTAGCGACGTTGACTGTCTCTCAAGTCGCGATCGGGGAGACGCAAGCAGAGGCATCTGAGAAGGCCGGTAAGGACACGCAGATACTGATCCAAGCAAGGGATTGCCAGGGAAGACAATTCCTCCAATTCCATGAGCTCGCGGAAGAAGGGACAAAACGTGTCCTTAAACCGTTCTCAGTGGACGCATTGAAGAAGTACTCTGGGAAATGGACTGATTCTGCCCATGTAAAAACGTCTGATGTTTTCTCCAATTACGGTTGGGGGGAATACACAGTCGCAAGACTCCTTAAAAACGTAGAAACGAAGTAGCTATGCCACCGCGCAAAACGACAGGGTGCTCTGAATTAGAAGATACAGGGGGCCTCAAGGACAATATCGGATGGGAAGACAACGAGCTCGACCCGTATTTCGAGCATATGGAGCATCTTCCATCGTTTGAACCTGAGTCAGGCGACTCAGACTCCTATGGAGACGAGTAAGGAGGTCTCTATATTGCATGGATATAGGCCATTTACGGGGAATCAATTGTTCATCGTCCCAAAGGGGGATGAAGAACGGATCAAGCTTAAACTTTACTCAGAGGGCTACGTGAAAGTAATCACCGCCTTCGAAAACTGCAGAGAAACATATGATGGCAAAAAGCCCAGTGTGCCCGGGGTCCAACGCGACCTCGGCAGAAAAGATCCGGTTCGCAATAATCTCGGAACTCGACGCTACGTCGCTGTACGAGCAACTAGCAGCGACAACGGAAGACGAGAAACTCAAAAACAACTTTTTGGAGATAGCGGCAGATGAAAAAAAACATGTAGGCCAATTGTCCACTCTCCTTCTTGAACAGGACGAGGAGCAAGTGACCATGTCTAAAGAAGGGCAAGCCGAAGCAGACTCGTTCTAGCTATTAGCAACGGGAACAGGACCGGCCTAAAAAGCCGGTTTTGTTGACTGAAACTAACTATTGACAAAGGCGATAGAAAATGGTACAATTGCCTCCAACGTGGGACATTACAACAGAAGAGGCGCGCAAGACTGTAAATCTTAAACTATAAGGATCAAACGCATATGCAAGACGTTGATATCTTCGACAAGACAAATGAAGTTTCAGCAACATGGGCCAAATTCGTCCAAGTGGGCGACTCTGTGAAAGGAACGTATATCGAGAAGCGTGAACACGTGATCGATCAATACGACAATGAGCAGACAATCTACGTCCTCAAGGACGCGAATGGCCAACGAGTTAACGTGGGGGTAAAGGCAACGAAGACGCCTTTCCACGAAAACATGAAGTACATTAAACTCGGACAGATCATCGGTATCAAGCTTACCGAGATCGTGCAGGGGGCTAAAGGAGAAATTCGTATTCTCAAGATCTTTGCCAATCCGAACTTGAAGGATGAGGAATGGCTGAAGGGCCAAAAGGAAGCCGTTGTCCCAGCAGTTGAGGAAACGGAAAACTTCCCGACGGAAGAGCAACTGAAAGAGGCAGACGATATGCCTTTTGATGAGGCTCCCAAGACCCCTGAAATGGCCGTAGTGGATCGCATCATGGAATACATGAAGCTCCGCTATAGTCTCACTGAGGCCGATGCCATCCGTGACAAGATCGCGGAACTGACAGGGCTCGCATTCATTCCTTCCAACTTCAACACCATCCTCGAGAAAATCCTCAAGGATGTCTAAATAACATTAACAGCGCCTCTTCTACCCACGATATAACTATCAAAAATATGACAAATGACTTGAACATGACATTCAATGGTAAGACTGGTGAATTCACGATCGTTGGCAAGGATCCCTCTTCAATGCTTAAGATCCTCAAGGCGATCCAAGATGAGGGTTCTAAGCCTGAAGTCGAAGCAGTGGCTCCCGCTCCCTACGTCCCAGCTCAAAAGAAAGACAAGCGGCTTAAGAACATCAATCGCGCTTCCCACCTCACAAAGTGGCTTCCTGAAGAGATCCGATCCATCGCGGAGAATGATGAACTCTCTTATCCGGCATTCAAGAGGAAATTCGGACAACAGCATCCTGAGTCGTCCTTCAAAATCGAACGATCCAAGATCCGTGCGGTACTTAAGAAGGGGGACTATAATACAGGCTATTACTACTCGCGAAAGGAACGAATCGCCATCGACCCGTTTATCAGACGGCAGATGGGGAACTCGGTCTTCCGTCCGTTCGCGACGGCCACTTCACCTGAATTGGCCTAAAAGATCAAAAACATGCCCATCGGAATAATTGGAGATATGCACTTCGTTGAAACGCTCCCCTATGCGGAGGCGTTTAACGACGGAAGACAGGGCGAATGGTCACGGATGGAATCCGCCATCCGTGACTATGTGAAAGACTGTACGGATGTGATCTTTCTTGGTGACCAATTCGACGCGAAGAACAATCCATCCGAAGTCATCACGAAATTCACGAAATTCTTGGAATCCATAGGGGACAAGCCTGAGATACACTTGCTCGCAGGGAATCATGAGAAACGGGCTGACGGGACTTCCGCATTGGATTACCTTCGCTATGTGAAGAACCCCAAATGGCATGTGTACACAGACGTTACGCAAGTGGCTATNGCAAATGGCAAAACGGCAACGTTCTTGCCTTACATGTTTCGACAGGAGTTCTCAGCACGTGATGATGCAGAGCTCACAAAAATGATCCTTGAACTTCCTTGGATGGAGAAAGGGGATTACTTGTTCACGCATCATGCGCTAAGTGGCACATTCTGCGATGGGGGACTCGTGGACCTATTTCACGAGGCGGTCTTGCCTAGGAAGGTGCTGGAAGAGCGTTTTACGCGTGTCATAGCGGGCCATATCCACTCTCCATATGAATATGGGAAGACTGTAATAGCTGGCAGCACCTTCACAGCGTGCGTAGGGGAAGCCAAGAAGTACGTCTGGAAACTGGATGCTGACAATGAGCTGACTAGAATCTCTCTGCCTGTACTCCCTATCAAGAAAGTCATGTGGGACGGTATAGAGGATAAACCAGTGGTAGAGGAGAACTGCATCACAAAGGTTTTCTGTCTTTCTGGATCAGATACACGCTGGGTCCCCGTGGAGAAGGAAGGAGTCATCCGTGAAACGTACTGCACCGAGCAACGTAGAGGGATGCATGAAGCGGAAGATCTTGAATCATTGGACATCCCTAAATTGCTTGCGCTATATGCCAAAGCACAAAAAAAAGAGGTTGGCTTGCTCGTAAAAAGCCTGGATCTATTGTAAGATATTGGCCATACACGATGGATGGTATAAGAACTTACTAGCGAGCCAAAATATGTACATCATAGGCCTAGACCTATCACTGACGGGAACAGGAGTTGTCATTCTCAACCCGGATAAAATAAAGAACGGCAACGCGGAACCAGCGATCGCGCTGTCTAAGTTGATCAAGTCGAGGCCCCAAGGGAAAGGTCCTCAAATTGAAATCAAAAGGATGATGAAGATTGTGGATGAGATCCTTAAATACGTGCAACAGTACGCGAATCTCCATCCACAAGATGGAACTTTCGCTGTCATTGAAGGAATCGCCTTCAGTGCCCGTAACACAAGTTGCCTGGCTCAACTCGCTGGGCTGAACTATCTTGTTCGTGGAACATTGCTGAACGCTGGTATTCCGTTCGTCATCGTTCAACCTTCTACGTTGAAGAAGTTCGTAACCGGAAAGGGGATCGGTCAAAAGGATCTTATGATGCTCGAACTCTTCAAACGGTGGAACATCACATCAGCGGATAACAACGTAGGAGACGCTGCTGGACTTGCCCTGGCAGGTGCAGCACTGACAGGAGACAGGCTTACGGTCCCCAAGTTCCAAAGAGAGGTACTTGAACTGCTGGAATCTCAATACACCAAAAAATTATGAAAGACGTAAACATGGAAGTCATTCGTTGTAAGTGTCCTGACTGCAACAGTCAGCTATACATTGAACTTCAGGCGATCATCCCCGTTGTGGAAAAGATTCACAGCAGCAAGACGCTTGAGCGCATTCGGATGCGCCTATCCGATAAAGTAATGGAGTTAGATTTAGACCCACATGAGAAAGAGGAACTTCTTCTCGCGATCTCAAGCGACCAAGTCCTAGTCGATGAGGAGGCCTTTGACCAAGTCATCGAAGAATACATGAACTCACATGATAAAACTGATCAAAATTAGACTGCTGGACTTCTTGTCCCACCAAGATACCAAGATCGACTTCCCCTCAGGAGGTCGCATCTTGCTGCATGGAAAAAGCGGCTCTGGAAAAAGTTCCATCGTAGAAGCGCTTATCTGGTGCCTTTATGGGAAGGGTCGCGCTGACAACAGGTCTCTTGTGAACAAGGACGCTGAGGAATGCCAGGTTTCAGTCTCCTTTGAAGATGGAGATAAGACCGTCGGTATTACTCGTAGACTTGGCAAAGGGGGCAAACAATCTTTGTCCGTGGAGATCTTCGAGAACGGGGAATATAAGACCCTCACCACATCAGGTATCGCAGAAACCCAGGAATGGATCACTGATAAGTTCCTCAAGTGTTCTTACGCGCTCTTCGTAAACTCCGTTGCCTATCCACAGGAGAACCCTGAGAGCTTCCTGAAGCTCCCAGCTTCCCGTCGGAAAGATCTGCTATTGGAGATGGCGAAGTCCATGGAGATTGATGCATATAGGAAGCTCACGACCGATAAGATCTTCGAATTCGACACGAACAGACAGGAGATGGAGAAAAAGGTCCAATATCTGACTGGTGCGATATCCGCACTCGGACTCAATTCAAAAGATGAGGCGGAAGAGGATGTAAGGTTATTGGAAGAAAAGAAACTCAACCTTTTCGCTTCTACGGAGACTATAGAGGACGAGAAGGAGGACATTGCGATTGCCATATCAGATTTGTCGTCACAGAAGGCGGAGATCGAAGCGAGGTTACTCTCTGAAACCCAACTGGAAGGCGAGATTAAGTCCCTGAAGGGGAGATTGTCCTCAGTAGAGATGTCTCTCCTGACGCATCAACCAAAAGAGACTGGCTCGATAGAAAAGGAGTTACAGGAACTGCGTGTCTCTTTCCAGAACTACGTGGAGGCCAGTCAGGGTTACGCCAAATGGCAGGAAGAGACCTCCAAGAACCCCAAACCGCTCCCTTGGGATGGAGATTCTTCATTGGCGAATCTACGGAAGAACCTGGAGTCATTGAAGACGCAGGAGATCAAGACATGCCCACTTTCTTCTAGCGGTTTCTGCAAAGTGCAGGAAGATGCGATACGGGAAAAGAGGGAATGGATCCAACAGGAGATACAGGGACTTGAGAAACTCTTCGTCTCTTGGAGCGTCCAAATGGGGGATTGGAAACTAGCAAAAGATCGGATCGATTCTGAATTTAAAGGGATGGAATACAAGTCCATCGTCGATTCCTTCGACCAGAACACGACACGGAAGATCCACGATCTTGAGATCGCCCTAGAGAAGGCTCGTGCGTCGGAGAGCGAGAAGACCCGTCTCGAGCAGGAGAAGTTGGAACTCGAAGTTGCGCTTGCTGAGAAGACTGCTAACAGGACAAGGGATTCCACTCTCCTTTCATTCAAGATCAGGGATATCAACGAAAAGCTAGAGAAAAGTACGATAGATCTCCAGTCACTCGACAGGAAACTGCAGTCGAACTCCCTCGCTTCCGCATCCATAGACAGGGAAATAAACCAACTGAACGAGCAGTTGTTCAAGCTCTCCGGCTTTGAGTCATCCCTGACAGAGGCAAAGGCGGACCTCTCAAAGGTCGAGGAGAACCTTGCAGCTCTTGGAGAACTGAAGGAAGCCTTTGGACCGAACGGTATCAAGGCCATCCTCGTTGATCTCCTCATCCCTAAATTGGAAGAGGACATGAACTCGGTCCTCTCCAAGCTCTCTGATTTCCGTATCCAACTCGAAACGCAAAAGAATTCAGTCACTGGCAATGGAGCCATCGAGGGTCTTTTCGTGAACGTGGTGGATCCTCAGGGTCGGAAGATGGATTATGCCTGTTATTCTGGTGGTGAAAAACTCAAGATTTCCGTGGCAGTTGCAGAAGCATTCGCAACCATGCAAAAGTGTGGATTCAGGCTCCTTGATGAACTGTTCATCGGGCTCGACCCGCAATCTGTCTCCGGGTTTGCCGGTGTCTTGGACAGAATCCAGGACCGGTTCTCCCAGATTCTCTGCATCAGCCACTTGAAGGAGATCCAAGACCTCTTCCCGGAAAAGATAGAAATCATAAAAAATAATGCTATAAGCAAGATAAAATATGCCCCAGCCACTCCATAATTTCACAGTCGATTCTCCCGTAAACGTCGAGAGCGAGCCTTACTTGAAGGAATTCGCTGACTTCATGGAAGAATACGGCAACACGGAGAAGTCTGCCGACGATGTTGGCGTGACTCTCACCAGGTTCGCGCAATACTACGCCATGTACAGCCTCAAATTGACGGCTGCGACGCGGCGCATGTCATTGAAAGCCCAAGCGATCTCAACGTCATACGATGACAATGGGAAGCCGATCACTGCCGCAAAAGCGCAGTTCCTCTGCGATGCGACTGATGAGGCGTTGCTCGTGAACCTGGTGAAGACCCACGTGAACAACGTAGAAGGCTTCCTCTCCGCCCTTCGCGCTTTGCAGAAGGGACTTATGAACGAATATAACCACATGGCCAACACCTAATATGACAGACGCTTACGCTAAAAAGATCGCGACACGTATCACAGAAGTACTGAACGAAGAGTTTGGAGGGTCGAATTTTTACTTCAAGGACAATATCCTCGGCCCCATGAGTAAGAAGTCCACGGACATCGTGAGAGAGGCCGCTAAAACTTGTAAAAAGGGAGGCCTCTGGATCTCCCTCTCGACTCTTCCTCCGCCAAGCAAGAAAACTCCACCCGATCCTAAATCTCAGCACGTCGTACTCCACTCAGTCTAGAATCATATGAACGAGAAACTCGTAGTCATGGGCGAAGAAGCCCTGCGTCAGGTCCGTGAAGGCGTGAACGAATTGGCCGATGCCGTCGGATGCACGCTTGGACCGAAAGGACGGAACATGGTCCTTGATCGTAAGTTTGGATCTCCCATCATCACGAAAGATGGTGTCACCGTCGCACAGGAGATCACATTCAAAAATAGATTCAAGAACATGGGTGCTGCCATCATCAAACAGGCGGCTGAAAAAACAGGAGATGCTGCAGGAGACGCAACGACGACTTCAGTCGTTCTTGCCCAATCCATGGTCAATGAGGGTGCCAAGGCAATCGCTTTTGGAGCATCTCCTCTCGCGCTTAAACGCGGAATGGATGCCGCTTCAGCCCAAGCTATTAAGTACATCAAAGAGAATGTGATGGTTCCCATGGTTGATAGCGACCTAGAGAAGATTGCCACTATCTCCGCGAACGATGCGTCTCTTGGAAAAGAGATAGCCACGACAATCAAAAATCTAGGAAAGGAATCAGTTATTTTGGTTGAAGATGGCCATGGTTTTGGGATTGAGACTGAGGTTGTTGATGGAATGAAGATCGCGAAGGGGTTCATCTCCCCTTACATGGTGACCGATCCTGAGCGCATGACGGTTGAATTCCAGGAACCTGCCATCCTCGTGACGACAGAGAAGATTGTTTCCAATTCCGAAATCATCCCTGCCCTCGAAGCTTTGATGAAATCAGGGAAACGAGAACTCCTCATCATTTGTGAGGATATGGAAGGAGAGGCGATGGCCACCCTGCTCGCGAACAAGGCACGTGGCGTGTTCAAAGGTGCTGCAATCAAAGCTCCTTCATTCGGTGACCGTAAGAAGGACACAATGACGGATATCGCCATTATGGTTGGTGCCACGCTCATCTCTAAAGAGACAGGCCATGGACTCGACAAGGTGACAGGAGAGGACTTTGGAACTGCTGGTAAGGTCGTCGTCTCAAAAGAACAGACAATCGTTGCAAAGGGCGTTTGTTCTGAAGAAGTCCGAAAGCAACGCATCGAAGGTATCAAGAAGGCCATGGAGACAGCGGCCTCCAAGTTCGACAAAGAGAACCTTCGTGAGCGTCTCGCGAACCTTGCTGGCGGTATCGGTGTCATCAAAGTCGGAGCCGCGACCGAAGCGGAAATGAAGGAGAAGAAGCACCGCGTGGAGGACGCTGTCGCAGCCTGCAAAGCTGCGCTTGAAAGCGGGATTGTGATCGGTGGAGGTCTGGCACTTGCCAAAGCAGGGAATGAACTGGGTTGGGGACCTCATGATGTTGATGAAATGAAGGGCATGGAAGTAGTCAAAAATGCGCTCTCTGCTCCATTCAAAAAGATCGTCACCAATGCTGGTGAAGACGGTCCGTCAGCCTTGAAATACGTCTTTCAGAAGGATCTTGAGCCCGTCGTGAAAAATATTGGCTTCAATGCAAAGACAAGCCTATATTGTGACATGATAGAAGAGGGCATCATCGACCCCGCCAAAGCGGTCATCTCAGCCTTGACAAATGCCACGTCCGCTGCTACAATGGTGCTCACTGCTGGAGGGACCGTGATCGATGACGAAGAAGACAAACCTAAGATCCTAGTATGACAAACATCATCCCACGTGGATCAAACGTCCTGCTCCGAAAAGAGACTTCTGATGTGGCAGCAAGCGGGATCGTGGTCTCTGGAGACACGGATCGCCTCGCCCGAGCTATCGTAGTGGACAAGGGACCTGGCGCTTATCTCTCCGGGACCGTTGATTCCCAAATACGCGAGAAGAACATGGAAGATGTTCTAATCGGTGACACGGTGCTCGTAGACAGATATTGCTTCGGCCAAGGAGAAGCAATCAAGGATGGAGATGAGGAATATTACCTGGTGAACATCTCAAGCATCCAAGCGACCATTCGCAAATAAAGATTGAAATTCTACTTCCCCTATCGTTACGCCCCGTCTTACTGGTTCCGTAAGGGATCGGGACGCCCGTGAAGGGCGACGGGAGAACGACGGGGAGGTAAACCAAAAAGCTGTCAGTGGCTTGCGTGCCTGCTGACGGCTTTTCTGTTTTAGGTTGACCTCTTAAACTTCTCGGGCACCTCCGCATCACCCGGCATATCAAATTCTTCACCGTCGATTCGGATCTTGCCTTGGAATTCCGGAAGGGCAATCTTCACACCCTTAGGGTACTCATTGAGTATCTCTATCTTGTGCCCCTCTTTCAGTAGACGATCGAAGTCCCGATCGGTCGTCAGCTCCCCTACGCCCACAGACTCCCAAACCTTGCCTGAGGGTACGGACTCAACCGGGCTCTCGGCTGGTTTACCCGTCGCCTTCTTCACCGTGGTCGCCAGCGTTGCGTAGCGCTTGGGGACGTTTGTCTCTGAAGTAGGGCTCGCATTCCTCTTCCCCCGTACCGCCGTATCACGGAACGAGTTTTTGTACTTGTCGATCGTACCCGGAGATGGCTGGATGAACACTACATTGGGTATGCCCCCTAGGATCTCATTGCGAATGGGCCCAAGGACCGTAGGATCCCCGTCCCCATGCCCGAGCCCCATGCCAAGTGGTACATTAAACCGCTTGTCTGGGTTCGCCCTCGCGAAAGCCGCTAATTTCTCCAGCTCGCTTTTGAAGAGGTCCACGTTCCCGCCAGTCGTCGCTTCGCTCCATGCCTGTCCTTTGTAGACAGCTGTTTCCGGAGCTCTTCCTTTCACGGCTATAGTGATCACGTCATTTTCTGGCCTGTGGTCGAAGTCAAAGTTCTTCTTCCTCGTAATCAAACCCTTTTCGGCTGCCTGTTGAGCCAAACCGGCCCCATGGATCCCTCCAAGATTCGTGGTGATTATCTTATACCCAGGCTGCTCCCAAAGGTCACCAGTCACCATCTTATTGGTCGCAGGTATATCTCTGGACTGATTCCCACCCTCCTGGAGCCCAGATTTGGCCATTACAGCGGGTTTTGGTGCCTCTGTGGGACTTTGTACTGCCTTATATGTGCCACTCGTCCTAGGGGCTTGTGGAGCCCCAGGGCCACGCTTGATCCCGACTGTCTGCGCAGCCTTCGGTGGAGGGGATGCCCGATACTTGAACGTCATGTCCTCAGGGACATTCTGGAACATGAAATCACGGTCAATGTTCTGTTCAGTCGGTCCGATCACCGCTGTTGGAACGAACTCAGGGGGCAGACCAAGCTTCGCCCGTGCCCCTGCGATCACATCCAGAGGCAATTTGCCCTCGTTCTCGAAGTCCAATCCCTTTGGGATCACATGGGCCGAGTCGCCCTTGTACCCATACGTCGGATCAAAGACCACTGAACCTGGTTCATACGCCTCTTGGCCCTTGTAGTATGTCTTCGCGATTGCAGGAGATGAATGTAGGATCTCTCGGATCGGACGAGCGTCTCCGATACCAGAATCGTAGAACCTGAAGTCAGTTAAGCCATTTACCCTGTCCATTGATGTTGTATTCCAGTCGAAATAGCTGCTCGAGCCTGCGAGGAAGGCGGATTGAAAGATATCATTGGAGTCCATGCCCTTCTTGGACTTTTCCCAAGCGGAAACCATGTCCTTGAAGTTTTGGCTCATCTTCTCAGAGACGGCATCCTTCATCTTCTCCCTTTCACTGTAACCTAGTTTCTTATTGGCATTGATTTCCTGGAGTTCCTGTTTAAGATCGACAGAGATCGTCTTGAACTTAGAGAACTCCCGGACCCAATCCTGGACCTTAGGGGACATCTCAATGGAGCCAGCAAGCCCACCGAACTCCTTCCTGACAGCATCTCGACCAGCGAACCCAATGCGCCAGTTGTTCACCTTATCTCCCGCGTAGGGGAGCGCGTCTTCCTTTATGACTGCGTCAGAGAGCGCTTTCGTGACCTCCATGGGGATGGGGACGTTGCCACCTGCTGTTTTGATCCTATCCACAAGATCAGCAAATGCTGGCATATCCTTACGGAGTTCATACCTCTGAGGCATCTGGTAAGCATCATTGGACAACTGGAATGAGTAACCAAGTTTATTCACAAAGTCCGCAACAGCTTTTCTGCCGATAGGGTCCTTCACGTTCGTCATCATTCGAAGGAGCGTGTCCGAGTAACCGCTTGAATCGAAACCGGTCTCCGGGCTCAATAGGCCCTCGGCAATTAGGAAATCGGAAAGGTTCCTTTTCTTGGCGGAGTCAGTGTTAAAGTTCGATTGTTCGTTTCCGGTCTGGATGAACTGGGCCTCATTCGCTTTTGGCTCAGCATACCGTTGGCCAAGTTCCGTTCTGAGGGCTTTGTTGACTGGGAACTCGGTTATCCCTTCATAGATCAACTGGTCCTTACCATCCACGGGGAGTGCGACCTTATATTTGACCTTACCTGCAGCGTCCTTTCCCTCAGCATCCTTCGCGCCTTTAAGCAGCACCTCGGCCTTGAACTTGAAGTCATTCTGCGTGAATAGATGGAGCGCTCGCAGATTTGCCGCATTTTTCGCGACACCGTCACCGCCCATAGTTGAGTTGGCGGACGTTTCCATCATGTTCTGGAAGGTCGCTGGCTTTGATGGATAATCATTCATCATGGGCAAGACGCCAATACCGAACTGGTTCATGCGGTTCACGAGCGTATCCTGCAGCTCAAATGGGAGACCGGAGTCACCCTCGATGTTCCTATTGGCGATCTTCTGCAGGGAAATATGATCACCATCAAAGTCACCGACAAGCAGACCTCTGGAAACCATGGGGTGTACGAAGGCGAGATTGTCACCGAGCTTCTTGTGTGCCACCTCTTCACCAATTAGCACCTTCAGGGGGACGATGGCCGAAGGATCCGCAATCGGGAAACGGGAACCGGAGACATAACCAGCGTATTTGATGCCTGTCTCAGGATCCACGAAGCCCGGGTAACCCTTGCCGAAGATGGCTTCTGCCTGTCTGCGTCCAAGAACAATCTCATCGGTCTTGATGTTCCTCCATTGTTTCGTGACTGGATCCTTTATCTGGGAGGCTGGCTTCAGGTAAGCATTATCACCCTGGATGAACTTGCCTGTGAGATACCAGTCGCGCATGAGCGAATCTGTTGATTTCGTCAGTTCACGACGGAGGGAGTTCCAGGAGGCTCCTGACTTCAAGGCATTCTCCAATTCACCCCACGCGACGGATTCCGGTGAGAAACCGAACTCAGGGACCTTTTCCTTCCATCTAGCTGTAAACTCAGCGAGATCAGCTTTTGACGCCTGGGATTCATTGAAGTCGGCCCAAAAGCTCTTAAGCAGTTCCAGCTGTGGCTTGTAGAGCTTGTTCATCATCGGATCATGCAGGGCATCCGAGAATGAGAACTTGGACGTGTATTGATGGGAGACTGTTCCTGACGGATTGTGAGGATAGGAATACTCAAACGACCAGGCCTGTGGATCGGACATGAAGCCGCCCATTGAACGCCCGTCACCAAGGACAGAGGGATGTTCAGTACCCTCTTTCAACTCATCACTTGTGATGATGACATCACCCTCTCCCAGTTTGAATTCACCAGACGCAGGGTCATAGTTCACGTTAGCAAGCGCCGTAGGGTCTTTCTTGAGTTCCTCGCGGATCATGTCTTCAATCACTTGGCGCTCCTTGCCATCGAACGTCCCAAATCGCGCTTTCAAACGCATTGCGATCCCATCCACGTTCTCGTTCAACCGTGGCTGGATGGAAGAGTGCATCCCATAGAACCCATTTGCATTCAAAATTTCTCCCATCGTCTTACCATAGATCTTCCCATGGCCATCCCAGATGGATGAGTTGAGGAATTGCTCCATGGCACCATTGAAGTTCTCAAGAGTGTACTTACCCGAAGCAATCAGACGCTTTTTAGTCGCATCAGAGAACATCTGAACCTCTTCAGGCGTCAGTGCATCCCGCATCGTAAGCTTGAACCTGGCAGGATCAAGAACAATGACTCTGTACTTACCCTTTTCCCCATTTACCTCTGGCATCGTATGAGCATTCGGAAGATAGTCCGTATTCCAGATAGGAGTCCGCTTCACGATCTTGTCCGCAGCACGTCCTGGATCGTAACCGAGGCCATCAACGAGAAGGATCCGAAGGGTCTTATTATATGCTATCTCAGATTCTTCACTGAAGGGGGAGAGTCCCGCGCTTTCGAGGTCTTTCGACGCCTGGGTCCTTTTTTCGGCATGAAAATTATAAAAATCTTCATACCTTCCCTCTGTAGGATCTTTCGCCATCCACTCGGGACGGTGCATTTCTTCGTCCGTCTTTGGACGCAAGAACATGAAGTCGTCTTTTTCTGTAGAATACCTCTTAGGGTTCGAGTTGAACTTTTCTACAGCCCTCCGTATCGCCTCGGGATTCATCCTTGCGGAGACCCAATCGTTTTCCGAATTACCTGAAGTAGCAAATGGCAAATACCCTTCGTTCATCACGGCGTGATAAAGGTGACGAGTGGGAATCGAAAACTTGCCATCAACTTCATCTTTCTTGATGTACGCGAAATCGAATCTCTGGTCCCCCTGCAGCTTGAGATCGTCCGATACGCGATCCGCCCCCTCCTTCAAGTTGGACTTCGACGAAGGTGCCATGAACTCGGATTTCGATACATAGTACGTCGGTTCACCGACCTCCTTACCGAATACTTTGATCGTGAACTTCCGCTCCGGTTCCCCAAGATTGGAGAACTTGTTGTGCATCATGCGCATCAACTGGACATCGGGGTCCTTGAACCCCGGATTGTTCATGTCGACGCCTTCGAATGGGTCATCAAACCCTTCCTTGATGAACTCGTGCCGATACCACTGGATGAACTTGTCCTGTGCTTCAACTGGCGTCTTGGAATCAGCCGAAAAGGACTTGGCGGCATTCGCCATGTTCTCCCGCGTCATTCGATCCGCAATCCTCGCTCCGCGTTCGGCCAAAGAAGGACGCCCATCTTCACTCGGAGAATTCACATCCTCACCAGCCATCGACTTGTTGAAAAGCGTGTCATTGATGAACTTCTTCGCCCGTTCCTGCCGTTGGGCAGAATCGAACTTGGCCGTATCTTTCCCGTATTCCTCCGTATAGCGAACATCTCCCTTAGGAGCCGTTGGGACGAGATCCTCAGGGTTCTCGACGACCTGGTCATGTTTCACGCCAACAACGACATCAACAGGGCGTTCGACCACTTCAACTGGTTCTTTCGCAGACAGGAAGTCCGTCGGCATCGGATTGGTGACAGGGGTCTCAATTGTTTCCGGGTTAAGGACATCGGGAGCCTCTGGCGTTTCGCCTTTCGCGATCGCGAGTTCTTGTTTGAACTTAGCCTCCCCATCCTTTATAGCAGCCTGGATCTTTGCCTTCTTCGCCATTGCTTCCACGTTATTACCAAGGATGGGCTGTTCCATGATCGCCTTGATCGCTGGATTATTGCCCTCCGGACCATTCACGAACCGGCTGATTGCCGTCAGTTCATCACCTGTTTCTACGTTCTCCGTGTGCTGTTCAACGAACTTAAGCCAATCAGAGACGGTCACCGTGGTCTTGGATTTAAGCAGCCTGTTCCACTCTTCCTTTGATGCCAAGACACCGTATTTTGCGGAGGCCTCCTCCATGATTGATAAACGATCCGGTCTCAAGCCAGAAGGGTCACCGAGGACCTTTGCCGCATCTTCCGCATAAGCCTGTAACAGGCTCGCTGCCATCTTGTGTTCAACCTGAGGATAATCCTCCGGTCGGATGACATTCTTGATCGTCTTTGCAGCATCTCCCATGGGAAGACCAGTTTCTCGAATAGTGGCGACAGCCGCCTTCATCTCTTCCGGGGTGGTCACTGACTTCAATGCCGTTTCAACATCTTTTGCTGTGGCGACAGGTTGAACTTGTTCCGTGGCTTTGGGGAACAAACGATCGGCATCAGCTATATGGTCGCTGGTAAGCCTAAATTTGATCCAAGGGCGTGTTTCCGGGTTAGAAGGCAAGCCATCTGGATAAATCTCAACAGGAATGACACGAAATCCCTTTTCACGCATGAAAGGCGCGACAGCGTCTTTGTCGACGTTGAGCACATCCAATCTTCCCATTGACTTGAGGTTCTCAATCTCACCAGGAACGTTGTTCAAGGCGTATTGGCCTTCCGTGTTTCTAGCTTCGCTTGGAACGTAACCTGAATGGACTGGAATCAGTTCACCATTAGGACCCGTTTTGAACGTGATAAGCCGAACTACATTCTCCGGGTGAAGATCGATCCTCGTCTGATCGCCATTCTCCATTCGAATGGCCTTATTCATGTTCGAATAAACTGCACTTCCCTCGTCCAGATAAAGAAGACCCTTATTGGCAACGGCACCTGGCGTGTTTGCCAGTCTAACCATCGTCGAGAGGTCTCTAGCTGTCGTCGGAGCCAATTCCGGTGAAACTCCGGTCGTCATCCCGACTCCAGACGGATCTTCAGGAGCCCAACGTTTGTATTCCATCTGCACACCGTCCTTCGGCATCGTGGACGGGGTGAACATATAATCCTTAAGACCATTAATAGCGATCATGTCTGCCGGATCCATCTGCTGCGAGGAGTAAATGAGCTTATTCTTATACGTATCGCTCATCTCACCAAGATACTTCTTGGCGATTTCATCCAACTCAGGATTGTTACCAGCGGACCCCTTACCTGCAGCTTCAAAAATATCCAAAGCCATGTTCAAACGAGTCTTCTCATAATCCAAGTCCTCCTGAGACCACATAGGAACCTTCGTCCCATCTGGAGATTCAAGAGTTGTTGTCTTGGCCATTTGCTCCAGCGCCCTCTCTCCATCAACACGCATCTGTTGAATGCGTTCCGGTGCCGTTTGACTGGATTTCAATTGGAATTTGTCCGCTTTGAATGTAGATGGGTCCTTCGACGTATGCAACGTAAACTCATTCTCACCGAAGTATCGTGCAAGCCATTGGTTAGCACCGTACATGAGCCCTTTATCATTGCCAGCGTAGAACCTGTTCAAGAAATCCTCCTTATTCTGCCCAGTCGCTGATCCAGAACTGCCCATGTAGTGCATGAACATCATGGCAGTCGCATTTTCCAGGGAAGATTTTACGTCGAACTTGCCTTCCGCGTAACCCAGAAGCGAGGAAAGCATCATGGCCTTTGCTCCAACCTTGGTATAACCCTTCAGGGTATAGGGATCACGGCCCAGGAATGTACCATAGGCAACGTCCTTGGCGAATTGCCCTGCGACCTGCCAACCGCCAATATTGCCCTGTACCAAATCGGGGAATTCAGAAATAAATGAACCTGTGCCCATGAGTCCGATGGCCCTTCCGATATTGTTGAATTTCTGGATCTTCGCGAGCCGCTGAACCTCCTCTGGAACGAATTCTTTCGCGACGCCTCCCGTCTTCGTGAACCAGGATGGAAGAAGTTGCCAGATGGACTTCTTGGGGCCAATCGCTTCTGCATCTGCGACAACGGCCTTCGCTGCCTCTTCTGTATTTTTAAAAGTCTCGATTGCTTTTGTCCCAGTCCCGACCTTGCCAATCCAACGTGCAAGGAAGCCCGGATTCATCGCTTCTACCTGTCTCGCTGTATCTCCCATTTTCTTGATCGCCGGGAGATTGAAGACTTCAGGCACAAGTGGGGTCACCGGACCAATTGTCTTCACCGCCTCCAAGCCCGTGGCTGCCGCCTTAGAGGCCTCCAGAGCCGTTTTAAGTTTCATCGTCTCAGGAAGTGCCTTTAACCCCTTCAAGAGCGAAAGACCCCCCGAAAGCGCCTCGAAGCCAGCGAATGAACCAAAGATATTGCCAGCGAAGTCCCCTAACCCTTCTCCAAACTTCATGTCACGCTCCGCAGCATCCGCGACCTCAGGCATCTTCGAATAGTCCAACCAGACTCCCTTGATACCCTTATATGAATCATCCGTAGGAGCGAAATGGAACCCCTTATAATCACCAAAGGCCGCGAGAAGATCATTCGCCTTGTCACCCGCCCAACTGAGGGCCTTCGGTCCAAGTCCAAAGGTCCCCGCATCGAATATCCCCTTAGCCGTGTCCTTGATGAACCCGTAGGTCATCGGAGGAAGCGGAAGATAGGTCTTCGCCATCTTGTCCGTCGCTTCTGGCAAGTTCTCTAATGTTGCCTTCGCCATTTCATAGGCCGTCGGGGTCGCGCCTGCCATTGAAGCGAGCTTCGTCGTCGGATTGTAGTCATAACCCCACTGGTGCCATGTATCCAAGGCTTTCTGGAGCGAGATTTGCCCAGTCTCAGCGCCTGTCGAGTAAGGTTGTGGGATACCAATGTCCGATTTGTCCCTCCAAGAAGAAGCCCTGCGATATTCATCGAGGGAGAGCAAACCATTCTTCCATAGGGTGAATGGGACGGCCTGGATCTTCGTTTTCTTGAGATGCTGTGGACCTGTGAGGATTTCCTTGTTCTGCAAAACATCCAAAGATCCAGCGTTCAACTGGTCGATGTGGTCAATCTGGTAGAACTTATTCGGGAGGCCCGAGAGGATTACCGCATTCTCCTCAGGAGTGTAGTTCGTACGTGCAGAATGGATGACGGTGTTTGGCTGATCTGGATCTTCAACGTAATAACCACCGGATTGGGGGTTATGGATGACACGTGCATTAGGTCCTGGTTTCTCTCGATCGAAATTAAGCCCTAGATCAGGATACTTCCTCATGAAGTCCGTCAGAGGCATGGAACCTCCCTCGAATAGCGGAGTTGAAAGGACTGGTTTATCCGTAGGGACGCTTTTAACCATCATTTCACCAGCGGAACCGAAAGAAGGGCCAGTCGCTGCTTGTGTCGGTTGCGCCGTTTCCCAAGGTTGCAGGGAAGAAGTATTTATCTGAGGCAATTGGTTTCCCATCGCGGGGATTGATGCCGTCCCCACCTGTTGCCCTTGGTTCACAGCGGAAAGAATGGACTTGATCTTCGGATTGTTCATGAGGTTACTCACGTTCAATCCTCCCAAAGTCCCGCCCGTGTCGTACGTCGTATTTTGCGGTAGGTTCGGCATATGGTTTATTTAAATTTGAACAACACGTTTGAATCCGCATTCTTGATCGCATTCATCCAGGCATCCGGTGCGATATCTCCAACGTCAGTTGGGGAGAAATCGGAGAATGAGGGCCAAGAAGAGCCTCCCTGACTCGCGACATAGACAGAATCCCAAACAGCATCAGCCACGAGAGGATCAATTTTGGCAGATTTGATCCAGTCAGACTTGGCTTTGGGGTCTCCAAAATTAACTCCCTTTGAGTTCAAGCCGCCTTGTGCTTTCGGGAACAGGAGCTTCACGGCATTTGAGACCGCTGCCACATTTTGAGGGGAAGAACTGATCATGTTCTTAATCATGTCTTTCTCTGTCATGATTGTTGAATTGACCAACTTGTCTACGTAGATCTTCAAGTCTTTGGTGGAATCAGTACCTCCGTACATTCCAACACTCTTCAGCTTATACACGAGATTCGCCAATTGAGAATTCGCCTCCTTTGAACTGGAGAAGACGAATGGCATGAGGTTGGTGGGAGTTTTACCAGTCGATGTCGCCTCTGCGAGAGACTTCTTATTGGGAGCAGAAAGCAATGTAGCTGGGAGCAGCTTTTCGTAAGCTTGAAGGACAGCACGAGGGTCAGAAGATCCGGAACGATCTACAATTTGCCCATAAATATCATATGCACTGGGGGAAAGCGCTGTCGCATCTCCGGGCATGACGATGTCCTTCATGATCTTATCCCGCTGCGTGGCGAGAGAGTCTTCAGTGACCGTATAACCAAGTTGCGATGAGAGATCCTGGAGCTTTTTCTGCGTCTCAAGGGCTTTAACAGCCGCCTCCGCTTGTGAAGTCTGTGTCCCGGCAGCTCCATTCACTGAGTCCCACGCTTCACCAAACATGTTCCACCACTGTGTATAACCTTGTTCCTCCTTGGAAGTTATGTCCTTGCTATATGCATCCAGTTTCGCGGAAGCATCGTTATACATGAGCGTATTCGTAGACAGGTCCTTGTTATAGGTGTCCAAAGCGGTGTTGATGTAGTCCATGTACCGCTGATTCGTACGCGCTTGAGCTCCAAGGAGATAGTTCCGGTAGTTGGTGACCATACTCGCCATACTAGGATCCGCCATATTGATCCCATACGCTGTCTTACTATCCAGATCGTCCAATAAACCATTGATATTCTTCAGGTATTGGTCCTTTTGGCGTATGTATTCACCGGAATCTTGTTTGAGATACGTCCCATCTTGCAGCATCTGAAGCTGTTTCGTCTTCAACGCGTCCACCTGCAACTCGTCATTCTTCGCCTGAATGAGTTGGTCCGTATGTCCTACGAGGTCAGCTCCAAAAGGCCTCATCCAATCAGGGAGATTGCCAAAATATTGGGCATACTTCGCCTGTACCTCCGGTGATCCAAGCTTCGCCATAGCCGCCATGATGTATTCGGTCTTTGTCATGTTGGCATTTGCTGCCTGAGCCGGATCCAAAAGTCCTTTAACTGAGAAATAGTCAGGGAGGGAACCGGGAACAGGGCCTGTGGCTCCTGGAGTCCCAGGTTGAGAGACATCTGGAGCCTGCTGACCTGGAAGCGAATTTCCATTCTGATCTACGTTGCCCTGTGCACCAGTTACACCTGCACCAGTTACACCTGCACCAGCTGCACCTGCACCAGTTGCACCTGTGCCGGTCGCACCAACCCCTGGCAAAGCGCCAGTAGCTCCTGTGGCACCTGTAGCCCCTAACTTAGGCAAACCTCCAGGTGGGATATAACCGGAATTTTGAGAATTAACTCCAGGAGTCATGGGTGCATAGGGCCCAATACCCATTTGAGGCATAGCCTGCAGAGTTCCTAGAGCGCTTGGATCATTGCTACTACCCCTCTGTAGAACTGAGATTTGCGGAAACTGGGGTGAAACGGGAACTTGTTTTACAGTTGGATGACGCGCTGCCTCAAGTGCCTTTAGTTGCTTTTGGATCGGCGCAATATCAAACATGTAACCTGGCGTAGAGGAGGGAGAACCTACCATCTCATTTGGCATCACGGAGCCTTGAAGGGGGGAAGTTGGCGAAGAGGCCAGTCCACCCGTCTGAATACCCGAACTCCCTGGAGTCATGAACTGAGAAGACCCCGGTGCATTGAATAAAGCGTCAGCTGCACGTTGGTTCACGAGTTCTTGGACACCTCTATTAATATCTTCAACCGTAAAACCAGCCAATGCAGGAGGAAGTGAAGGTTGAGCAATCGATACCGTTGGAGATGTCGTGTTGATTATACTAAATGGAGCAAAGTCTCCCGGACCCCCCATCCCGTCATTCTTCCTGGTAGCGGGAATCGGAAAGTTCGTAACAGGATTATATGGCTGCACGTCCACGATCCTCATGTTCATCGGAGGATTTCCCGTATCAGAACCACCGCCTCCCATCCCATCTGGGTGGACCTTCACCAGCGAAGAGAACATGGCCTTCGCCTGTTCCCTCTTTAGGGAACCGACAGGAGCAGACAGAGCGTCTTGCATCTGTTTTGCGGTCTTCGGGTTCCCGAACAGGAACTTGAGAGCTGAGTGTTTTGGATTTGCCATATTAGGAGCCGTAGTACGAATGAGGATTCACGTATTTGTTGTATGCGTTCGTGATACGGTAATCCAGATGAGGACCTGTACCTATACCAGAGGCCGAATAAGTACTTCCGGTGCTTCCGATCGCAGCAAATTGTTGTCCAGGATTAACTGTATCCCCAATTTTCACCCATTCCTGGCTCAGGTGGCTAAAGCGATGTTTGTTGCCTTGAGCATCAGTTACCACGACGTAATTGCCAAAGGAATGAGGTTCCCCATGCACGTGACCCGTCTGCGCTTCAGTTACGGTTCCTTGGATAGGAGATTGGACTGGGGTTCCTTCAGGGGCACCTATATCAATCCCCGGATGGAACTGTTCCAGTTTGGTCTGGCCTCCGTAATCAACGGTCTCAGTGCCCATACCAGAAACCCACTTTGCGAGGTTGGGATAAGCCGCATTAGGGTCATAGCCACGACTTTGCATTTGAGCCTGCTGTCGCGGAGTTTGCTGCCTTTGAGGAGCCCTTTGGGGGTTCGAAGCCAT
>Ga0031655_10000074_pt1 | contig 58461 bp, 47 predicted proteins | sample FrelakmetHBP12HB_FD_55187 | JGI IMG/M metagenome (GOLD analysis project Ga0031655, IMG submission 55187) | Freshwater lake sediment microbial communities from the University of Notre Dame, USA, for methane emissions studies -HBP12 HB | ecosystem: Environmental > Aquatic > Freshwater > Lake >... | reverse complement strand
CCCGCCAGGCGTCAGCCAGCGTACGCAGGAGCTGGGGAAAGCCAGGCATGCCGTGACGCGGTTCGGGAGGAAAGTAGGTGCCACCATAGAACGGCTGCAGATCCGGCGTCAGGAAGACTGACAGTGGCCAGCCGCCCTGGCCTGTCAATGCAGCGACCGCGGACATGTACACGCTGTCGAGGTCTGGCCGCTCTTCACGGTCCACCTTGATGCAGATATAGTGGGCGTTCATGATAGCGGCAGTCTGCAGGTCTTCGAAGGACTCGTGGGCCATGACGTGGCACCAGTGACAGGCCGCGTAGCCGATGCTCAGAAAAATGGGCTTGTCCTCGGCACGGGCCCGGGCCAGTGCTTCTTCACCCCATGGATACCACTCGACGGGGTTGTCCGCATGCTGCAGCAGATAGCGCGACACGGAACCAACAAGGTGATTGGACATGGCAGGTTCTGCGGCGCTAGCGCCCCAGCTTCTCCAGGATGCGCGGAAATATCGCAAGGGTGGCTTGCTCTCCACCTTCGAAGACTTGTGCCGGCTTCCAGAAGCTGTCCCAGCCGATGCTGTACATATCCTGGGGTATGACGACGTCGGGCCAAGCGCCGTGACTGAGCAGCACCTTGAGGACGCCGACGTGTGCCAGTCCTCGCAGGCCTCCGCTTCCCAGTACAAGTCCGATCTTCATATGTATCTCCTGTCTCTACGCTTCAGCATCTGTACCCCTGCAGCCTAGATTATTCTATCGCGCGAGAGGATTTGTGTCACTCCCTCTTCATTCCCGTGTATGCAAGAATCCATTTCTTGCCACAATTGGGCAAACCGCTTGTTTCAGCGATACTGTGATCATGAGCGGTGACTACAGATGACCCGCAGGAAGATCCTGAAAGGCGCGCTGACCCAATTGCCCATCGAACTCTATGAGTGGATGGTTCGGGGCGCGTCACGCTGTTCTCTACCACCCATCGTCTTCACCAGCAAGGACCATTTTTCGCATCGAAGCGCGCGCGTCGAGTGGTGGTATTTCACCAGTGTCCTGACGACACCGAAGAGGAAGGCCCCTGTTGGACTTGAAGTGACCTTCTTCAGGGTGAGGACGCTGGTCGACAGCATGATCGTCCACACTGCCGTCACCGACGTCGAGGGCCGGAAGTTTTCCTATACCGGCATAGTCCTGCCCGTGCACATCCCCATCACCTCCGACGATCAGACGGTGATCGGGTTCTTCGGCAATCGGATCGGGTTTCACAACGACACCAACAGTCTTATCATTAACACACGCCTGAGGGGCCTGCAGGTGAACCTCTCCTGTGCCATTCGAGACGTTATGGCGCAGGGAGCGGAGGGCGTCCTGGAGATGCAGAACAATCCAGGCGACGTCTCCTACTACTACACGCTACCCAGCATGAGGACCGAGGGCACGGTCATCCTGAATGGCGAGAGCCTTTCTGTCGCCGGGCTGACGTGGCACGACCACCAGTGGGGCAACTTCAACGTAGTCAACCTCAAGTGGGACTGGTTCTCCCTGCGGTTCGACGCCGACGACCTGTACGTCATGCTGTTCAACTTCGACCGTCGGGGCACGACGTACAGAACCGGCAACGTGGAGCAGCATGGGCGGACGCTGCGTGTCGAACGGTTCGACGTACGAGCATCGGACGTCTGCATGGCTCGCGGTGGCATCTTCTACCCCATCGACTGGGAGACACAGATCTTCGAGAACTCGGAAGCATCTACCCCCTTCATGATCGCGCACGTAAGGCCGGTCCTCAAGGAGCAGTACCTCTCGTCGTTGGTCATGCCGGACTATTGGGAGGGCCTGTGCACTGTCCACGCTGAGATCCTGACCCCGGTCGACCTAGACGGTACTCGCTTCCTCGACAGTAAGGTGATGGATGGCTTCGCTTATGTGGAGCTGACGGGGTACGAACGGTAGCACCCGCCTCGCGAAGGAAAGATGGATTCCCGCCTACGCGGGAATGACGATAGTGTACAGTTCCACCGTCGCGGGAATGACGGAAACAGAGGTCGGGTGTAACCTCTAGGAGTGAACTGCCGTTGACTAAGCTGTAGACTCAGCTATGACTATGTGGTGTAGCGTGGACGCAAACCGCGCTGAAAACGACAACAAGGAGGAGCGACAATGATATTGCAATCAATTCGGTATGGGTGGAGCAAGGCACGTTGGTCGGTGGTCAGGGCTTTTCTGCCTGCGCTTCTGCTGCAGTGGATCCTGGGCAGCCCGGTGACGTGGCGTGTGAATGCCGAAGGCAGCGTGAGTCTTTACCTCTGGTCGCATAACCTGGGACCGCAGGGGCAGGCGATCATCATCGCAACCATCGTCCTCAGCATCGTGGGCTACATCGTGTCCATGTGGATCGACATGGGCATCATCCATGGTTCGGTGAAGGTCGCGCGCGGCGAAGACGTTGCCGCACGTGACTTCTTCATCACATGGGAGAACGTCTGGCACTACATCGTGGCCTCGCTGCTGTACGGCCTCCTCGTCGCCGTCGGCACGGTTCTGCTCATCGTCCCCGGCATCATCTGGGGGCTCCGCTACAGCCTGTACGGGTACTACATCGTGACGGAGGGTGCAAGCCCCGTGGAGGCACTCCAGAAAAGCGCCACGGCGACGGACGGGCACAAAGGTCAGCTGTTTGGTCTTGGCTTGGCCTCCATAGGTGTCATCATTCTGGGTGCTCTGTGCCTTGGTATAGGACTCGTCTGGGCCATCCCTACCGTCGACATCGCGTGGAGTGCAGTCTTCCTCGAGCTGTCCGGGCAGCAGCCAATCCCAACGGCCGTCGTGGCATAATCGTAAGCGGGGAAGCGCCGATGAGACACTTCCCCGCCAGGTGTGTGCTGCGTGTGCTGTGAACGACGTCAGGCGTACATCTTGTCGTAGTATTCCTTCAGCATGCGGGCCGCCGAGAACTGCCACGCAGACATCTCGATGCTGTTTCGCATCATGTCGATCCATGTGGATCGCCGGTCATAATACGTGGGGATGACGTCGCCCCTCAGCACATCGTAGAGCGAGGAACAATCAACGCTGTTACAGTCGCGGCCCTCGTACCCTCCACCGAACTGCCAGCCGTTGACGCCGTGCTTGCAGGCCTCGGGCCACCATCCGTCGAGCGTGCTCAGGTTGAGGACACCGTTCATGGCAGCCTTCATGCCTGACGTACCGCTTGCCTCCATCGGCCGAACAGGGTTGTTGAGCCACACGTCACATCCTCGCGTCAGCAGCTTGCCGACCTCCATGTCATAGTTCTGCAGGAAGACGACGCTGTCGGGGAACTCTTTGGCAATGCGCACGATATTCGTAATAGTCGCCTTGCCATTCATATCGTTGGGGTGAGCCTTGCCGGACAGGACGATCTGCACCTTGTGGTTTCGCAGGAGGTCGCCGATGATCCCCCTGTCTGAGAAGATGAGGTCGCTGCGCTTGTACGGTGTCGCACGACGGGCAAACCCTATCGTCAGGACGTTCTCGTCGAGCCGGACGCCGTTTCTGCGCGCAATTTCGTCGAGCATCGTCCGCTTGAGCTGCTGGTGTGTGACCCACAGGTCACCCCCGGACGTAGAGACTTCCCGCACGTTGCTGTCCTGCCAGGTCCCGTTGTGGACGCCGTTTGTGATGGACAAGATGTCGGAACCTCCGGGCACGTCCTTCCACATCTCGCGAGCCGTGTGCCCATGCAGCTGGGACACGGCGTTTGCCCTCTTGGACAGGCGCAGACCGGCCGCTGTCATACTGAACGGATCGCCGCCAAGTTGGGCGATCTGGTCATAGGTGAGTCCATCGTAGCAGCTCATGTACTGCAATAGCCTGTGCCCGTGCACTTCGTTGCCCGCCACGACCGGCGTATGTGTCGTGAACACGATATGCTGCTTCACCGACCTCAACGCGTCCTCAAAGCGAACGCCACCGTTCATCAGCTGGTGGATCAGCTCGACGCCTGCAAACACGGCGTGGCTGTCGTTGAAGTGGTAGACGTCCACGTCAATGCCCAGCGCCTGCAGGGCCCTGACACCGCCGACGCCGAGAATCATCTCCTGTGCCAGACGTTCTTCCTCGAACCAGCCGTACAGCTGTCCCGTGAGGTACCAGCCGGGGTTGTCGGGAACGTACGCATCCAGCAGGTACAGCGGTGCGTTGCCGAAGGCCGTGCACTTCCACACTTTCACCCGCACCTGATCCTCGCGTATCGGCACACTGACAGTAACCCCGGTATCCTCCAGGAAATCGTACCGGTATTCGTGGTAGGTGTCATAGGGACGTCCGTTCTCGTCGATAAACTGTGCCGTGTAGTCCTGACGCCACAGGATGCCGATACCGACCATGGGGCGGCCTTCATCTCCGGCGGCTTTCAGGATGTCGCCTGCCAAGATGCCCAGACCTCCCGCGTAAATGCGCAGACTCGCATTCAACCCGAATTCCATACAGAAATAGGCAACCCGGGGCATTGGTTCGTTCATTGCAGACCTCCGTTACTTCCTGATTTCCATGACAACAACTTCACACGGCCTCAGCACAAACTCGTTGGCTGAAGAGACCGACCGCCTGCACGGACCCTGTGCATCATACACGACATCGACCCTTTCTCCGAGAGGCATCGCCGCGGGGAGCTCGTGCGCAAACCTGAACGACAGTTCCCTCGTCAGCGAGCGATTTGCTACGACGACAAGTCCGGCGGTATGAACCGAATTATGATAGCAGAGCATCGTCAAGTTCCCATGGTGCGAAAGCTCTCCCTGCTTCACGAAGTTCGCCGGGTCGCCGAGAAGGGACAGGTAGTGCCGCCGCAGACGCAGCGTCTCCTGCAGGACGGCATCCACCCATGGGTCATGACTTGTCCAGTGAAGACAGTAAGGGTCGAAGAAGGCGAGTCTGCCGGCCATCGGGTCATCATCTGGCAGGACAAAACGGCCGTCCTCGCTGTTGTCCAGTCCTAGGTTCATGGGCTGCACTTCCAGCAGTTCCTGTCCGCTGTTGATGAAAGGGACAGCATTGGGCATGAGCGCGTTAAGAGTCAACACCAGCCGCAGGGATGCTGCGTCGGGGTGCACATGCGCCGACCGCGGTGTGTCGGGCGTTTCGACCGAGGCGACCACCGGGATCGGCGAGGCAAGGAACCCGCCGTCCAGGATGAAGCGGTCAAAGTTGGTGTCGTGGGCCCTCTTGTAGCCGTAGTACGTGTAGCCGCTGATCAGATCGAAGCCGTGCTGCTGTGCCTCCGCGCCCTTGCTGCAATCGAGCTCCTCGGACCACAGGAGGAACAGGGGGTCTACCTCCCGGATGTGTCGGACCATCGACGCATTATGTTCGGCAGGCATGGCGTGCGCCATGTCGATGCGCGCTCCGTCGATACCGAAGTGCCTCCTGTAATACGGCATGACGCCCTCGACGTAGCGCCACAGCTCCTCGTTGGGTTTGCCTCCCGGGTATCTGCTGAGCGAAGCGCCATCTTGCATGACGAATGGAGCCTGGCCGTCCGCGACGTACATGCCGACCTGAGCGGCATTGTCGTGGTAGAACCGCAGGTAGGTGGCATCGGTCCACGACGGCTGCTGGTCGTTGATGACATCTGAGAAGCCGGGCACCGTCGTGATGCCGAATTCATCCTCGATGGCGCCGAGGAGGTCGCTGCCGGAGGTCGCTCGCACCGCCGCCCATCGGTCCGGGTCGATGCGGTCGGGAGACCATGTAAACTGAGCCAGGTACGTGGACGTCTGCGGCGATGTGTATAGCTCTCTTAGCGCCTCATCGTCGAGGTCTCGCATCGTCGTGCCGTCACCCAGCGAGGGAGCCCGGAATCCTGCTGCACATTCTTTCTTGATCCAGCAGAACCAGTCCGGGTGGTCGGCGATGAGCACGCTGTCTCGAGCAGTCGTCCTGAAGGCGAAGTCCAGGATCACTTTCATCCCCAGCCAATGGCACAGTTCCACAAACGCCCGGAATTCCGTCTCCAGGAGCTCACCCGCGTCCTCGCCCAGCAGGGGATCGTGCAGCCCGGCGTCGACCGTGTAGATGTCCCTGATGGCATACGGACTGCCAAGCCGGCCCTTCCTGTACCGGTCGCTGCAACTGAACACCGGCAGCAGGTACACGGTGTCGACCCCATACCGTCGAAGGAGTGGGAGTACCGCCATCGTCTTCAGGAATGTACCAGGGCAGACCTCGCCGGCATCCTGATGCGGCCAGGCCGTAAACGAACGCACGAGCATGCCATAGATGATGCTTTCGGTGAGGTGTCTGCGTTCACCAGGCTCCTGTACAGCGCCGCCTTCCCGTAGGGCCTTCTCGATGCATGCGGCGAAGAAGTCGCACGGGTCCACGCGTAGCTCGCCGGGTCTGCCGGCGTCTGTCGTGCCGTCAGCATAGGCGGCGTGGTTCCAGTGCTCCGGGACAAACCAGCCCGCTCCGTATGCCCCTTTCCTGCTGTGAAGGATGTCGAGTACGATCCCGACGTCCGCGACGCACTCGGGCATCTGGTTCATTTCAGTACCACGATGGACATGGGAGGCAAGGTGAGCCGGTCCCCCCGCAGCGTCACCGCTGCACCCGTCGTCGACAGGTATCCGCGGATGCCCGTGTACTGGTTTGCAGCCTTACTGAATTCGACCACCTTTGCTTCCTCTGACGTGTTGATCACCAGGATGATGCGTGATCCGTTCCACGTCTTCGCGACGGCACAGACCTCCGGATCCGCCATCCCGCTCAACACAGACACTGTACCACGGGCAATCTCAGGGTTCTCATTCCGCAGGCGTATCGCGCAGCGGTAGTAGTTGAGCAGTGAACCAGGATCCTTATCCTGAACGTCCTCGGCGGGAAACAGGCGGGTCGGCGGATCCATCCCCGGAGGCCCCTTGGTCATGCCGGTCGTCACTGTGTCTGACCACTGCATGGGACCGCGTTTGTCCTGGTCAGTGCGCGAACCAGTCATCCCAAGCTCCTCACCGTAGTAGACAAACGGACCCCCGCTCATTGTCAGGTACAGGCCGCCAGCCATCTTGGTCTTCTGGAGGTCGCCCGAGAAGAACCCCGCCGGCCGCGCCGTGTCGTGATTGCCGATGAAGGGGGCGTCGATCGCCTGCGTATCATACTCCTGCAGCATCCGCTGCCACGCCGCCGTCGCCTTGCAGAACGCCTGAGCAGTTGCATCCGTACCCGTCCCGTTCAGTGTCGACGCGACCACACCCGTCGCCTGCGCAAAGGGGAATGCGAAGAAGCTCGTTGCGTGGCTCTGGTAGTACTCCGCAATGATCGAGGCGTTGCTCCAGACCTCGCCTACGATGTATGCGTCAGGGTCGATCGTCCGGCAGTAGTCGGTAAACCAGTTGACGAACGCCACGTTTCGATCCGTGTCTCCCGACCCGTTTCCGCCGTAGTAGTAGAGCACGCCGTCCAGGCGGAAGCCGTCGATGCCCTTGTTCAGCCAGAAACGCGTGAACTCCTGGATCTGTGTTCGCAAGCCGGCGTTGTCGAGATTGAGGTCCGGCATCGACGGACCGAACTGGTCCTCGTAGTACCAGTCTGTCGTGCCGACTTGAGCATAGCTGCCCACGGATGGTCTGCCCTGAACGAAATTGTAGTACCCGAGATATGGGTTTGGCGCAGGATGCGCCGGGTTCTGCTGAAGAGTAGCCGTCGCCGACAGGAACCAGGGGTGCTGGGAGGAGGTATGGTTCAGCTCGTAGTCGATGATGAGGCGGATGCCCCTCTTGTGACACTCGGTAGCCAGTGTCGTGAGATCACCCATAGTACCATAGGCTGGATCGACATTCTCATAGTCGGTGACGTCGTACTTGTGGTAGGAGGGTGACGGCATGATGGGCATCAGCCAGAGGCCGCCCACGCCCAGACCGCCACCCTTCCCGTCGTTGAGATAGTCGAGTTTGGAGGTCAGCCCCGCCAGGTCGCCCGTTCCGTCCCCATTCGCATCGCAGAACGACGGAACAAAGACCTCGTACCAAGTACGGTATGCGTCGTCCACAATGTTCAGCGGCTGTTCGTACCTGTACCGGACAGACCCTGTGCAGCCCGGGAGGAGCAGCATGCAGGCCATGACAACGGCGATCAGTCCTGAGAGCCTCTTCATGGGCACAGTGTCACGGCTGGACGACGACAAAGGATTGTGGGGCCATGCTCGTCTCGTGTTCGGACCGGGCTGGCAACTCTCCGAGCGAGAACAGGACTGTCCCCCTCGTGTTCACGGGGGCGCCGGCCTGGTGAGCGGAGGGGTTGACGGCGATGACGAGTCCTCCCCTGCGGTAGACGAAGGGATATGCCCCTTTCTGGGCGTACAGCACGGCAAACGAGCCGTCTGCCTGCAGGTCGGCATTCGCATGCCGCAGACGGATCACCTGGATCACCGTGTTCAGCAGTGATTGGGGGTCCTGCGCCTGCTGCTCGACCGTAGGAGCGTCGGGGCTCACGTCCACCGGGAGGTACAGCTGGTCTGCGGGGGCGTCGGAGAACCCGCGGTTGGCACCTGCAGTCCACTGCATGGGCGTTCTTGACCCCGTACGCTCGTATCCGCCCTCCTTGCTGACAAGCCCTTCGGCGTAGCGCATGCCGATCTCGTCGCCGTAGTAGAGGAACGGGACGCCCGGCATGGTGAAGATGAACGCGTAGGCGAGCTTCAGCTCGGTTTCATCAAAGATGCGGCGCATCCTCGGCGTGTCATGATTGCCCGTGATGAAACTGATGTACCCATCGTCCTTGGAGTCCTCGTACTGCCTCAGGTAATCGCCGACAAACAGACCGATGTCCCCGTTCCCCTGCCTGCCGAAGAAACCCAGCGGCTCGCCGGTTGCCTGGTCTCTGCGTCTGAACAGGGCATGGTAGCCGTTGTCCTCATGGTCCAGGTAGAAGTCGGCGTGAAACCCACACCTCAGCGCGCGTCCGGGGTCGGACCACTCCGAGACCAGAACAGCTTCGGGATAGTCTCTGTCGAGCATCGCCCGTACGTTGCGCCAGATGTCGGCCGTCGCTCTCTTGTCGTCATCGTTCTTCACCAGCGAATCGGCCATATCGACCCGAAACCCGTCGCACCCCTTGTCGAGCCAGAACCGCACGACGTCCTTCATGGCATCTCTCGTTGCCAGACAGTCGGGGTGTGCGCTGGGCAGCTGCCAGCTCTCCGTGACGCGGCCGAAGCCGTAGTTGAGAGCCGGCTGTGTGCTGAAGAAGTTCACCAGGTAGTTGCCATTCCGGTCAAACCTGCCGCTGACGCACCGGAAGTCCCGCGGCGCATTCCAGGTGCTGTCCGTCCAGATGTAACGGTTGGTATACTCATTCGTGAACGGCAGGGCACTCTGCACGAACCATGGGTGCTGATCCGACGTGTGCCCTGGTACAAGGTCGAGCAGGATGTGTATTCCTGCGGCATGCGCCTTTGCGAACAGTCGGCACAGGTCCTCGTTTGTCCCATACCGGGGCGCTACCGCCCGGTAGTCGGCGATGTCATAGCCGCCGTCTTTGAACGGCGAGACAAAGCAGGGGTTGATCCAGATCGCATTGCAGCCGAGGACACGGATGTAGTCCAGCTTCGAGGCAATGCCCTCGATGTCGCCGATTCCATCGCTGTTCGTATCAAAGAACGACTGAGGGTAGATCTCGTAGAAGACAGCATCGTTGAGCCATGCAGGCATGACGGTGTCTCCTATGGCAGTGTAAATAAGATAGCGTCAACCCTTGACCGATCCGCCGGTGATGCCCTCGACGTAGAACCTCTGCATGGAGATGAACAGGGCTACGATTGGGATCGATACGAGCACGGCGCCTGCGCAGAACATGGAGAAGTACGTCGTGATGTGCTCCCGGTCGATCATGCGGAACAGTCCCAGGGCAACCGTGTAGTTCTTGTATGCAGTAGGCCCCATGATCATGTTCACGAAGATGAAGTCCGCCCATGGAGCAAGGAACGATGTGAGGATCGTGTACACAATGACGGGCTTGGACAGAGGCACGGTGATCTGCCAGAAGATCTGTGACCGCGTCGCGCCGTCGATCATCGCGGCTTCATCCATTTCCTTCGGGATCGCGTCGAAGAAGCCCTTTGCGACATAGAATCCCAGCCCGGCTCCCCCAGAGTACACGAGGATGAGCGCTACCAGCGTATTGGTCAGGCCGACCGCCTTGAGGATATAGTACACGGCGATCATGGACATGAAGCCGGGGAACATGCCCAGCACCAGTGCTACGTTCAGGTACGGCTTGCGCAAACGGAAGCGCATGCGCGACACCGCGTACGCGACGGAGAGGGTCATGACGGCCGTGAGCGCGCACGAGCAGATGGCCACGAACAGCGTGTTCAGGAACCAGCGGGGAAAGTAAAAGCCGGATGCTGCGCCAGAATCCTTGAACAGCTTGACGTAGTTCTGCAGCGTGAAACCGTACTTGGGCCAGAAGTAGTTGGGTATGCCGGCCACACCCTTGCTGAAGGAGATGATGATGAGCCAGGCGACCGGGACCAGCCAGATGACGCAGAGCACGGCGAGCACGACATAGGCTAGGGTGTTGCCCGCGATGACGCGACCCCTCGCGTGCCTGAATGGTTGTCTGCTCATTGGAAGGTCTCCTCCTTCTTGTACGATTTCGTGTTGCGATATGCAACCAGCGACAGAATGGCCGAGATGATAAAGACGCAAATACCGATGGCCGAAGCGTAGCTGTAATCTCGTGTGTTCACCGTCAGCTTGTACAGCCACGTCACCAGCAAGTCGGTTTTGCCCGCCTGGTAGTAGGTGAGACCGCTCGGCCCTCCACCGGTCAGCAGGTAGATGACGTTGAAGTTGTTGATATTGCCGATGAACTGCGTGATAAGATAGGGGCCGGTCACGAATACGACATATGGCAGAATGATCTTCGTCCACATGCGGAACGGCGAAGCACCGTCGATAGCCGCTGCCTCGTACAGTTCCTTCGGGATGCTGAGCAGGATGCCGCTTGTGATCAGCATGCTGTAGGGGATACCAACCCACAGGTTGACGACCAGGACGCTGAGCCTTGCGAATGTGGCATTCGTCAGAAACGGGATGAACTTGCTGGTGAGCCCCCAGTGCTGTAGGACTCCATTGATAGGACCGAAGTCATCCAGCATATTCCTCATGAGGAGCAGGGAAACGAACTGCGGTATGGCGATAGACATCACAAACACGGTCCGCCAGAGACCCTTGAACCTCACGCCCTTACGGTTAATGAGAATGGCAAGCAACATGCCAAGCACGTAGTTGGACGCTGTCGCAATGACCGCCCACGTGATCGTCCAGCCAAGCACTGGCCAGAACGTGCCGCCTAAGACCCCGCTGTTGGAGAACAGAGCCTTGAACGTGTACAGTCCTGTCCAATGAAACAGAGATCCAGGTGGCTGGTGCGAGCTGTCGTAGTTGGTGAACGCTATGAGGATCATGAACAGCAGAGGCAACACCGTGAACAGGAGGAGGCCCATGACAGGCAAGATCATCAGGGTAACGTGGAACTTCGCATCCAGGTACTCCCGCGCTTCGGTCCTGAGGCCCGGCAGCACCTCACCTTTCTCCACGGCCCGCTGTGCCTGCATTGCCGAAGAGATGTTCCAGAAGTAGGTCGCTATGAACCAGACGACCAGCAGGACTGTTGCGACGCCGTAGAGCAGCATAAGCATAGAGTTGTCACCACGGATCACCTTCGGCACCTGACCCGGAATCGCCTCGATGTACTGCGTCTTGGTCCCAAGGGTCACGATGCCCACTAATGAACGCGCGCCGAACAACACCATATAGACGACAAACACGGCCTCGCTCAGGAAGTAGTAGAGACCCTTGGCCACCTGTCCTCGCACCAGGTTTCCAAAGCCCATGAGGACAAATGAGAGGCGGGTCCTGGTATCTCCCTCCCGGAAGGTACGGCCCAGGAGATTCGCCTGGTTGACGAATGCAGCGAAGAACCTGCGCAGCCCCGACCACCGAGATCTTATCCTGTTCTCTTCCATGCTCCACCTGCCTTTCCTGCGATCCACCCGTGCTCATGGTGGAACAAGCGCACAGCGGCACGGCTGTGCATTGTCCGCACGCGCTGTGCCGCTGTGCCTGTCATTGTTTCTTGTCGATGAACTTACTGGAGTGTTGCGAGAATCTGCTTGACCATCGCGTCCAGGTCTTTCTGGAGTGTAGCGTTGGTCGTCTTGCCATTGCCAATGCTTGTTCCAAGAGCAGCAGCAGGTGTCCAGTAGTTGCTCATCTGCTTGATAGAGGCCTGAAGTGTCGCGTACTTGCCCTGCAGCGCATCAGCGGCGACAGCTACGTTCGACGAAAGAGTCGACGCATCGATCGTTACGTTTGTCGGAGCGAAGCTCCTCGTCTGGAACCGCAACAGCTGGTTGTCCTTGTTGGTCACCCACTCGGCCAGCGCCATGGCGTCCGCAGCGGCCTTCGTGTGTGAGTTCACGCCGTAGAGCTTAAAGTTGGCAAAGGAACCCATGTTGACGTCACTACCGTTGATCTTGATGGTCGGCAGCTTGGTCGCAGCATAGTCGGTGCCCAGGGCTTCCTGAACCTTCGTAGCGTTCCAGGTTCCGGAAACGGCCGCTGCAAGCTTGCGGTCCTTGAAGTTCTGGCACATCGTCGAGTCATAGTTGGCGCCATAGTCGGCGAACGTCTTCTTGTTCGCAGCAAGCTGGATCATGTACTGGCCAGCTGCCAGACCCTTCGCACTGTTGAAGTCGCACTGCGTCGGATCGACTCCCGTGTCGCCAAACAGCTTGCAGCCGCTGGCGAAGAAGAACGAGGCAATGTACCAGCCGTTGCTCAGGTTCATAGCAAAATTGGTGACACCAGTCGGTAGGGACTTGCCCATAATCGTCTCAAGAGAACCTGCCTCTGCGTCGGACAGGTACTTCTTGTCATAGTACAGGAAATACGTGTCGGCGGAGGACGGATAGGCTGTCAGCTGGCCGTCGACGGTCGATGCTGTCACAGAGGCAGGAGAGTTGGCTGCCTTGATTGCGTCTGTGTCGACTGTCACGGGCAGCAGGGCTCCTGCACCCTGCAATGCGGCGATCTGGTCACTGGCGAAGGCAAAGACGTCCGCCGCTGCGTCCAGGTCCTTCAGGACGGTATCCTTGGCGACATCCTCACCGCAGACGCCAAGCGTGATCGTATAGTCTTTGTCCGTATGTGCTGCCTTGAATGAGTCCGCCATCGTCTGCAGCATCGCCTGGTCGTCCTGCGATCCCCACAGAGTCAGTGCGACCACCGGCTTCGGCTTTGGCGCGCAACCTGTCACAAGCGCTGCTACCATGAGAACTGCCAGACCAAGTGCAAGTATTCTCTTCATGTTGCCAAACATGGATCCTCCTCTTCTCTGTTTGCCAGAGAACCTGAATAAGTTACAAACTCGCGCTTTCTGAGTAATACTGACGACATGTGTCCAACCGACATGATCAACTGGGACAGTTACCAATCCAACTCGTGCGTCGTTCTCACCTCCCCTGCACAAATCCACGCCTGATCCTCGCAGTACCCCCAATCTGTACCAGCGAAGTTTCAGGGTCACCGTCTAGTCCCTGTTATAGTCACAATCGCTTTTCGGTCAATGAGTGATGCCACGCCTGGCAGTATCCAACGGAATACCCAGAGATCCCCGGCCCAGACGATTACTTCGTCGCTCCCCCGAGCACTTTTTTCCCATGCCCCCGAGCATGTTAGTCCAATACGAGGGGCGCTCTGCCGTGAAATCAGGTCCATACGCGTCTAAGGATATGGGTTCCCGCCTCCGCGGGAACGACAGTTCTACTGTTCCGATTGGTGGCACGATGTTATCAGCTTCCCGATTCTCGTGCGGATATGGAGAGGCAATTCGCGGGCAAGTGCCAGCTCAAGAATTGCCACATCTGCGACCCTGCTGGTCAGCAAATGATCCTCGATGAGCTTAACCTTGGCTTCCCTGCCCGGTATCAGCTGGTAGAGCACATACCAGTCTTCCAGGGACATGAACGGGATCTTTACGCCGCCTACGTTCCTTGTCATCGTGATAAACCTGTCATCGAACGGAACGGCGTAGGTGCCCTCACTGTGATTGATGGCGAGGCCGGCCATGACGTCGATATCTATCCCGTCCACCACATACTCGAGGAAATGGCTTGTGGAGTAGAGGTCTCTGGGTATACCTGGTTTCTCGAGACCCAGCCTGCTGAGGGTGGCGGCAACCGTTTCCACGTCGTATTCGCTTGTCAGAATGTCAATATCATGTGGCTCATCAACGAGGCCGCAGTAGTACAGGAGCACAGACCCACCGACTCCCCAGTGAGCATTTGCCTGGTTCAGTGCACGTGCGATGACAGCCAGCGTGTTGAAGAGCATCCAGCCTCCCATACGGTTATGACGCTTGCCTGCAACAGCCATACGGTTCAGTATAGCGGTTTCACGAAGCCGCCGGTAGTGAATGGGTTCCCGCCTTCGCGGGAACGACAGAAAGCGGGGCTGATCCGTCACTCCCCCGAGCACTTTTTCTCAATGCCCCCGAACATGTTAGTCCAATGCAAGGGGCGTTTTTGAGGGGCGCTTCTCCGCGAAATCAGGAGTCCATTCGCATTCGTGGGGACGACGCACAGAACAACAAATGTGGTGGGGTCTGCAAAAAAGAAACGGTGGGGCACAGAGAGTACTAACCCCTGTGCCCCACCTCAGTCTCCCGCGAGGAGGACCTGCTACTTCTGGGTAATGGTCACCGAACCCACGCCGACTTTCAGGTCGATAGTCAATGTCACGGCCGTGGTGCCCCACGCGGCATTGTGATAGGTACTGCCGTCTCGGGTGAAGCCGAGTGCGTCGATGGAACCGAGACCTCGCTGCGCGTTGATGGTGATGCCCACGTTTGTGGGGACGACCAGCTTGATACTGCCGACTCCACCGTCGACCTGCACGTCTGCGCTGTTCTTCCAGTCGCCCGTCAGGTCAAGGTTGACCTCGCCCACTCCCGCCTTGACGTCCAGACTGGTCATGGCATTCGGGGAGGCCTTGATCGTCGTGCTGGACGCTCCTGTGTCGACAGTGAGCGTGCGTACCATCGTGCCACTTAGGTCCATGTCGATGTCACCGGCACCGTTCTTGACGCTCAGGTCGATGGGTGTCGCACTGCTCAGGCGGATGTCCCAATCATTGCGATAGCTGCCACTGAAGGTTTGATACGTTCCGCTGGGCTGCCGCACTAGAAGCCGGCCCTCGTCACCCGTGACGACGTAGTCGACAATGGGCTTCCAGGCTGTGACATTGTAGGTGAACGTCGCGTCCATCAGGTCAGATGCTCCGCCGCTCAGCATCACTCGGCCGGCGCCCACCTGGAGTTCGGCCAGTGCCGTGTGCGCACCCTGCAGGTCGACGGCTTTGGTGTCGGTCATAACGTCGCCGGCAGTCGGCTTGTTCGGCGCTCCAGGTTTCCACCAGGCATTGCCGGTCAAAGCGCCTGTTGCATACAACGCTCCGACGATCAGGAGCACAACCAACAGGAAAATGGTAAGTCCTCTCATATATTACCTCCCATGGGAAAGCGGAACGACCGCTTGCGGCAGGTGGGCCTCTGTTCACACCCCTGTCCTGCTCTCACCTTGCGTACGGTCGGCGTGGCGTATAGGTTACACCATCGGCAACACCGGGGCAACAGCTCTTCGACATCCGAAGGAGGGCGTATCGCCTCCCTCGCTTTTCTATGGCCGGGCCAGCCCCTGGACGGTACGCACCTCGGGTGCCCCCACGACAGCGGCCATGTCGCCGCTGATCTCGAGCCCGGCATGGCGACCTTTCCCCTCGAACACGACGGTATTGCCGCGCTCGTCATGGTCGATGAAACGGACCTGTACGACAGCGCTCAGCTCTTCGACAAGCATCTTCGTCATTGCCCCGCCCCGCGGTGCGAAAACTCTCCCCATGCCGCTGCGTCCGCCGCTCCACACCTCGAGCGAGTGCCGCCCGTTGGTCACCGTGAATTCGACATGTTCGTCGTCTTTCTTCAGGGCGGTCATGCGAGCTCCATTCCATGTGGTCCACCGGTACAGAACGCTCTGGTACAGGAACGCAACGATGATTCCCCGCAGGAGCCGGCCTGCAAGCGGGATGTCCGCAATGGACGCGGTCAGGCACACCCCATCTTCGTCGAAATGGTTGCACTGCGTCCACACCCAGGCACGAGGGAAACCGCTGCCCCAATCGTCTTCGATGTAGCCTTTGCCACCGCTGAAGGTGATCTCCTCGCCATCGAGGCTCAGTGATCCGGTGATGCGTGGATCCACGCCAAGGATGCCGTGATACCCCTCAAGAAACGGCAGGAAAGCAAAGGGCCCCATGGCCCCTGGCGCCCACGGACAAATGGGCCACCCTTGCGATCGTGAGAATTGCAGGTCTCCCTTCAGCTGCAGGTCTGGCTCGTCGATGTCGATATGTGCATTTGTGAGGCTGAAGCGGCTGTGTCCGCACACGATGTCGAATTTCTCGCGCGACGACCAGAACTCAGAGGCGGGATATCGATGCATGGTCGTTCGCCCTGTGACGCCGTCCAGAAACTGGATGAAACAGTACTGTTTGGCGGGGTCACGATCCATCCAGATACCGGGAATGAGAGCCCAGACGTAGCGCTCGTTCGGGTCGACCATCTTGAAATACCATCCGTCAAACCCGTTGGGACGACGCCCTCGGCCATGGAACATCTCAGGGTGCCAGGCCATGCCGAGGGGTGTCATGAGAATGAACCTTCTCGGCCGCGGAACGCTTGGCCTGCGTGCACGAACGCATTACCCGCACTGTTCTCCGTCATGGCATCAGTATGGCAAATGGGGCTGCTTTATACAAGAGTGTATCACGGGGACCGTACGTCGTTGTCAATTTGTGGCATTGACTTTGTGACTTAATATCACAAACTGGTAACGAGCTATTCAATGGAATTTCGTTATGTGTGTGACAGCACCGAAATTGTGAGACGAACAACACAAGAAAACAGGAGGAACACGTGAGAGTCATCATTGTTGGTGGAAACGCCGGGGGAGCTTCGGCTGCAGCACGCCTGCGCCGCCTCGACGAAAGGGCGGAGATCGTTGTTTACGAGAAGGGAGAGTATATCAGCTTCGCCAACTGCGGGCTCCCCTATCACATAGGCGGCGTCATTGCGGATCGCGACCAGTTGCTTGTTCAGACGCCGGTGTCGATGAAGGAACGGTTCAATATCGACTTTCTGACAGAGCATGAGGTGACCAGCATCGACCGGCAGGCACACACGGTCACTGTAAAGGATCTTTCCACCGGGACCGAGACGACCGACCGGTATGACAAGCTGGTCCTGTCTCCCGGCGGTTCTCCTCTGCGCCCACCCATTCCTGGCATCAACAGCGAGGGTATCTACTCACTCTGGACCATCCCCGACATGGACCGCATCATCCAGACCGTCCACGCCGGCGCCAGGAAAGCCGTCGTCGTCGGAGGGGGCTTCATCGGCGTCGAAGTCGCAGAGAACCTGAGGGAGCAGAAGGTCGACGTCGCACTGGTCGAGATGCTGCCACAGGTCTTAAGCTTCCTCGACCCCGACATCGCCGCCTACGCCCATCAGGAACTGCAGACTCATGGCGTCGACCTGCACCTGAGTGATGGCGTCAAATCGTTTGCGAAGAATGCGGACGGCACACTGACGGTAACGCTGGCTAGTGGCACACCTCTTGCAGCAGACATGGTCATCCTCGCCATCGGTGTACGCCCAAACACACAAATTGCCGAACACGCTGGGCTTACGATCGGCACCTCCCACGGCATTCTTGTGGACGAGCACCTGCGCACCAGTGACCCCGACATCTACGCCATCGGCGATGTCATCGAGGTCGAGCACTTCGTGACCAGAAGCAAGACTCTCATCCCGCTGGCGGGACCCGCCAACCGACAGGCACGCATCGCTGCCAACAACATCGTTGGACACGATGACGTCTACAAGGGCACGCAGGGGACCTCCATCGTCAAGGTGTTCGATCTTGCCGCAGGGGCCACCGGTGCCAGTGCGACCCTCCTGGCCAAAGCCGGTATCCCCTTCCGGTCTATCACCATCCATCCGGGTTCGCACGCCGGATACTACCCAGGCAGCACACCAGTCCATATCAAACTGCTCTACAGCCCCGAGGGCAAGCTGCTCGGTGCTCAGGCTGCCGGCTATGACGGCGTGGACAAGCGTATTGACGTCCTCGCGACCGCTATCCGCCTCGGAGCGACTGTTGACGACCTGACTGACCTCGAACTCGCCTACGCGCCGCCCTATGGCAGTGCCAAGGATCCGGTCAACATGGCGGGCTTCGTGGCGCAGAACGATCTCGAGAACCTGGCGCCTGTCGTCACTCCCGACCATCTGGCCAACGAGCTCGCGGAAGGTGCGATTCTCCTGGACGTCCGCCAGCCCGAGGAGACCGACTGCGGCGTCATACCCGGCGCGCTGACCATCCCTCTTCCCGAACTGCGTGACCGGATCGGCGAGTTACCCAAGGGGAAGAAAATCATTCTCACCTACTGCAAGGCAGGACTGCGTGGATATATAGCGCAACGCATCCTGACCCAGAACGGGTTCCAGGTCGCCAACCTGACCGGAGGCTATACAAGCTGGGAGGCTTCTGTGACACACGGTATCGAGGAACAGGGGGCGCAGCTCGAACGCCAAGCGGACGATCAGCAGACCTGCACGAGCGAGCCGTGCGCTACCAGGGGAGAACCTCTGGCGCCACGCACTGCGACCTCGACAAAAACCGTCGAGATCGACGCATGTGGACTTCAGTGTCCGGGGCCGCTGCTTAAACTGAAAGAAGCACTGGCGCAAACAGGGCCCGGCGACATGATCAAGATCACGGCTTCGGACCCCGGGTTCTATCCTGACGTCGCGGCGTTCGCCCAAGCGCAGGGCCTGGAACTCCTGGATCGCCAGCGCGGGAAGCTGGTCACGGCGACACTGCGGAAGCCCCTTCAGGCAACGGCCACAGCGGGAGTCACCGTTGTCACGGGCAAAGCGGATGACCATGCGACTATTGTCGTGTTGAGCAATGACCTGGACAAGGTCCTCGCGGCGTTCATCATCGCGAACGGCGCTCAGGCTATGGGCAAGAAAGTCAGCATGTTTTTTACCTTCTGGGGCCTGAACGTCCTGCGGAAAGACGAGAACGTGCGCATCAAGAAAACATTCATCGAACGGATGTTTGGTATGATGATGCCGCGCGGCACTACACATCTTATTCTGGGCAAGATGCACATGATGGGCATGGGCACCGGAATGATCCTGGGCCTCATGAAGAAGTATGACGTGATGCCTGTCGAGGCGATGATGCGGTCTATCATTGATGGCGGCGGCAAGCTCATCGCGTGTACCATGTCGATGAATCTCATGGGGATCTACCGCGAAGAGCTCATCGACGGCATCGAAGAGGGCGGCGTAGCTACCATGCTGGGTGACGCAGACCAGGGACACATCAACTTCTTCATCTAGACACTGCCAGCCCAACGTACAAACCCGCTCTGACCATGGTCGGAGCGGGTTCTCTGTTTCAGTGGTGTTTGCTACTTTCTGTCGCTTTTCATGCAATACACCTGGACCGCATCGTGCCAGAATTGGGCCAGACCGGGCTTGATCTTGTCGTAGTTTGCGGTGAACCGGGCGTCGGATACCCACATCTCGCTCAGACCAGCCAACATCTCCACGGAACACGTATAGAAGTTGCGATTGAAGTGTTCGTGTTTACGCCGAACCACGTCCTGGACCTCCGGGTCGGTTACCTTATGGTCCATGAGGGCCGCCATGTCAGCGTCGATCTGCGCCGCCTCCTGCTGGATGCGTTTCCAGTCTTCCTTCGTATACTTCGACGTCCGTTTCTGGGACTCCGCATAGGCGTCCGTCGTGCCCCACCGCTGCTTCGCCTCGTCTGCGTACTTCGTCCGATGTTCTTCCAGAGCGCGTTCGTCGAACGCGTCAAACATGTCTTTCTTGTCCATCGTTTCTCCTTTGTCCATGGCCTCTATGGTATGGTCGACTGCTGCAAGGAGCGCTTCGACAACCTTGCGCCGCTCAAGCAGTGCTGTGCGGTGTGCCCCGAGCGCCTTGCGCCGGTCGAATGCCGGGTCCTGCACGATCGTCTTGATCTGGGCGAGCGGGAACCCGAGCGAGCGGAAGAAAAGGATCTGCTGCAGCAACTCCAGGTCGCTATCGGCATAAAGCCTGTACCCCGAAGCTGTCTCGTACGAAGGGTTGAGCAGGTCGATGGCATCATAGTAGTGGAGCGTGCGCACGCTCACATGAGACATATCCGCCACCTTCCCTATCGTGTAGGTCATCTCTACTCCTTTCCGCTGTCATGATAGCTTATGCCATGACGTAACGTCACAGTCAAGAGGGCAGGACAAACGAAAGCCCCCAGCGTGAGCTGGGGGCTGATTGGGTTCTGTGTAGGGGGAGAACTACTTGATCGTGACGTCCTTGGCCTGCGGACCCTTGTCGCCTTGCACGACTTCGAATTCGACCGCGTCGCCTTCCTTCAGCGACTTGAAACCTGAACCGAGGATGGCGCTGTAGTGGACGAAAACGTCCTTGTCGCCGTCATCACGAGTGATGAAACCATAACCCTTCTCTGCGTTGAACCACTTGACTTTGCCTGTAAGCACTGAAACCTCCATAAAACTTGGCATGTACTATCTTGCCATAAAGCAGTATATGAAGTATCTTCCCCGATACAAGTGCCACGTTGCAACATGCAAATTCATCATGTGTCCGCATGCACTCCCGCGCGTCGCTGCATTTCTGTGCGACAGGATGGAGTCGGGCCGAACAGTTTCCACTGACCTGTTGCTGCGGGCTACTTCGCCTCCGGCGGCACGATCCCGTAGATTCTGGAATACTTCTCCTTCACCTCACTCATGAAGTAGTGGTAGTCCAGCGGCTTTCCCGTCACCCGCACGATGAGGTCCTTTGGATCGTAGAGGGCGCCGTGTTGATGGATCCTGGTCCGCTGCCATTCACGCAGCACATCGAGGTGGCCTGCCGAGATCTGTCCGTCGAGGTCCGGGATCTCTTGCCTGGCTGTGGCGAAGAACTGCGCGGCATAGAGATTCCCGAGCATGTACGACGGGAAGTATCCGAACAAGCCGCCCGACCAATGAACATCCTGCAGGACGCCATGCGCGTCATCAGGGACATCGACGCCGAGGTACTCTTTCATCTTGGTGTTCCAGAGCTTCGGGAGGTCGGCCACCTCGACCATTCCGTTGATCAGAGCTTCCTCGATCTCGAAACGCAGCATGACGTGCAGGTTGTACGTGACCTCGTCCGCCTTGGTCCGTATCAGCGACGGCTCGACGACGTTGATGGCCCGATAGAAGTCCTCGACAGGGATGTCCTGAAACTGTGCAAAGAGGCTCTGAAGGTGGGGATAGTAGTACTTCCAGAACGCCTCCGAACGACCGACAAGGTTCTCCCATGTCCTGGACTGTGACTCGTGAATGCCCATGGAAGCTCCATGCTGGATCGGCATCCACCGGTAGTCCTCGGAAATGCCCTGTCCATAGAGGGCATGCCCTCCCTCGTGCATTGTCGAGAAGAATGCCGAGGCGACGTTGTCTTCGTAGTAGTGGGTTGTCACGCGGACGTCGCCGAACCCGATGCCTGTCGTGAAGGGATGCGCCGTCTCGTCGATCCGGCCGGCGTCGAAATCATAGGTCATGGCCTTCAGGATATCCAGAGACAGCTGTTCCTGGGTGGCCTTGTCGAACGTTCCTTTGAGGAATGAGGCGTCGGGCCGCTTTCCTTCTTCCTGCAACTGACGGATGAACGGCACCAGTTCAGACTTGAGACCGTCGATGATGACCCTCAGATCCTCGGTCGTGATTGATGGCTCATAGTCGTCCAGCAGTACGTCATACCTGTTCTTCTCGTAGCCGCAGTACTCGACGAATTCCCTCTGGAACCCGATGATCTCCTCAAGGGAGAGACGGAACATGGCGAAATCGGACTTGGCTTTTGCCTCCTGCCATATGTATTCGCCTTTCGAGCAAGCCACTGTGAACTTCTCGTACCTGTCAGCAGGGATGGCCGAGACCTTCCGGTACTGCTTCGTCTCAAGGTACACGTTTCTCCGGTCGACCTCACTGAGCTGACGATCGACTGCCGGCCTGTTGAAATACTCGACGAAAGCAGCCATCCGCGGAGACGTCGACATCTCGAAAGCAGTCCTCGCGAGCTTCCCTGCCACCATCGACCGGTCAGCTGCCGCCTTTGGAGGCATCTTGGTCCTCATGTCCCATTCGACGAGCGTCGCCGCACTGGTGTAGTTTGCGATCTCTTTGCAGTAGTCGTAAAACTCCCTGATGTCCATTGTGTCACTCTCCCCACTGGATGTCATCCGACGCAACACAGCATATGGTGGCGCACGCCCATGTCAATCGGTATCCGTACTATCGGAAGGCAAAATGAAAAGTCCCCGGTTGTTGCCGGGGACTCGATTGGGTTCAGGTGTCAGTGATCAGGCCTTAGCCTGGACGTCCTTCGCCTGCGGGCCCTTGTCGCCCTGCACAACCTCGAACTCTACAAGGTCGCCCTCCTTGAGAGACTTGAAGCCGGAGCCGATGATTGCACTGTAGTGGACAAAAACGTCCTTCTCGCCGTCATCACGAGTGATGAAGCCATAACCCTTCTCTGCGTTGAACCACTTTACCTTGCCTGTAAGCACCGAAGACCTCCATACACGATTCTGGCATATCCTATCTTGCCAATAACAAGTATACAATTCCGAAAAAAACGCGTCAAGACCCTTGAGGCAATGTTAAACAGTTCACTTCGTCGCATCGCTCCCATCTCGTCTCAGCTTTTGCGTATTACATTACTAGGAGAAAACGTAGTAAACTGCATAAGTAACGTTGGACATGAGCAACGGTCGTTCTATGGAGGCATTGACATGGCAGACAACTCGCTTACGTTGCATCTCGCACGAGATGAAGCATTCTGTCATGGAGAATATGAGCTGGAGGACTTCCTGACCCGTGTTCGAAAGGGTCGGATGGTCGTGCTCAGCCTGGGCAAGTCGTCTCTAGATGGGGAGGTGCTGGATGGGCTTTCTTAAGGGACTTCTGGTAGGGATCATCGTCATAGTCCTGGTTGTGGTTTTGGGTTTGGGATACTTGGGTTTTGTGCCAGGTGTTTCCAAGATACTTGGTACTGACAAGCCGAGGGATCTGGGAATACAATACACGGACGCAGACCTCAAGTCCATAACCTCCAAGAATCATGTGCAGAGAGTCGTTCTAGAATCGGCGCCCGATATCAAGAGCAGCTTCGTCCTGAAGGGCAAGCAAACCATAAGCAATGTCTTTACTGACAAAGAGATCACCGCCCGTCTCGGCCAGTCAGAAGTCTGGCCGTTGGACCCTTTTACTGATGTGCAGGTGAAAATTGGAGAAGACGGTGTCGTCGAGGCTTCAGGGGTAGTCAGGGTTGACAGGCTTAGGGGCTACGCTCTTGCAACGGGGATACCCTCAGAAGCTATCGACGCTATTTCCAAGGGGATGGACAAATACAAGATCCCGAGAATCTCCTTTCCTGCTTATGTCAAAGGCACACTGTCCATTAAAGATAACCGAGTCGATATCAATCTGTCGGAACTTGATATAGGGAAGATTCCTATACCCAAGGAAGTCTTCAGTCAAGCTAAAGGCCTGTTTGAGGATTTTGTGTTCCAGAGATTGACGAGTGGTGGCTACGGGAGCCTCTACATCAAGTCTTTGAGTTTCTCCAACGGAAAGATGAGTTTCTCTGGGACTATTCCTAAAGTAATCACTACTGCCAAAACAATTCTGAGCGGTCAGTAGAGAAGCCTCTCTGGTGAGGGCCGGCTTTGATGTTCTGCCCCCCGGAGCATAAAAAACCTCTCCGAATTGGCACGGACCGTCCAGATCTGGAGGTTCTTGCCAGCCGGCTCAGACGTTCAAGTCCCTCTTCTGATAGAAGACATATGTCAAGGCGGTGAAGGCGGCAACGAGCGCAAGCGAGAGAAGAACGATACCCAGGTTGAGACCATGTCCTGCAACTATTCTCCCCAAATCGAAGTACTTGAATGGCGAAATCAGGTTGAGGAATCTCAGCTTGTCTGACATGTCGGTTATTCTCGCCACGAAATACGCTGTGACCAATATCCCTGTGGCAACAGAACCGGAAGCTTTCGGGTGCCTCATGCAAGCAGCCAGCACTGCGCCAAGCGACAGGAAGATGAGTTGGACGATGAACATGCTCAACGTCATCATCAGTATTTCGCCAGAGACGTCACTGCCCTTGCTGTAGAGAGGGACCACGACAAGAAATGATGCAAGAGTGACGGCATTGATGACGATGACATTGAGAAGTGCTGCAAGAAGCTTGGACGTGATGATGGCAGCTCTTGAGACGGGCTTCACCATCAGGTACTCTGTCGTCTTATCGCTCTCTTCTTTGGCGATGATGCCCGCGCCCAGCAAGGTGGCATGAATTGCAGCGACCAGTTCCACGTAGATGAACAGTAGCGCCAGGTATCCCGACATCGTTGCCATGTCGAACGAGGCGAATCCAAACAGGGCTTTGATCGAGGTCGGCATTGTCTTCAGAAGATCGTTGATGGAAGGCCCCGTGGCGGTTGCTGTCGTGTAGGCTGTGAACTTGTACATGCCGCTGAGGACACAGAGAAACATGCAGACGCTCCAGATGACCAGCGCCCTTGCGTTGGCTTTCAGTTCTCTCAGGACCATATTCATAATCGGACCCCCTCAATCAGCGCATGGCGCGTTTCAGCTGATGGCATGGATATCCTTCCTGGCGTACACGAAGTAGCAGGTGACAATCGACACAACGACGATGACTGCGCCCGTAATGAGATAGGGCGTCTCATATCTTGAGCTGCCGATGATGGAGGGATAGTCGAAGTAACGGAAGGGAGATATGAACCGGGCCCAGTCGTCCTTGCCGGCAGCGATGAGCGCCCCGATGATGTAGCAGCCAAAGACGGTGCCGAGCGAGACCGGAAGCACCGATCTGAGCCTGTCAAAGAACACCGAGACGACTGCTCCGATCGCGAAGAAGATGAGCTGGACGAACAAGATGGTGACGTTGATCATGAAGAACAGGCCTCCGCTGTAGCTCGACTGTCTGACCATGAAGGCTATTGCAGAAGCAACGGCATAGTAGACCACGTCAGTGACCAGCAGCACGGTGAGCGCTGCGAGAACCTTAGCGGTGACGACGGCGGTACGTGAGACGGGCTTGACGAGCAGGAATTCTGCCGTCCGCTCCCGCGTCTCCTTGGACAGAATAGTCATGCCGAGATTCATTGCCTGAACGCCTCCACAGAGGACGACGAACGCAAGGATCATCGAGTAGAAACCGAGAAGCGAAGTGACACTGTCGACCGTCACCCCCAGCATAGCCCTAATGGAAGCCGGATAGCCCGCCAGCATGTCTTTGAAGTGCGCCCCGTCACGATATATGGCGGGATACAGTGACAGGTACATGAGGGCGATCGTGATCATGGCGCATACCCAGATGATCGTAGACTTGCGCAGGGACTTGAGTTCGTGCAGGTACATGTTCATGCGGCTCAGCCATCCTTGGAGTAGTAGTGCATGAATACCTCTTCGAGGTCCGGTTCATCGATAGAAAGGTTCGACACCTCGGTCTGAGCAAGCTTCCTGATGACGTTGTTGATGTCGCCCCTGTACAGAAAACTCGCGGTCTTGCCACCGTTTTCCAGTTTGCTGACGCCTGGCATGTCAAAGATGGTCTTGTCCAGGTCTGATAGCCCCTCGACCTTGATCCTCTTGAAGTTGTTTTCCTGCAGTGCGCTCATCCTTTCGAGCTTGATGATTCTTCCATCCTTGATGAGAGCGACGCGCTCACACATTTTCTGAACCTCTCTGAGGATATGCGAAGACAGGAAGACCGTAGCGCCCTTCTTGTTCTCCGAGGCGATGAGGTCAAAGAACGTCTGCTGCATGAGCGGGTCAAGGCCGGTGGTGGGCTCGTCGAGTATGATGAGCTTCGGCCCGTGCAGGAGGCCCTGAACAATGCCGACCTTCTTCTTGTTGCCGAAGGAGAGATCGTCGATTCTCCTCTTCAGATCGAGGTCCATGATCTCTGCCAGCTCATTGATCCGCTTCGTGCAGTCCTTCCCGTAGAAACTCGCCGAGTATCTGAGCAGGTCGATGACCCTCATGCCGTCGTAGTAGAACACTTCGCTGGGCAGGTAACCAACGTCCTCACGCACCTCGGGGTTTGTCGTACAGCTCTTGCCGAAGATCTTTGCGCTGCCCCTCGTGGGGTAAATGAGTCCGAGCAGAGTCCGGATGGTTGTAGACTTGCCGGCCCCGTTTGGTCCGATGAACCCAAAGATCTCACCCTGCTCGACATCAATGCTTACGTCGATGACGCCTCTTGCCTTGCCGTAGTACTTCGTGAGATTCTTGATTTCAATGACGTTCATCAGTGTTCCCCCTGTATCATCCATAAAACGCGGTATTCTTGGGTGAGCAACTCTCCCCGGATCTCTCAGCTACATGACGGAAAACAAGATGCATATTATACTCCAAAAACGGCATTCGGTGAGAGCACTTGGCCATCGGAGATGGTTCACTGCAAGATCCCCGAGGGACTCGGGCTCACGGAGTTGGGTGTCTGAAAGACATACTTGATTGCGCAACATAGGCCTCGGATGGGAGTAGGCAAGGACAGGGGTTGTGCCCAAGCCACACGCGGCTGCCACAGTGGTTTCTTGGAAGGTCTTGACACATGATGATATTGTCATATGATACTAGCATCATGAAACCAACGACAAAACTTGATGACCTGACATCGTTCTACAAGCTGCTGGCAAATGAATCGCGGTTATCGATCCTGCTCGCGCTGCGCGACGGTGAGGACAACGTTGCCGGCATCTGCGGCCAAACGGGCCTGAGTCAGACACTCGTCTCACACCAGCTGGCCGTCTTGCACCGCAGCGACGTCGTCCGTTCTCGCAGGGACGGGCGGCGCACGTTCTACGCCTTGGCAGACAAACACATCGATATCATCGTCGGGTTCGCGCTGGACCACCTTGCCGAAAAGGAAGTGCACCATGAGTGACCATCACGAACGCGAGCTGTCCACCGGGCGCAACTTGCTGGTTTCCATTTTGATGAACGTCGTCATCGCCGTTTCGGAAGTCGTTGGCGGTCTCGTCTCTGGATCACTGGCGCTGCTTGCCGACGCCTTCCACAATGTGACGGACACGCTGGCCGGCATCCTGGCGCTGTGGACGCTGCGCCTGGGGCGGCGCGCTCACGACGAGCAGCACACCTTTGGGTACCGCCGCGCTGAGATCCTGTCGGCGGGTATCAACGCCGGGGCCATGGTCGTTATCGCATTTGTCCTATTCCGCGAGGCATATGGGCGATTCCTGCATCCATCCCCCATCAAGGGCGGCATCATGCTGGCCGTTGCCTTGGTGGGTCTGGTGGCCAACCTCGTGTCGGTCCTCCTGCTTCACCGCTTTGCCGGTGAAAGTCTCAACATCCGGGGCGCCTACCTGCACTTGCTGTCGGACACACTCTCGTCGGTTGGTGTCGTCATAGGCGGCGTCGTCGTCATGCTGTGGCACGTAACGTGGGTGGACCCGCTGGTTACAGTGCTCGTGGCTGCCTGGGTCCTGAAGGAGGCGTTCTCGGTCGTCCGCGAGGCCGGGGGCATCCTTATGGAACGGGCTCCGAATGGACTGGAACTTGCACGGCTGGATGCCGACATCCGTGCACTGCCACACGTCAAGGACCTGCACCACGTCCATGTTTGGCAGCTGTGCGATACCGAGACGATGTTCGAGGGGCATGTCAACGTTGACGACATCTCTGTCCGCGATACCGGACCGATGCGGGAGCAGATCCAGCACCTACTGCATGACAAGTATGGCATCACGCACGCCACCCTGCAGTTTGAGTACGAGTGCTGCAAGGGGGCTGGGCTGATCGACCACGGCAGAGGCTAGGCGGGGACGTTTCGGGCGGCTGTTCTGTGCGTGCGCACGAAGTTGGCAACGAGAGGCTGTCGACTTCACAATCCATGTGCACGGAAAGGCAGCAAACGCTGTATTGATAAGGAGAGAGCAGCGAATACCCACTGTGCTGACCCATGCTTGACAAGGCAACGAGGCCCGCTATGATTGCTGCGCTTGAAAGGAGATGATTCCATGGAATATCAGGGAACTGTTGTACGTCCGGAAGACAGTGTCCGGGCATTTTTCAACCGGGTCTATGGCTGGATGGCCGGGGGACTCGCTCTGACTGCGGCTATTGCCTGGTTTGTCGGCGCCAACCAAGCAATCCAGCAGGTGATTTTTGGCAACACGTTCGTGTTTATACTCCTCATTGTTGCCGAATTCGGTCTGGTCATTGGGCTATCGCGCGCCATCGCCAGGATGTCTCCGCAGACGGCGGGACTCCTGTTCCTGACGTATGCCGCAGTGAACGGGCTCACCCTGTCGTTTATTTTCATGGCGTACACGCATGCAGATATCACCATGGCGTTTGTCGCCTCGGCAGGCATGTTCCTGGCTATGTCGCTCATTGGGTCGGCCACGCGCATGGACCTGTCCAGGATCGGCAACATTGCCTTGTTCGGGTTGTTCGGCATCATCGCCATGTCCATCATCAACATTTTCACGAAGAGCTCCGGCCTGGATTTCGTGATCAGTATCATCGGCATCATTGTTTTCCTCGGGCTGACTGCCTGGGATACCCAGAAGCTGCGCAGGATGGCGCTGAACCTGGACCCTACGGGTGAAAACCCCATCACGATGGCCGGAGGCAACCCGCAAGCCGAGAAGGTTGCAGTCATCGGCGCTCTGAGTCTGTATCTGGATCTGGTCAACCTCTTCCTGTTCGTCCTCAGGTTTCGTGGTGGTCGAAGGCGCGACTGACTCACCCACCTCGTGTTGTGAATGCGGCTGGACTGCTCATGATCAGTGGTCCAGCCGTTTGTTCTTGGGCAGAACCTTTGCAGCCGCATCAGCCGATGATATAATCTTGCCACTATGGACACAACACAACTCGTGAGGGTGTTCCACAGGAGAAAGGTCGTCTTCTTTGCTGTCCTGGGTGTCCTTCTCGGTGGGCTCTTCCTCTGGAGTGCGGGTGTTCACGCATATGTTGTCAATGATGCGGGCAACAAGACGTGGATCATCGCGTTCCACAGCATGTCGGTGAGTACTGTCCTGGCAAAAGCGGACACTCGTCCCCTGCGCCCGGAAGATGTGGTAACACCAGATGTCGCCGCGGTCATCCCCCAAGGGGAAATTGCTATCGTGCGCGCCAGACCGGTCACACTCACCATCGATAAAGTCAGCGAAACCATTTACTCAACCGCAGGGACGGTCGCAGAGCTTCTGAAGGACAACGGGGTCAAACTGAACAAGGAAGATACGGTCAGCCCGGACCCAACCCATCCCGTGCCATATAATGAGGACATCGTCGTCATACGCACGACCTACGCCTACACCACCAAGACCGAGGCTATCGCGTATCATCGTGTCTACAGGAACAACCCATATATGGAAGTCGGGCGCAGTTACATCAGTGTCATGGGCCAGAATGGCATTCTCCAGAAGACCATCAAGGTGACCAAGGTCGCTCAGCAGGCAGTTGGCTCGACTGTCGTCAAGACGCAGACGATCAAGCCCGTCGTCCAGGAGGTCTATGACGTCGGAACCGCTCACCTGGACCTCAAGCCCACGCGCGCCTACACGATGTCTGCTACCGCCTATTCAAACAGGCGCTCCACGATCCTCGATGGCAATGACCACCTGTTCGGCTACTCGGGTTTGTGGCTTCATTACGGCACCTGCGCAGTCGACCCAAGCATCATCCCTATGGGAACTGTACTGTATGTCGAAGGGTATGGCTACGCAGTCGCAGCGGATACGGGTACCAGCATCCATAACCACTGCATCGACCTTTTCTTCAACTCGTACGGCGATGCGTGCGACTGGGGCCGTCGATCGGTCAAGGTGTACGTCCTTCCCATCACTCGGAATCAGCTCTACGCCAAGCTTGGTCTCAAACAGGAAGGTACCTGCGCAACACCAAGCCTCCGGCAGTGAGACAGGGGGTTTGTTAATTCAGCCGCTCGCCTGAGAGCCCCGGGTCGCCTTCAACTGAAGACCGCGCATTGCCACGGCAACCCAATCCAGCGTGTGGTGTTGCCTTGGGTCGTCGTACCATGCCGTGAGACGTAGAGGACAAGCGCGCGGATCGTGATGTGCTCAGAGACCGCGTTCGCGGATGAGGGTCGGCTCCCCGTCTTCAATGAGAACCTCTGGCAGCAGGGGGCGACCGTTGTAGGTTGAACTCATGGACCATCCGTAGGCGCCCGCGTCGCAGATGGCAAGAAGGTCTCCCTGCTCAGGAAGCGGCATGGGGAGGTCTCGGGCGAAGCAGTCTGCGGACTCACAGACAGGGCCGACGATGTCGCACATGACCAGCTCTGAATCCCTCCGGGTCACCGGGAGAACGGCATGATGCGCCTGGTACAGCGCGGGGCGAATGAGGTCATTCATGCCGGCGTCCACGACCACAAACGTCCTGGCATAGTGTTTGCGGTACAGGACGCGTGTCACCAGCGTGCCTGCGTGTCCCACGATGTACCTTCCCGGTTCGAACGACAACCTCATGCCTTGGGGAACATCGCGGCACAGGAGAGCCTGCAGGTCCTCGACGGCGAAGTCGGCGCCTCCCTCGTAGTTGATGCCGAACCCTCCTCCCATGTCCAAAGCGCTCACAGGAATGCCGTCGCTCATCAGGGAGTCACGCAGCTCCAGCAGGCGCGCCAAAGACTTGCGATAGGGCTCGACACTCGTGATCTGGCTGCCGATATGGCAGGAAATGGTGTCGGGAACGAGTCCTTCGTTCACGGCCTCCCTGAACGCTCTGGGGGCGAAGTCGATGGGGATGCCGAACTTGCTTTCTTCCGTCCCGGTGGTGATGTACTGATGGGTGCGTGCGTCGACGCAAGGATTGATGCGGATGCCGACATGGGCACCCGCTCGCAGGCACGCGATCGCAGCCAACTCCTCCTCGCTTTCGGCGTTGATAAAGATGCTACGGTCCAGCGCAAATGCCAGTTCTTCCTGCGTCTTCCCAACGCCGGAAAAGACAATGTGGTCTGCGGGACAGCCGGCATCCAGGGCCGCCTGCATTTCTCCCCGGCTCACCGTGTCGGCCCCGATACCCATGCCGAAGACGAGTGCAAGGAGTACAGGATTCGCGTTGGCCTTGACGGCGTAGCGGAGTGATCCGACTGTACCCAGGCTCTGCATCAGACGGTCTGCCTGCCCGCGGATCGAGGAGGCTGAGTAGACGTAGACAGGTGTGCCGTATTCCTTCGCAATAGTCGCGAGAGGCAAGCGGTCAAGCATCAGATCCGAGCCCTGGTATATGAGGTCGTTGTTCATCCTGGTCCTTTCTGGCATGATACTGTGTATCTGCGGTTGGACGAGACGATTCTTCGCGTCCCCGGACCACACCCGCACCAATGGTTTATCATGCGCTCATGACCAGTCCTGTCAAGTGAGCGTTCCGACAGACGTCGCGGTTGTCCTTGAAGCCTGGCGCTCGTCCTTTATACTGGAACCAGCACCAATGACCGCTCAACGGTCGAACCCGCACCGAGAGTACGATATTGCCCTGGAGGACGAACGATGGAACCTGCGAAGTTCTGTATCGAGTGTGGCAACTCTCTGCCGCCCGAAGCGAAGCATTGCCCGAACTGCGGAGCGGAAGTCGCCGACCTTCATCTGACTGCATCGGATGGCGTCCGGCAGGCACCACTGGCCCAGGAACCTCTTCCCCAACCTGTCGGCTCGGGACCGTACAGCGCGACACTGGCGCCCCCACCAGGCATGCCCACCCCCCAGCCCGCGCAGGCGGCGCCCTACGGGGGACCCGCTACGCCACCCGGGAGCCCGTATGTCAGCGCCCCTGCTGGTCCTATTGCATATCCCCAGGCGACCACAGCTCCAGGCTTTCAGCGCATGCGCGGTGTCGGATCGGCCAAGCGACTGGGCGGGGGTCTAATTGCCATCCTCGGTGGTGTGGTCATGCTGGCGGCGCAGGGCTTGTTCATGAGCAAGGGGAGCTCGTTGAACCTGCTGAACGTCGGGCTGGGACTCCTGTGCCTGGTGAGCGGGGTCATTGCGCTCGTAGTACGGGGATGGGGTCCGGTCATTGTCGGCGCACTCCTGAGTGGAGGCGTGTTCGCCCTCTGCGGCCTCAAGCTGTATCAGACCATCCTATGGGTGCAGATGCAGGCCCCGGAGGTGGTGACTGCCTGGGCTCTGCGGAGCGGCGGCATCATCTGGATCGGCGGCATGATGCTCGGCATGGTAGCGTTTACCAAGGCGTTTCAGTCGCTGTTCCGGCGGTGAGTCGCCGCTCACTGGCGCAGAAAGCGCAGTGTGCCAGCTTCGTGCAAGGATACGCGTTCGGCAGGAGAAACGGTTAGCCTACACGCTCTCAAGGAGCTCATGTGCGCTCTTGCAGCCAGGGAGGTGTGTCATATACTGGCGTCAATAAGGGTTACTTCCGGTAGGGCCAGGCAGCGGTCAGAATTACTACAATTACTACATGTTCTTCTATGGGGGTGCAAGCATGGAAACTGCGAAGTTTTGTACTCAGTGCGGTGAGGCGTTGCCACCAGGCGCGAAGCACTGTCCACAATGTGGGGCGGAGGTCGCCACCCTGCAGGTGCCGGGGCCCGGCGAAGCTGAGCGACCCATTTCCCCTTCTCCGATTCCGCCTGTGCCTCAACAGATGCCATCGGGGGGACCATATGCGGGGCCCGTCTCAGCCCCTGCTGCTCCAGCCAGTGGAATCGGTATGGCCCCTCCGCAGGGTCCGTATGGAGGTCCACCTCCTGTTGCCGGGGTCTATCGTGCCGCACCAGCGCAGGGGGCGATATCACCACAGCGTGCGCTGTCCCGCAAGCGTCTTGGCGGTGGAATGCTCACGCTGATAGCTGGAATTATCATGCTACCCGCGCATGACTTGGTGTTTAAGGGGGGGCTGACATCGTCGAATCTATGGGTTGACCTGTTCGTCATCGCATGCGGGCTCTTCATGCTGTTTGCGCGTGGTGGACGTGTTGTCGCACTTGCTTTCCTGGCCAGCTTGACCGTGTCGGTCCTCGACCTGACTCTTCTGTGGGAAGTCTTCGCAGCGGTAGCCGCCGTCGGGCTCAGCGGACTCACGACGCTGCTTTCGTCAGGGGCGTGGGTGCCGCTGGTAGCCATGCTCATGGTTCTGGTTGGGTTCCTCGTTGCGCTGGTGAGCCTGTTCCGTCACTCCTGACATGCGAACCTGCCCGTTGGTCGTCGGGCTCATCGCTGTGCTCGCCATGGTTCCCTTCGCCGGGTGTGGCGTGGCACGGAGGGTAGTCGTGTGCTACACGTCTGTCGATCAGGAATATGCGGGCCCGGTGTTCGACGCCTTTGAGGCCCAGACTGGCATTCACGTTCTTGTCGTTTATGACACGGAAGCCGCCAAGACCACCGGTCTTGTCAACCGTCTTATTGCCGAGCAGGCACACCCGGCGTGCGACGTGTTCTGGAACAACGAGACGACGCAGATGTCACTGCTGGTGCAGCACGGCATTCTGCGGCGGCTTCCCGATGATGCCGGCCAGGGGATCCTTGCCAGGTACCGAGACCCGAATGGGTTGTGGGCCGGCCATGCAGCCCGCTTTCGCGTCCTTCTGGTCAATACGAAGGTCCTCAAGGGACCAATTCCCTCGTCGGTGCTGGATTTGGCCTCGTCGGCATATCCACGTGGCAGCGTCGGCATGGCCATGCCCCTGTTTGGCACGACAGCAGCGCACGCGGCGGCACTCTATGCAGTTCTCGGCGAAACCCGTGCCCGTTCCTTCTTCCAGCAGGTAAGCGCCGCCGGTGTACGGATCGTCGACGGCAATGCAACAGTTCGGGACCTGGTGGCCCAGGGAGTGCTGGCGTGGGGGATCACGGACTCGGATGATGCTCTTGTGGCGGTCAAAAGGGGAGACCCCGTCTCCGTGGTCGTTCCAGACCAGAACGGGATGGGGACCCTGGTCATTCCTTCGAGCGTCGCGGTGATTCGTGGAAGTCCTCACGTAGAGGAGGCAGACAGTCTGGCTCGATATCTTCTGAGCGAAGAGGTCGAAACCACGCTCATGCAGGAGGGATACTGTCAGTTGTCGACACGCCAGGAAGGAGGGATTGCTCCCCTGACGGGAACGTCCATTAAGGGGATGGACCTCGACCCGCGTTCTATCCAGGTATCGATAGCAACGGCAAAGGCCGACCTTACATCAATCTTCGGACAGTAGCGATGTCGACGAGCAACCGGTGGTGGCGTCTCTCAGGGACCATGGCCGCCCTCGCCGTGTTTGGTCTGCCTCTGGTGGCGCTTGGTATGGACGCGATACGAGCTCTCATCATCAACCCAGCGCTGGTGCACCTGGCCGTCCCCTCGGGGCGGACGCTGGCGTTGCTGATGCGCAGTTGTGCTCTTGCAGGCGCAACAGCCGTCCTGTGCTTGGTCGCAGGGACTGCAGCGTCTCTCGCTTTGCCACCAGCCTCGGGCAGGATGGGCTGGCTGAGGATGGCGTTGTTCGTTCCCATGGTCATCCCACCCTATATCCACGCGCTGGCGTGGATGCGCGCAGCCGAGTGGTTTCGCCGAGTGGTCGCCGTGGCAGGCATCAGACTGCCGGCGTTTCAGGGGTTCGGAGCAGCGCTATGGGTGCAGGCGATGGTATATCTGCCATTGGCGACCGGCGTGGCTCTGGCCGCCTGGTCGATGATCGACCCACAACTAGTGGATGCGGCGCTCATGCGGGGATCGCAGGACCGTGCCCTGTGGCGGGNTGTCCTGCCACTTGGAGGTCCGGTGCTGCTGTCGGGGAGTCTGCTCGTGTTTGTGCTGTGCATGGGCGATCTCTCCATTCCTTCTCTCTTCTCCGTCAATACCTACGCTCTTGAGTTGTACGCACGCTTCAGCGCTACGGGTCAGACCTCTGACGTTACACTGCTGGCTGTTCCACTTGTTCTGGTCTGCCTGACGGCGCTCGCACCAGCCATCCGAAGCATTTCTGCTGCCGTCTCCGCGTCTTCAACCAGAGAAGGAGTGACACGTACCGTATGGCATCCGTCGCGCTGGATGCGGGGTCTGTGCGTGTGTGCCGTGTGCCTGCTTTCACTGGACGTTGCCGGCCTCTGCATTTCCCTGATGAGTGGGCTGCGCGGTGCAACGTGGATCGCGGTGGTCGATGCCATGCCCTCCGCCTGGGTCACCGTACGCCTGGCCGTTTTCGCGTGTGCTCTCAGTATGATTCTGGCAGTGCTCATAGGCCCTCTCCTCAGCAATCGCAGCCTGCTGGGGCGATCATTGTGTGCCCTCATCCTGATACCGCTGGCACTGCCCGGTCCCGTTGCGGGCACCGGTTCCCTGCTTGCCAAGGGCATCGTGTACGGGGCATGGACGGCTCAAGTGGCGCCTGCACTGCTCATGGCGTTCAGGTTTGCGCCATTTGCCTGCCTCATGACTGGAGCACGGTTTGCACGGGCCGATACGGATTCGCTGGACGCTGGACGTGTGTTTGAGCGAAGACGCGGGGACTGGGTGCTGCGTGTATGGTTGCCGATGCTCCTGCCTGTGCTCACTGCCGCCCTCCTGCTTGTCGCGCTCCTTGTGGTCGGTGAGGTAGGAGGGACGTTGATGGTCATGCCGCCGGGGCAGCAACCCCTGTCGATCACGATCTACAACTACCTGCACTATGGCTCTTCGGGGACAGTGTCAGCGCTGTGCCTGGCGCTCTTCGCAGCGGTCCTGCTGCTCACCATACCAGGCTTCCTGTCCTGGCGCAGGGCATGGAGGTCGGCATGATCGAATGCATCGGGTTGGGATTGTCTCTCGGGAGCAGGACGATCCTGTCAAACTTGGAACTGACAGTGACTGATGGCGACCGCATCGTCGTGATGGGCCGATCCGGGGCGGGGAAGACAACGCTGCTGCGATTGCTGGCAGGGCTGTTGGCGCCATCACAAGGGACCATACGCGTGGGCGGCGAACTGGCCAGCGTCGCCAGGAGCATTCGCATAGAACCGTCACACCGCGATGTCGGGTTCGTCTTCCAGGCCGGGGCGCTGTGGCCACACATGACAGTGGCCCAAAACATTCTGTACGGCCTGGCTGACCTTCCACGTACCGAAGCCCGGCGGCGTATGACCGAAGCTCTCGATGCGTGCAAGGTAGCGGAACTCGCCCTGCGCTTGCCTCAGCAGCTTTCGGGAGGCGAACAGCGTCGCGTTGCGCTGGCGAGAGCGATTGCCCCACACCCTCGGCATCTTCTCATGGACGAACCGCTCACGAGCCTGGACAGTGATCTCAGGTCGGAGCTGCTGCAGCTGGTGTGTGAGATAGCCCAGTCTCACGCGACAGCTCTTGTCTATGTGACGCACGATGAGGCCGAGGCACGTGCGGTGGGAGGCAGGCAAATGCGTCTCGAAAACGGTCGCCTCGTGGCTGAACCGTCTGCATGAAAACGATCGTTGCCCTGCTCGTTGTGATGCTGGGCTGTCTGATGGCAGGGTGTTCTCTTTCACAGGATGCTGCCCTGCCGGCACCGTCACACCCGATTCAAGGCATCGACATTCTTCGTCCGCCGGGAGACGTGTTCGCGTTGCTCCTGCAGGGCGATACGCTGTGGTGCGGTGGAGTGGACGGGGTCTGTGCAGTGGACGTTGTGACGCGTCGCATTGTGATGAAGGTCGACGCAGGGCGTCCGATGACCTATGTGAGGGGTATCGCCGTTGACCACGAGGGAGCCTTGTGGTTCGCCTCCGAGCGGGGACTGGTGCGCTGGAAGGACGGTCAGGCGACCTGGTTCACGAAACAGGAAGGACTGCCGGACAACCGTGTCAACTGTGTTCTGGTCACGCGGGCGGGAGACCTGTGGGCAGGGACATGGAGCGGTGCGGCGATGCGTACGGCGGGCGGGTGGACGGTGCTGGGCAAACGGGACGGTCTCACTGACGATATGGTACGTGTCATGCTAGAAGACAAGGGTGGCAGTCTGTGGTTTGGTTCATATATTGCGCCCGCCGGCGGGTTGGCAATACACAATACATCCGGGTGGCAAACATTCTCTACGGCCGACGGCTTGCCACACAATGATGTCGTCTCACTGCTGGAGGCGCCTGACGGCACCGTCTGGGTCGGGACAGGCTTCCTCGACGATGGAGGCGCAGTTCAGTTTGAACGCAAGGGTGATGGCTGGCAACCACGGCGGACGCTGGGCAAGGTCGAGGGACTGGCAGGGGGCAAGGCCCGTTCGATCTATGTGACCGGGAATGGCACCCTGGTCGTCGGATCCGAATATCAGGGCATGGCCATCCAGACGCATGACGGATTCAGGCTCCTAACGACGATGGACGGACTGTCCAACGACGAAGTGAAGTCGATGGTGGAAGACAGGTATGGCAATCTTTGGTGCGCAACTCGGGACGGCCTCACCATCATCGACCGGCAGACACTGCTGACCATTGAAGGAGCAACATCATGACGCATGCACGAAAGATCGCCTCGGTAATCGTTGTTCTTCTGCTGCTTCTTGGCATCGCGGGGTGTCGCCATCCATCATCGCTTTCCGGCCCTGTCACATCAAGGGGCGATGCGGTCGCGCGCGTGACAGCCCTTCCCGATGTGGCTGCCTGGATCAAACTGGTCCATACCCAGAGCCCGGGCAATCGGGTTGTCATTGACGTTGATTCCGAAGACACGACAATATACACAGTGCATGCCTATGAGCTCGTTCAGGACGAACTGGGTGGGCACTCGGCAACGTTTGGCTGGTATGAGGTTGCCAAGGCGACCGGTGTCGTGCGCTCGGTTATGCCGTAAAGTCTTGCACGGTTCAATCAGATTGAACATACTGGAGACGACGACCGTGCCCAACCGTGCATCCGTTGACAGACGCAGGGTCAGGGACAATGGGAGGCTGTCATGGACTTCAATGAAGTGAGTCAATCGTACATGGCGCTGCGGCAACAGCTCGCGAGTCGTGCCATCACTCCGGAGTACTACCAACAGGAAGTGGCGAAGCTCCGGTTCATGACGCCTGACGGTGTCTGGTGGCAGATCGATCCCGCGACCGGCGGGTGGCTGACATGGAATGGACAGACATGGATTCCAGCTGCGGTAGCCGGTCAATCCGTGCAACAACGCCCCGCAACGGAAACCAGTGAGAGGACATCAGCCAAGAGTAGACGACGCAGTCGTCGGTCGCCGCCAAAGGAGGAACCCGCACCACAGACCCTGTGGCAACTCGCGGTCCTGATGGTCAAGAGCTGGCTGGAAAACCTCCCGACAACTGTCGTCTCGTCCATTGTAACAGCGGGCGCGACCTGGTTCCTTCACACATGGTTGCTGATCGGCCCCAACAACAGCATATCGTGGACAGGCAGATATCCTGTCCTGTTCTGGATACTTGATACTGTACAGAATCCCTTGGGTGGTGTTGCGTTCTGGGCGGTTGCTTCGTATTTTGTCTCTTCCTTCTTTGGCAGGCTGTTCTCGTCACCCGTTGCCTGGGCGAAAGGTGTTGTGCTGTTTCCATCCTGGCTGGTCCGTGGGTTCCGCAAGCTGAGAGGGCGAGCCCTTATCCCATTCTTGCTGGGCGGAGCTGTCGCCATTGTCATTGGTCTGCGAATGCGCAACTACATGGCAGCCTGGGCATACGCAGCCGGATTCTTCCTGGTGATGATGGCACTGGATATGAGCTTCGAGCACATGGTGCTGCGGCTGGCGCTCTCGGACCTGCGACGCTATCTCAAACTGCGTCTGGCTCCTTACGGCTGCGAGTCGGACGTTGTCTTTCTCCTGTTCCCTGGTCTGACGCTCGGATTTGCAGTCTCTGCCCTGCTGAAGACACCGGCGCGCTGGGCGCAATTCACCTTCTGGGGAGCTCTTATCGTCGTGCTGTTTGCCATAGGGGGATCGATGCTGCGGCGGCGTAAGGCAACGAGGGCTGTCGGGGCATTCCTGCTGATCCTGGCTGTTGTATGCACTATTGCCGTTGTGGTAACGCCGACTCTTGCCGATGATGGCGGCTGGGCGGAGAGCGGGCGCACCATTCAAGGTCTTACTAAGAACGCGGGTTGGCCCATGACCAAGAAACTGGGGATCCCGCCCGCCGAGGCGGCGATCCTGGCAGGCCTTCTGGCGACGAACCTGGGAGCAGCCTACGGATACATGAAGAAGCATGGCATCGACCCGATGAAGCTCGGATTGCCGGATATCCCCCCTCCTGCCGGCATGAAGGTGGCACCAGGGAGTGTGCCGCGGACCCCCCAACAGATAGCTGACGATATAGCCAAAGCGCAAGCGGAAGCAGCCGAAGCCAATTCCTGGGGAGGGCTGCTGACTCAGGCGTGGAAGAACTGGGAAGGCGAGGCGGTTCAGATCGGCGATGCCGTGTCAAATCTTGCCACCGGGGCCAAGGACCTGGTAGTAAAGGGGGCAACGTCTATCTACGAAGGCGCGAAGGCGGTCTACAACGACCCCAGCATTGTCACGACGCCTCTCAAGAACTTCGCAAGCGATGTTAAGACCGCCGTGCAAGATGCGCTAAACAATCCTCAGCTTATCTGGGATACGATCAGCGGCACGTGGAAGGACGTGAAGACCGGTACTTCCACAGCCGTCGATATTGGGGGCAAGATTGTTACAGGTGTTGCGGACACTGTCTGGACAACTCTGACGGATCCAGCAAAGATGTGGGAAGCCATCAAGGACTCGGGTGGCTGGGACAACTGGGTGAAATCCTGGGATCCCAATGTGCCCGTCCTCGACCGGTTTGGCAACGTCTTTATCGGGACTGCGAAAATCGGTATGACTATTCTTACCGCCGGTCAGGCAAAGGCAGCAGCTCTGGCAGGAAAGGAGATTCTGACAGTTGCGGGTGAGCAGATCCTGAAGGGAGACGTGAAAGCAGCAGGCAAATCCCTCATCAATGGCATCATCAAAGCATTTGCGTCGGAGGAAACCAAGGCCGCACAAACGATCGCGGACGATGCCGCCAAACTGAAAGGTGGCACGCTGAAGCCTGTGAGCAGCGCGGTCCCCTCGACAGGGATCAACCCCAACCACCTGGAGACGATCCAGGAAGGGGCGAAGAAGTTCGGTGTTGAAGTAGGCGTGCGCCCCCAGGGGCCCATCTCGGGCTTTGTGAAAGATGGCGTAGCCAAGGGTCCAGATATCAAGAACAAGGGACTCAATTTCGTTGATGGGCTCATCGGTGGCAAAGGGCCGGAAGGAGCGGTCGGACACTTTGCACCTGATGAGGCTGCAGCCAAAAACCTCATTGAAGGCATCAAGAATAACCCTGGGATCCCGCCCGATCGGCAGGCACAGATGATCAAGGAGATTGAGCAACGCGTCGTTGACAGGGCAAAGGAATTTGCCGGGCCGAAAGTGCAAACGCTCATCGATGAAGGGAAGCTTACTGTGAAGGGGGGTGTCCTCGTCGACGCCCAATCGGGCAAGCCGGTCATCTCAGACCTGGACCTGTTCAAGCTGACAAAGGCGGGCGGGGCACCGGTGACGGCTGCCGAAGAAAAGGAGTTCGTCCAGTGGTGCGCTGCACGAGGAGTCCCCGTCACGCATGGAGCGCATATGAATTGGATACCAAAAACGCCTGATGAATACAAGATTTACGAGAAGATCATCCAAAGCCACGGGGTCGGAGGGAAAGCCGTCATCACAGTCGGTGCAGACGGTGCAGTTGGCGCGGCCAACTACATTCCGCCGGTTCCATAGGAGGCTGCCATGCGACAATCGACAATGACGGTATCAGAGCGGGCTGAACTGCTTGCACGGCACACAGTGGCGCATGCCCGCCAAGGTGATTTGCTGGCAGTGGTGGACAGGGACCCGGAACATGCGCCCCCAGAAGTCCTGCAGGAACTGAAAGCCCTGGGAGAAGAGATCGGCGGCCTGTGGGAACAGTATCTGGCTGCTCTGCCCATTGTAGCAGTGTCCAGAAGCCCTCTGAGCGGTGACCTGTTGGAGTATGCTATCGATATTGTCGGGGTGGATGGGTTGTGGTGGAACTACAACCAGCCCCTGCGACCATTGCAGCAGCTGCCTGCGGATTTTGTCGGCCTTGCAGGTGCCCTCCACTTGGGTGCTCCTCTTGAAAAAACGCCGTTCGAAGTCCGACCCGGACCCGAAGTTCCCTATGTCGTGCCACGCCTGCTGGCGGCGCCGGGTGTCTGCGCAGTGTTCAGCCAGGTTCAGATCGGCCCGCATGTGGGATATGCCATCGCCTACTTCGCCGAACATCCTGAGCAGGTGGCAAACCGTATCAATACGTGGGGCACCGACTTCTATGAAGTTGTCGACAGCCAGGGAACACTGACCTGGTCCCGTGACGGGGACAATGCCGTGCTGGATCGCGATGCTGACCTGAAACCGTGGATGGAAGCCGGGAAGCTTCTATGGATACAACCCGGTGACACGTCGATGACCATCCGTTCCGACACGCAGGCGTGTCCGTTCCTTGCACTGAAGGGCAGTCGCATGGACAGTGTGCTTTTTGATGGAATGCGCACCGAGGATGAGCCGGACGCGTTCGCGCAGGAAGCAATGGAAGCCGCTCTGGGCCAGCCGGTGCCCACCGATCCAGTCCCCGATGAACTTTGGAAACTCGTGATGCCCACCAACAATAACGCAGGAGGCGACAACGATGAACGCTCAGTCTGACAACGGCACGACCGGCATCACCTTCACCGTCCGTCCTTCGGACCTCGGGGCAATCCTTATCGATCAGTTGCACCTGCAGGTGACCTCGTTCTCACCATTCGCCGAGGTATTGGCAGACTACGTCTCAGGTTCGAGCACCATGAGCGACACCGCGCGGCAACTCGCGAAGGATACAGTGTTTGCAACGGTTGCCGGAGTACTGGCACGGCCGGATCTGCGCCTGGAACTGCTGGTGGGCGGCGGCATGGCACCTTTGGGAAGCCTCCGCGCCTATGCATCCAAGGCTGCAGGAAACATGCTGGTTGGGGTAGCGCCCGGCGACGGCGAGTGGGATATCCGTCTCTTCGATACGCCGCGTTCGTGTGCCGACTGGTTTGTGCGCCAGACAGGCACGAACACCCAGGGAGGCGAGCCCAACCACCTGGCACCACCTTGCACGCTGTCAACCCTTGTCGCTGCCTTCCACACGATCGACATGTTCCGTCGCGCGGCGTACCAGGACATGCTGGCCTACAAGCGTACGGTCGACCCGATGATCACCCTTGAGGAGTTCAGATCCAGCGCGCAGGCCGCCATCCACAGCCAGGACATTCGCTGGTTGCTGCCGTCGTTGCTCGTGTTGAACCCTACCCTTGGTGCGAGCATTGGAACAATGGGAAACGATGGCCTGGAACAAGCTGTGAAACGGGGATTCCTGATCGGCGCCAAGCGCGCTGGTGGCGCTGACACCGTGCTCCTGTTCGGCGAGGCAGGCACGCACATGGGGTCGGAATTCCTGCGCAGCTGGGTAAGCAGTTGTGGCTTCAGCCTGGATGTGGTCGGTCCCGACGGACCACGGACACTCCAGCGGGGGTACATCGCTTCCACCGCCTTGGCAAATCACTGGTTCCGTTTCGACACAAAAGACGGTGTCCTCCAGGTCAATCATCAACCTCTGTCGTTGGAACAGTACGCCCAGAAGATGGGGGACGTGCTGCTGTCCGGCACGGTCGTCGAACGGCAGGCTGGTACCGCGGGGGCATTTGTGAAGCAAAGACAGACTATTCTTTCGGGTGCTGTATCGCAGGAGAAAACAACTTCCGCGGATGCTGCACCCGCGAAGACCCCGAAATTCTGCCCCGGCTGCGGTACCCCGGTGAAGCCGGGAGCCAGGTTCTGTGCTTCGTGCGGCCGACCGCTGTAATTCTCTGGGGTCAAGCGTTACCATTTCGCGTGTTAACTTTCGTTTCATGGGTATGGTGTTTTGCTTTGCACACGTCGTGTTCTTGTATCTGCCGACCTTGCCCCCGGGAGGCTGGCTCCCACGAAACGATGCCAGTGCTCGATATAGTTTCCTCCAATGGTACCACGTTGATAATGGTAACGCTTGACCCCACAAGCTAGACCCCACAAGCTAACCTCACAAACTTGAAAACGGGGACTAGATGAGACTCTACAAGTCACGTAGTTCATACACGACGGCTCCTCGCACGCCCAGTAGTATAGATGGCTCTCGCTATCATGGTCGATCGCGCTACAAGGTGGCGCCGCCAGCCAGGCCGGAACAACACCGCCCCAGCTGGCGCGGTTCGGAGGAACTGGTGAGGGTGAAGCGCAGTCTGCCGGTCTTCCTCGCGTTTTGTGTTGTCCTGGGGATGGTTCTGCCCATCTTCTTTGGGCAGGTCGGGCGCGTCACTGCGCCGGAAGGTGAGACTGTTGTCTACATTCAGGCGACCCGGCAGGGTACGGCATGGTCGGGACGCCTCGCGTTCCGATTAAATGGGGTGCAGCAGTGGACCGGCTCAATGGTTCCCTACGAAGTCATCGTGCGCCCGGGTGTCTACACCCTCAACGTGACCGGTGGCGGGCCTGCCGGCACCAAACTGGTCAGCGTCGTACTGGTCGGCTCACAGCTGGGTCGCGCTGGTGGGACGATTACGTTCACGGCGGAGTTCGCTGCTCCATAGATCCCGGTTTCTAGTTTCATGCCTGCATATACTGGCAGGAGCACGGGCAATTGCATCCTCATAGGGGAGGCAACCATGGTTCTTCACAGACATCATGAAACGTTTTCGGACATCAGCCGAGCTGTTTTGCTCATTGCCATGCTGGTATTCCAGATGACGGTGCTGTCAGGCAGCACAAGAGCTGCAGACGCGGGTTCTGTGTGGCACTTGCTGAGCCAGAAGGCCAGCAACATCTCGTACACCGATGCGGCGACCGACGGAAAGGTTGTGGTCAATGTCGGTACGAGGGGGGCACTTGCGCTGACCAGCGACTTGGTGCACTGGGAGCCCATCGAGCAGTTCACCAGCAAGGACCTGTACGGCATCTGTTGGGGAAATGGTACGTACGTTGTCGTCGGCGACGAGGGGGCGCTGTTTACGTCGACTGACGGGCGTACCTGGACCGAGCGGGAAGTCTCCGGGGACCCGAGCCTGGCAGCTATCACCTATGGGAATGGGGCCTATGTTGCTGTGGGTCCCGGCGGATGCGTCGTACGGTCGACAGACGGCGCAGAGTGGACAGCTGTGACCTCGCCAGTAGACAAAACCTCTACGACATCACGTTTGGCAGCGGTTGTTTTGTCGCTGTTGGACAGGATGGCTCGATCGTGACGTCGGTCGACGGCTTGACGTGGGAAGACAGAACGGTCGTCTCCGCGGCCGACCTCTATGCCGTGGCGTGGGGCAAAGACGTATATATTGCCGCGGGCGCATCTTCTCTGATTCTCACGTCTCCAGACGGCAGCTCCTGGACGCAGAGGGCCGCCAGGCACCCGGACCTGACACCCGCCGCCGTGGCGTTTGCAGGGAATGCGTTTATCCTCGCCGCCAATGATGATGCGACACTAGGCGCGGTCTACTACTTCCGCTCGGTGGATGGGATCTCGTGGCAGGAGACCTATGTCTGGAGACTCTCCAGCTGGGTGCACGGGATGGTGTGGACGGGATTGCAACTGGTTTCCTTCGGGGACAACGGGTCAATCCAGACGTCCCCAGACGGCATGCAGTGGACCGATCGAACATCCGTTGCTACTGGGGATCAGGAGACCAACGACGTGATGCTGACTGCGGTGGCTGATACACCGAATGGGCTGGTCGCGGTCGGTGAGCTCGGATGTGTCAGGACCTCCAGAGATGGCATGGTCTGGCAGCAATGTGCGACGGATGCCTCTGGATGGATATGGGATGTCGCGACGACGCCATCTGGTGTTCTGGCGGTTGGGGAATTTGGCCTTATGTTGACCTCACCTGACCTGGTCACCTGGCATGTGCTGGAACCGGTCACGTCGGAGACACTAACAGGCGTAGCTGCGGGAGGTGGGCACCTGGTCATAGTTGGTGACAATGGTACGGTAGTCACCTCTGAAGACGGCCGGAATTGGGCGGTGGGAGAAACGGGTCTGCCGATCGATATGGGTGCTCTCGCCTACGGCTCGGGTCTGTTTGTTGGCGTCGGGCAAAATGGCACAGTAGCAACGTCCCCGGATGGTCGTGTCTGGAAGCAGGTCACGACCGGAGTGACTGTTGATCTGAATGGCGTCATGTACCAAGACAGCCGGTTCGTCGCGGTAGGCAGCGGGGGGACTATCTTGACCTCGAGCAATGGTATGACGTGGATGCCCCAGAAGGCAGGGACTACAGCGTCTCTGTTTAGTGTGACTTCGCAGAATGGCGTCCTCGTTGCTGTCGGCGACAAGGGAACCGTTGTGACCTCGACAGATGCGATCCGTTGGAGTGTTAGTACCACGCCGACCAAGGAGATTCTCTATGGCTGTGCGGCGCGAGGCAGCACGTTTGTTGCCGTCGGCAGCAGCGACACGACCATGTGGACGTCCGACCTGGTCGCGCCGGCATCCCCTGCGCCAATACGGCCGCTTGTGGGCGCTACAGTGGACATGGGATCGGTCACGCTGACCTGGTCGACCGTCCCCGGAGCAGTGACATATGACGTCCAGACCGCTACGACAGCGGACTTCAGCAAGGTGACCATCGAGAAGCATGGCGTGTCCTGGACGTCAGTCACGCTGAGCGCTGCGGAAGTTGCTGATACTGGGATGACCTACTGGAGGGTCCGGGCAGTCGGCGCTGCTCTTGTCTCAGCGTGGTCCGCGGTCCAGTCCTTTACTGTCCGGGTCGTTCCTCCTCCCCAGCCGCGTCAGATTATCCTCGTGCTGCACGTGGCGAGCACGCAGATGTCGGTCAACGGGATGCCGGTGACCATTGATGTTGCGCCGCAGATCGTCGAGGGCCGTACACTTCTTCCAATCAAGTGGGTCGCAGAGCCGCTGGGCGCTGATGTGTCCTGGAACGCGACGGACCGCAAGGTTACGATTTCATTGAATGGAACGATCCTGGAGCTCTGGGTGGGCAAGAGTCAAGCTCGCGTCAACGGCGCACCTGTCGCCATCGATACCACAAATGCCAAGGTCGTACCAGTGATCGTGAGTGGCCGCACGATGTTGCCCGTCCGCTTCGTCGCCGAGCAGCTGGGCGCCGACGTGCAGTGGGAGCAGTCCACGAAGACAATCACCATTACGTATCAGCAGCCGTAGGTTCGTGGGCATCGTCACATAGTCCCGAGAACCCAGCCGCGTGACTGGGCTTCTGCCGTATATTGCTGCCACTCCTTGTCATCTATCTGTATTGTGGTCTCCCTTCTTCACAGGATAGCGCGTACGAAACCCCTCCCCTCCCTGTACTAGAGGTGGCAGCATCCATGGGTGCCGCACTCCGGGGGTGACCCCGTAACAGAGGAGACCACATGAGGAAATCGTTGGGAAAGGTAGTCCTGGCAGTTGTCATCGCCGGGCTCCTTACAGGCGGCATCGCCATAGTATCAGCAGCGACCAAGGTACGGATCGTGACGACGCCGCAAGGGACCACTGTCGATGTCATCTCGGTGACGGGCACAGTGACGGAAGTCTCGACAGCGGGCACGGCTGAGCCCGGTCAGGGTATCATGGGCATGTTCCGCCGTGGTCATGCAGGCTATGCGAAGATCAAGGACAGCACGGACGGAACGATCTACACGCTCCAACTTGGTCGCGAAGAAGCCGCAGGTATCACAATAAAGGTTGGTGACACCGTCACCGTCGAAGGGACGTCAGAAACGCGAAACAGTGTCAACGAACTGCAGATCTGGACGTTCACCGGCGCTGACGGTAAGACCGTGACTCTGCGCAAAGCTGACGGGACGCCCAACATTGAGACGGTGAGCGTCGCGGGAACGGTTACAGAAGTCGACGTGCCGACGACGACCCCCTCGACTGGTGAGAGGGCGAAACCGGCTCCAAAGGCAATGGCGACGATCAAGGTCAAGCAGGCCGACGGTACCATCGTGACAGTGGTCCTCGGACATGACGAAAGCAGCATCACCGTGAAGGTCGGCGATGAGGTCAAGGTTGAAGGCTTCAAAACCCCGATGGACACGAATACGATCATGGCTACCTCATTCACAGGTGCTGACGGCAAGACGGTTACCCTTCGTGGCCTGAATGGCATAGGTGGTGACCATAGCATACAGGGTGAGAGCGTGAGCGTGTCGGGCACGGTGACTGAGGTCACCCAGGCGACCACCGAGGCCCCCTCAAACGGTGACACAGCAAAGCCGGCTCCAGAGGCGATGACGACGATCAAGGTCAAACAGGCCGACGGCACTGTGCTCACGGTGCTCCTCGGACGTGACGCGAGCAGCATTACCGTGAAGGTCGGCGATGCAGTGAAGATCGAAGGCTTCAAGATGTCGACGGACGCGAATACGATCCTGGCTACCTCGTTCACCGGCGCAGACGGCAAGACCGTAACGCTTGGTGGCAAGGGATTTGGCGGCTGTGGCCCGCGTGGTGACAAGGGCGATGGACAAGGTATTGGCCGCGGGTTCCATGGTGGCATGATGGGCCCAGGATCCAGCTCGAACTCCTTCGCACCATCCAATACGTAGTACACTCTTCCTCTCAGGATGTGAGTCGACCCCCGCTGAAGCGGGGGTCGAGCATTTCATGCAAGGATGGATGCCCGCCTGCGCGGGCATGACAGAAGGAAGGTACGCTGGCGTCGGTTGGCTCTTGTCGTTCCCGCGAGCACTTCAGTTCAATGCCCCCGAGCACTTTCTTCCCATGCGAGGGGCGCTTCTGAGCGGTGCTTTCCCGCGTAGGCGGGAACCTATGCAATGAGGTGGACTGGATGCCCGCCTACGCGGGCATGACAACTTGGGCTATGTTGTATGCACGGTGTGTGTCACATCGGGAAACAATAGGGTATACTATCAGAGCACAGGCGGCAGAGGGTACTGTCGCCCTGCCGGGTCCGAGGTGGAGAAATCGCTGCAGAGGGGGTTGACGTGTCAAACAAGTTCAGCATGAACGTCGGCGGCAAGTCGTTCGACGTTGAGATTGAGGAAATCGGTGCAGGAAGCAGGCCAGATGTGGCACCTCCATCGTCCAGTATGGCTCCGGCTCACAAGGTCGGCATCATGGAGACGGTCCTCCGGGATGCGCAGCAGTCGCTTATTGCTACCCGCATGACCACGAAGGAGATGGAGCCTGCATTCGAGGCGATCGACGCGGTCGGGTATCGCTGCATCGAGATGTGGGGTGGGGCCACCTTCGACTCCTGCCTCCGGTTCCTCCACGAAGACCCATGGGAGCGAATTCGTATAATCCGCCGGGCTATGAAGCATACCAAGCTGCAGATGCTGCTGCGCGGCCAGAACGTTCTCGGCTACAAGAACTACGCGGACGACGTCGTGGACGCATTTGTCGAGAAGTCGCTCAAAAATGGCATCGACATCATCCGCGTCTTCGACGCCCTCAACGACATGCGCAACGTTGAACGCGCCATCCGCACGACCAAGAAGCTGGGCGGGAACGCTCAGGGCTGCATCGTCTTTACCATTGCCCCGACGTATACGGTCGACAAGTACGTTGGTATCGCCCGCGAACTTGAGCAGATGGGCGTGGACAGCATCGCTATCAAGGACATGGCCGGTCTGCTGACCCCCTATGAGACCTATGACCTGGTAGCTGCCCTCAAGAAGATGACCAACCTGCCTATCCAGATCCACAGTCACTACACGACCGGTCTGGCCGGGCAGTCGTACCTCAAAGGGATCGAGGCGGGTGCCGACGTCGTCGACTGCGCGATATCACCTTTTGCGATGGCGACTTCGCAACCATGCACGGAGACGATGGTGGCTGCGCTCAGAGGTACGCCGTACGACACGGGTATCAACCTCGAAGCACTGAACGCCGTGGCGCAGGTCTTCATGCCGGTCCGCGAGAAGGCGCTTGAGTCAGGTCTGCTGGACGCCAAGGTTATGGGGGTAGATGTGAACGCGCTCATCTACCAACTGCCCGGCGGCATGATCTCCAACATGGTCAGCCAACTCAAACAAGCCAACATGCTCGACCGATACCAGGAGGTTCTCAAGGAGGTGCCGCAGGTGCGAGCGGACCTTGGCTACCCGCCCCTCGTCACCCCCACGTCGCAGATCGTCGGCACGCAGGCCGTGTTCAACGTGATGATGGGTCGCTACGTCCAGTGCACCAAGGAGACCAAAGCACTCGTCAGAGGTGAGTACGGCCGCGCGTCAGTGCCCATCTCCGATGAGATCAAGCAGCTGATCATCGGCGACGAACCGGTCATCGACTGCCGCCCCGCCGATCTGATCGAACCCCAGATGGCCAAGTTCCGTGACGAGATCAAAGAGTACGTGCAACAGGAAGAAGACGTCCTGTCCTATGCCATCTTCCCTCAGGTGGCACTCGACTTCTTCAAGTGGCGCAAGGAACAGCAGGAGAACAAGGTCTGATTGACCGTTTTCTGTCCAGCAAGTTGTCGGGGGCTTTCGTGAGAGAGCCCCCGTTTTCACAAGGATGTCTCCGGCGAGGTCGTCGGGGACGTTTCTGTCCCCGGAAGCTGAGTTCGCAGGCGACCATCCCCGGGTTGTCCCGCATAGTGAACCATGGCCAGTTCCAGCACCGGAATCGCGCCGCCGCCGTTTGCTCTGTGTCGGTACTGCCTGTTGATGTTGCATGTGAGGAGAACGAGTTCCGGAGACTTCTCCAAGCAAGTCCAAGCAAATCCTTTGCAACATGGACGTCACGCCCTGCCCCGCTTGACAAAAAAAACCATTCGTGTAATGTTCAGATAGCTGTTGGCGTACCTTGTCGTGCGTCGTGGTGTAACAGGAACGTGGACCATGTGGAGTCTGGTAGCGAATCTATGCGAATCGGTAACCGTGACTGAGTAACTGAGGTTAATGAATACTATGACTGCCTGCGAGGAAGGAGGTGCTTGCCAACCACCGTTCCACCTGAATTGTCGTCAGCAACTACTCTGTTAAGGAAGGAGAATTACATGAGGAGATTCCTGTCTATTGTTGTTGCAGTCGTTATGCTGCTTGCTGTCTGCTCGCCAGTCCTCACCGCGCGCGCCGCCGGCTTCAAGGACGTCGCCGCGTCGTACTGGGCGTATGATGAGATCACCGCGCTGGCCGCGAAGAACGTTATCGCCGGCTATGCCGATGGTACCTTTAAGCCCGAGGGAAAGGTCACCCGCGAAGAGTTCGCCAAGATGATCGTTCTCGCCAAGGGTCTCGCCCTGGTGAAGCCCACCACGGCGACATTCACCGATGTTGCGACGTCCCGCTGGTCATATGGCTATGTCGAAGCCGCCGTCAAGGCCGGCTACATCAGGGGTATCGGTGGTGGCAAGTTCGCCCCCGCTTCCCAGATCAAGCGCCAGGACATGGCTATCCTGCTGGTCCGTGTCCTTGGCAAGGAAGCTGAGTCCCAAACCATCAATGAGCCTGTCGCTTTTGCCAACGACGAGCCCATGATCGGCGCCTACGCCATCGGCGCGGTCACCATCGCCGTTCGCCCGCGCGTTCAAGTCCTGACGTGGGACAAGTTCCGTAATATCAACCCCACGATGTCCGCCACTCGTGGCGATTGCGCGTTCGCGATCTACAACACCATCGTGCCTCCAACTACCGGCAAGAAGAGTGTTGAGATAGCTGACGAGAATGCCCCTGAGAGCTTGTTCCCACTTACCTCCGACTCCGCCTATACCATCAATGCCGTGACCTTCCTGGCCAGTGGCGTCGTCTCGGAGACTCCCTATGGCATCATTTACCCGGAGATGGGGAGGTGGGTACCGTCCCTCGCAAACGGACACCTGATCCGCAACGCGGACGGGACCGTCATCACAGACGTCGCTCTCCGTAAGGGCCTGAAGTGGTCCGACGGCCAGCCTGTCACGATCGATGACTACATCTTCTCGCACAAGCTGTACATGAGCGACGACATCCAGGTCGTGTCCCGCTCACCCATGGACCTTGTCACCAACATCCAGAAGATCGACGACCTTACCTGCCGTGTCACCTGGAAGAACTGGGATGCTTACATTCCGCTTGGATGGGGCATCTACCCGCAGCACATCCTGGGACCCCAGTTCGACAAGGACCCCAAGAGCATCAACACCTCTGACTTTGCGAACAACCCCGTCTACTGCGGACCCTACACCATCAAGACCAAGGTCGAAGGCCAGTATACCGTCTTCACCTCCAACAAGAACTGGTTCGGCGGTGCACCCGTCATCGAGACCATCACCGATCGGTACATCAGCGACACCAACACCCTGCTGATCAATATGCTGACCGGCACGATCGACGTCTCCTCGGCGTCGCTGACCCTTGACCTTGCCCAGGAGTTCGAAGCGAAGATGGGCAAGAACTTCAACGTCTATTACAACCCGGGAACGAGCGAGGGCATCATGGAGTGGAACATTGCCTCCCCGTGGTTCAAAGATGTACGCGTCCGCCAGGCCTTCTACTACGGCATCGACCGCCAGATGATCACCGTGAAGGCCATGGTTGGTACCGACGCCACCCTGTCACCGATTTCCTCTGGTTCCGCCTACTACAAGCCGGTCCTGGCCAAGTACGCCTATGACCCCGACAAGGCCAACGCGCTCCTGGATGCCGCGGGATGGAAGTGGAACGCCGCGCATACCGAGCGCATTCTTCCTGACGGCACCGCAGCGGTCCTGAAGGTTCCATATTCAGCTGGCGCCGCCTTCCGTATCAGGGAAACTACCCTGATGCAGCCGATGCTCGCCAAGCTCGGCATCACCGTTCAGCATGACCCCATGGATTTCAACGCCCTGCTGGACTCGGAAACGAACGGTGATTACATCATTACCCTGCACGGCCTCAGCACCGACAACTACGACCCGTACGGATCAGTGCTCAGCTTCCGGAGCGACCAGATCCCGACCGCAGCCAACGGCATGCAGGGACAGAACGTCACCCGCTACAACAGCCCCGAGATGGACAAGTGGCTCTACGCAGCGCAGAAGGCCACGACGGCTGTCGCCCTCAATGAGGCCTATGGTCACATCCAAGACATCTTTGCTGAAGATCTTCCAACCCTCTATCTTGAGAGCCGCATGTATCCCGACGAGGTCCGCAAGGGTCTCAAGGGCTACGACCACTTCTTCGCGGCTGTCATCTACGAGAACTGGAACGTTCAGTACTGGTATTGGGGGAAGTAATCAGGATCTGACAAACAGCACCACGAGAAACAGCATCGCATAGCTCCAAGGCCCCGCGCCGGCAAGGGTGCGGGGCCCTCTTTATGTCCACCGCGACCGTTGTATACTGTCTATCAGGATAGGAGGTCGCTATGGATTATGGCCCACCGCGTGTGCAGGGACAGGATCATTGGCAGCGGACCAACGGCACCGGCGGAGACATACCCACCGGATACCGTCCGTGCCCGTTCTGCCATGCTGTTATCCCATGGGAGTCGGAACGGTGCCCGTCGTGCGGTCGCGTGCTCGTCGAACGCGTAGGCCTTCCCAGTTTCTCGAAAAACCCGCCGTCTTCCGCGCCGTCAGCGCAGCCGGCCTCGCGGTGGTCAGCCGGCGTTCGTCCGCTGCTGGCGCGCATGAAGAATACTGCAGTGCAGGCAGGGCGGCGCCCCTGGACGGGAATTCGTTCCGCATCACGGGACACATGGGCGACAACGAGCCGAGGAACCTCCTGGTCTGTGTTTCAGCCGACCCAGCACCCTGTGCGCTCATGGTGGCGGGGTTCCATCCCCGCGCCCACGGAGCAGGAGCGTCAGATTCTGTTCTTTACGTCCGCCCTGATGGTCATTCTCTTCCTGGCCGCCCTCCTTGGGGTCAAGCGTTAACTTTCCCGAGTGTTAACTTCTGGAGGTGACACCATGACAATCTGGGAACTGTTTCCGGCCGTTCTTGCAGTGACTGCTGCCTATCTGCTGGGGTCCATTCCGTCGGCGGTCGTCGTAGCCCGGCGGGCCGGTGGTGTCGACATTCGGGAAGTGGGCGACGGGAACATGGGGGCACGCAACGTGGCGCGCACCATCGGAGCTGGCCCTGCCGTGATCGTGGCAGTTTGCGACTTCCTCAAGGGAGCAGCGGCCGTCCTGCTGGCACGGACTCTTGGGCTCTCGCAAGGCTGGGTCCTTGCCGCGGCTTGGGCGGCCGTTCTCGGCCACGACTTCCCGCTGTTTGCACATTTCCGCGGGGGACAGGGTCTGGCGACGACGTTTGGGACCCTGCTCGTACTGATGCCGCTTGAGATTTTGGTGGCCCTGGGACTGTTCGGTTCCCTGTACCTGCTGACGCACAACTCTGATCTGGGCGCGAGCGTCGGCCTCGCGTGCGGGCTGTACCTTGCGTACCGAGCGGGGCGCTCACCGGCGCTGTTGTTTTACATGGTGGCGTCGCTGCTGTCCGTCCCCACAAAGCAGTTACTCGACCGCCATCGGCGCATTGCCATCCAGCACCGACTTGCTCCCTAGCACTCCCAAGGGGTCAAGCGTTACCATTCGCGGGTGTTAACTTTTGGCTTCCACAAGGCGCTCATCGATAACAACCATATCATGAGCGTCAGCGCTTGACGCCGGAAACAAACCTGCTGATAGCGACGTTGCTGACGCCAAGTTCCTTGGCGATAGCCCGCTGACTGTACCCGGCGTCCAGGGCCCCCCGGATGCGAGCGTAGAGCGCATCGTTGCCGCCACGGACCCAGGTGCAGCCAGCCAGGATGTCTGCAAGCGGCGGGGCAATTCGGTCGGTCATCAGCGGCACCTCAGCAGGAATCTGGTGCGTCCGAATTTCCGAGGAATGCTGGGGGTGCAGGAGGTCGCACGATTTTCCTATGCCTTCACGAACCCAGTCGATGTATCCGTCGGGGCCCCCATTCTCAGTGACTCTCTCGCAAACCCACGCGGCATCCAGACATGAGATTGCGCCAGTCAGTCCAGCCGACGTGCGGTAGCTGCTCCACTGCCAATCGGCTGGGTCCCCGACGAGCGCAGCCCGGACGGGATTAAGCACGACGTACCGGCAAGCTTCCAGCAGGTGTTGCTCGGATATGATAACTTGAGACTTGTAGCGACCCTGAAACACATGCCCGACGCGTCCGTAGATGCGGTTGAACCGCTGCGTATACACGCCGTTCAGGCGGGCCATACCTGTGGCCAGGTTCGGACTGGTTGTCTCAAGCATCAGGTGGTAGTGATTGTCCATGAGGCAATAGGCGAGCACGTGCCAGTGACATGATGCGGACGTGGTATTGAGAAGCTGAAGGAAACTGACGCGATCGGCATCGCAGGTAAACACTGCTTCCTTGCGGTCTCCGCGGTCAGTGACGTGATAGTACGCACCCGGATACTGCAGGCGGATTGGTCGTGCCATGACTACCCTCCCCATGTCATATGGTAACACTCATATATGGTAACGTTTGACCCCAAAGAACACAATCAACTGGTGATGTGAAACCAGCGGAAGACGACCAACTTGTAGAAATCGAGCAGGACACTGTACAGTACGACGCCCAGGAGCATGACTGCCAGAACGTTCAATGGCAGAGACACCATAAGGATTCCACGTGAAGCCATGAACCCAATCACCAGCAGGTCACCCAGCGTGCTCAGGATGAGCGCCCGTCCCGGCCGTGATTGCCAGAAGTGACGACGCTCACGGACCAGATAGACGTTCGCCTGTCCGGTCAGGACCAGCATGACAAAGACCATGGTCTGCAAGTGCGGCAGGTCGTAGTGAAGGACGCTGGTTCCGATGTACAGCGTGCCAAATGCGACTGTCAGCCAGCCGACCGCCAGCAGGAGAGCACTGCCGGTGAGTTGTGATACGCGCCACCGGTCTGGCAGTTGCGACGCTGTCGCCGTGTCGGAGGCAAGGGACATCGTCACAAAGTCATTGGCGAACAGGAGCAAGATAATCAGGCGTGGTGATGTAACAAAGCGGCCGGTCAGGAAGAACGCCACAGCGAGAAACAGGGCTATCCCCAAGGTCTTGATGATCTTGTTGAGGGTATAGCTCAGCATACGCTGATAGATCTGACGCCCTGTCACCACCGCCGTGACGATTCCGCTGAGACCGGGACTGGTCAGGATGGCGCTTGCAGCTGCCCTTGCGACATCCGTTGCGTTGGAGACGGCGATACCCACCTCCGCCTGCTTGAGGGCCGGCGCGTCGTTGATACCGTCGCCGGTCATGCCGACGATGCTGCCGGCATGCTGAGAGCGCTGAACCAGCGTGTACTTGTCTTCGGGAAGGACCCCAGCTACGACATCGCAATCCAGAGTACCCGCGTCGGGCATGCTGTCCCGCAACGTGGCCACATCACATGCGTGTGTGCCCAGCCCGATCTGCGCGGCGATGGTGCGAGCAGTCTCAGGCGTGTCGCCGGTAACCATCACCACTCTGATGCCGAGGTCCTTCAGGTCATGGATCAGCTTTGCCGAGTCGCTGCGTGGAGGATCCTCCAGTGCCAGCAATCCAGCCATAGCCAGATGATCCTCTGATCCGGCTGCCACGGCGAGCACGCGGTTTCCCCTCGCAGCAAGGCGCTCGACATCCTGTGCGAAGGGTTGACCCTCTGCGACGAGAGCCTCAATGATTTGGGGAGACCCCTTCACGATGCGCGTGCTCACACCATCCTGAACGGCAATCGCCTCCGTGCGCTTGGTCGCTGAATCAAACGGGATGAAGCTGGAAATGGTGGCCGTACCGGGTGAGATGCCTGACTCACGTGCGCGCGTGATGATGGCAAGGTCGATAGGGTCCTGTGAACGTTCGTCAGAACACAGCAGCGCAAGACGCAGAACGTCACCCTCTGTCATGCCTGGCACTGGCACAATATTGACCAGCTTCAGTCGGTTTTCGGTGATCGTTCCTGTCTTGTCACTATACAGGACAGTCATAGCGGCCGCTTCCTCGATAGCTGAAAGGCGAGTTACCAGGACCCCCCGGCTGGCCAGCTCCTGAGCACCGACCGCAGAGGCAAGGGTAAAGACGGCGGGCAGCGCGACGGGCACAGACGAGACCAACAACATCAGCGAAAAGGAGACCATGTCCAGCAACGGGATGGTGTGTATCCATGAATACACCAGAACGCCGATGACCAGCAGCGCATCCAAGGCAAGCAGGTACTTCACAATACCAAGAATGGTCTCCTGCAGATGGCTGGCGGTTGTTGCTGAACCGACCAGCTGGGCAGTCCGCCCGAAATAGGTATGGGTGCCGGTGCCCGTGACTTTGCCGCTTGCCTCGCCGCGCTTCACTACGCTGCCAGCATAGATGCTACTACCGACCACGGCATCTACCGGTAGCGATTCACCGGTCAGTGCAGACTGGTCGACAGACAGAGTGCCGTCTGACAGTGTGATATCTGCAGGGACCAGGTCTCCCATGCGCAGGTGGACGATATCGTCGGGCACGATCAGCCGTGAATCCATGGTCTGCCAGGTGCCGTCGCGTAGGACCCTGACGTGAACGACGAGACGCTGCTGAAGAAGCCTCAGCGCGTCCTGTGCCCGGTGCTCCTGGACAAAACTGATGACGGCATTGAAGACAATGAGCGCGCCGATGATGGTTGCCTGAGTATAGTGGCGCGTGATCAGCTCAAGAATCAGGCTGACTTCGAGCATCCAGGGGACAGGACCCCATACCTTGCGGAACAGGACCAGCCACGATGGATCATGGTGTTCGGGAATCTCGTTGGGTCCGACCTGTTCAAGTCTCTGCTGTGCTGTTGCGCTTGTCAACCCTGGTTTCATGGGTTTCTCCCGTACCTGAGGCTGTTTATCTTGTCGGCGGTCTCCTGCGGGTATGCCAACAAGGTATACCATTTTGTTCAGCATGTGCGTGAATCGGTACCTTCGGTACCATGACTATTGAGCTGGACGTAACAGTCTTGCTCCATAGGACTTTCTCAGCTTGGACCGTCTGGATGAGGTGTCTCATGGGAAAGCATTGGCCAGCACGGAACGCGACGGTCATGCGCGGCTATGAGATGAAAGGGCTTCAGTCTCTTTACGAATGTTGACATCCCAACGAAATGAATATATATTCATATCGTGCTAGGAGATGACATGCCCAGACGACAGGTTGCCCGAAGATGCGGCACATATGATGCAGCGCCATCTCTCTGTCCGGAGGCTGCAGGGACGTTGCATGTCCTTGGAGCCGACGAGATGGAGGCATTGCGTCTCAGCGACTTGCTGGGTCTGGATCAGACAGAAGCCGCATGCCGCATGGGTATCTCCCAGAGCACGTTTCACCGCATTCTTGTAGGGGCTCATCACAAGGTTGCTGCGTCACTCGTTTACGGCCATCCGCTGACGGTTGCACGGGCGTGGGACGTTGACATGAACGACGTGCAAGTCCGGAAATGCCACGAAAATCGAACAGGAGGTAGTAGCATGACAACCCGCATCGCACTACCGACCGATGATGGCACAACGCTGTGTCAGCACTTCGGCCGCGCTCACTTCTACAAGGTCGTCGAGATCACGGATGGAAAGGTGACTTCAGCGGAATTGCGTGACAAGTTCGCGCACGTTCATGGTGAGGAGAATCATGGAGAATTCGATGTAAGCCACGAAAAGGTGCACGGCCGCATGGCCGACGCGGCGCATGGCTGTGATACCATCATCGCGGGCGGGATGGGTGGGGGAGCCATGAATGCATTGACCGCCTCAGGCTATACCGTGATGCAGACCGACATGGGCAACCTGGACGAGATTGTGGAGACCTACCGCGCAGGGACATTTGTCAACTTGGCCGGAAAGGTATCCTGCCATCATGAAGGAGGGGGGCATGGCAACTGCTGACAATGAACAGAACATGACGTCACAGGTCAACCATGTGCGGCACGTGCTCGCGGTCGCCAGTGGCAAGGGCGGTGTCGGCAAGTCCCTCATGTCCGCCATGGCGGCGGTCGAGCTGGCACGCCGCGGCTTGAAGGCAGGTATCATGGATGCGGACATCACGGGCCCATCCATCCCGCGCCTGTTCGGCCTGACCGCGCGGCCCGAGTCCTCGATGGTCGGGATCATCCCGCCCGAGACGGCAACCGGTATCAAGATCATCTCCATGAACCTGTTCCTGGACAACTCCGGTCAGCCAGTCATCTGGCGCGGCCCGCTGCTCACGTCCGCCATCAAGCAGTTTTGGACTGACGTGGCGTGGGGAGACCTCGACGTCCTCATCGTTGACCTGCCACCAGGAACGGCGGACGTCCCCCTGACCGCGTTTCAGTCCCTGCCTGTCGACGGCATCCTTATGGTCACGACGCCACAGGAGCTGGCCAGCATGATCGTCGAG
>Ga0031655_10000057_pt1 | contig 62854 bp, 59 predicted proteins | sample FrelakmetHBP12HB_FD_55187 | JGI IMG/M metagenome (GOLD analysis project Ga0031655, IMG submission 55187) | Freshwater lake sediment microbial communities from the University of Notre Dame, USA, for methane emissions studies -HBP12 HB | ecosystem: Environmental > Aquatic > Freshwater > Lake >... | reverse complement strand
TGTACTATTGTTATACGGTCCTCCCGGTGGTGGTAAAACCGCAATAGCTCAAATATTATCTTCTCCGCTTGGAGTATTAAAAAATCCAAGAGAAAATCTTTTAACTATAAATGGATCTGGACAATCAACTCGCGGTATTGGATTTGTTGAGGGAACTATCGAGCCTTTCTTAAAAATACCACCCGATGGAACCGATAAAAATAAAATCGTATTTATAGATGAATCTGATAACCTTACAAGAGATGCAATGCTATCTCTTAGGAATATTATTGAGAAATATTCAGAATATGGAAGATTTATATTTACATGTAATCATCTTTCTAAGATGGAGGATGCTATCACATCCAGAAGTCAGCTCTATGAATTTAGAAGGATGCCTATAGAATACATTGCATCTTTCGCAACGAAGATAATGGATAATGAAAAAATTAAATATTCTGAAGAAGATTTAAAATATATTTGTGAATCATTGTATCCAGATATTAGAAGGATTGTTAATACACTTCAAAAAAATTCTATGTCCGGTGAACTAAAAATAGATAAAAGTGCAATTTTAACAACTGAACGAAAAATTATAACATCTATCCTGGAGATAATTAATTTTATAAATTCTAATCAAAAAAATAAAATTGGTAATATTATATCTGAAATAATCAAGTTACTGAATGAAAGAGATATTGAATATAAGAGAATCTATGAGGATCTATTTTTTAGAAAAGAAATTCCACCGAATTGTAAAATTGCTATCAATAAATATTCAAACGATCATCAAACATGTTTAGTTCCGAGTATGCATTTCATGGCTCTTGTTTTTGAGATGATAAATAATCTGACTAAATATTTAGAATTATTAGGTAAAAAATGAAGTTAGTTTGGTTAACAGATCTGCATCTAGATTTTATAAATGATGAGAAGCTTTTATTGTTATTGAAAAAAATAAAAGCTGCTAATTCATCTGGAATTATAATAAGCGGTGATATTTCAAATTCCTACTCTATTGAGGAAAATATTATTAAAATATACAATTTTATTAAAAAGCCGATTTATTACGTTACCGGAAATCATGATTACTATGGATCTAGTATAGAATCTGTTAATAATAAATTATTGAATATGCATCAAAAAAATTCTGATCTTAAGTTTTTAAATGTATCGGGTATTATAAGATTAGATGGTGTTTCTATTATAGGTCATAGTGGTTGGTATGACGGAAGATTTGGAGACTATCATCATAGCAATGTCATATTAAACGATATTTATCAAATCAAAGAGTTCTATGATGCTGCAAATAAATCAGAGCGACTTATAGTATATAAAAGGTTGGCAGATGAATCAGTCTATCATTTTAAAAATCTAATGTCTGATGTATTTGATAAGACGGATAACTTGATACTTGTTACACATGTATCACCTTTTAAAGAATCATCTGTTTATAATGGCAAACAATCTGACGACAATTGGTTACCATTCTTTACATCGAAATGTCTCGGGGTATTTTTAAAAGATGTGATGAAAAAATATAAAAATAAAAAATTATTAGTTTTATGTGGTCATGCGCATGGAAATTCCGATGTACAGATTTTAAAAAATCTTAGAGTTTTAACCGGAGAAGCTGAATATAGAAATCCAAGAATCTCCAAAATTCTAGATACGACCACGGGTTGGTGATGTGATGGTAGGTATTTATGAAGATTCATTTATAGATTTTCTAAAAGAATATCTGGGTGACATAAAAATTAATAGAAAAAATATTGTATGCAGATGCCCATACTGTGAAATGGAATCAAATAAAAAACATTTTCATTTATACATTGCATTAGAATCTCCAATATTTCATTGTTTCAAATCAGAATGCAACAAAAAGGGTAATATAGATCGATTGATCTATAAACTATCTGGAAAAAAATATGATAATTTTTTTGATAAATCTTTAAAGAAAAGTAAAGAATTACCATCACGTGAAAACAGAATCATCACCATTCCAAAACTAGAACCAGATAAATTTGAAAATAAAATTAACTATCTAAAAAAAAGATTGATGACATCAGATGATAATTGTATATATGAGATTGATGGACTTATTTTAGATATAAATAAATTTTTATCAGATAATACTATCATAGATAAAGATATTGAAAAATATAAAGATTTCCTACAAGAAAATTTTATAGGGTTCTTGACGAATAACCAATCTATTTTAGTAATGCGAAATATAGATGAACGTTCAAAATTAAGATATCATAAGATTGAAATTAAAAACATTCAAAGTACAGATTATTATCTATCATATAACGATCCTTCTAAATCTGATATTATCATTGCTGAGGGAATTTTTGATATATTAGTTGAAAAAAAAATAGATTCTATTAACAAAAAAGAAAACGCTCTATTATATGGAGCATGCTTGTCAACAAACTATGAAACATTAATAAAAAGTCTTGCATACTATGAATCTATATTTAGACAAAATATTCATATTTTATCGGATAGAGGAATTAGTTTAAACTATTATAAAAAAATTAAGAATACCACCAAACACATTATCAATTCGTTAACCGTATATTATAATATGGATGGAAAAGATTTTGGAGATGGTGCTAAAAATATTGAAAAATTTGTTTTGTAACATAATAGGAGTTTTAAAATCAAATGTCGAAGCATGAACAGGTAAGTAGGCTAATGTCGTTATATAATAATGTTTTGGAATCTAGTGTAACGCTTACTCATGAGATAGATAAAATAGATTACTTTGTGGCATTATTTAATGGACCAAGTGAGAATATGTTTAAAATGTTAGATTGCCATTCGATAATGTATAAGTATACGCTGAATGGTTCAGATGGAGTTATTATAATTTTTTCAATACCGACACAGAGCAATATCGAAGCAGTTTCAAGTTCATCAAGTAAAATAATGGAATTATTAAAGATCGTTGAGGATACATTTGTAATAGTTAATTATATGAAATGTGAAGATATGAAGACTGATAAATTTGTTTACTTTACGGTCTTTGTTAAGATGCAAAATAAAGTTGACTCGATTTAAAAAATATGGTATCTAATAGAAAAATGGCTGAAAGGATTTGGTTCTGAAATGTTATATAGACTTAGAAAAGTTGGTGGTGGTTTCNTGGATGCTATGTTATATAAATCTAGAGATAGTGTTGAAAGACTATTAGAAGACACTGAAAGTCCTGAAGACTTTGAGGTAGAGGAAATTCCATATCATATTAAATCAGGTGTTTCCATAGTAAAAGCAATAAGAACATTATCAGAGAGAACATTTGAATATGAAAATGGTAGACTTCGTACCATAGACTTGGATGATATTCTTGAAGATGATGATATGAGACGTCTATGAAGCGGGCGAACTCCGAGAAAAAAACTGTAACTTTAGATTTAAATAAGTATCAGTCATTTTTAAGATTAATGTCTATGTTTAAAGATATCTGTAAAGATATCGATATTCANGGTGGAGTAATTAGACAAAAAACATCAGATGGATTTGCTCTTATAGAAATAGATCTGAGCTACTTAATTAGCGATCTATCNTTTCCATTGGTATTGATAGCAAAAAAAATAGAAGCTTTAAAAATGTTTCAGGGACAAGATGTCACAATAGAGACAACCGACAAGATCGTAAAAATTTCAGACCGATACAGTAACTTTGAGTTTAAAAAACCATCTTCAAATTATATAGAAAAAGCAAATAAGTTTATACCAGCAGATGAGATACAACATATTATTAATATTGCCGATGAGGACTTAATTTTAGTAACGTCAATAACAAAAACTATATCCGATAGAATAAAAACAACCGCAAAAGTATTTGAACACAATTCAATAAATATTTTATTCTCTAATGATAGTGGTAAAATATCAATGGAGAAAGATTCTAAAGATCAACATGTCGATTTTATAAAAGATATACCGCTAGAACATAATATATCGGCTGAGAGTATTTTATCATCAACTCCGTTTATCATTGATCATGATGGTGATATAATATTTAAAATGTATGGAGTAACCGAAAAAGCAGCATTGTCACAATTTAAGATGATAGTAGATGACATAAATATAACAATATATCACAGGTCCACTTTAAATCTAGATGTCTCATCCGAAGGAGATAATTAAATGATCAATAACGACCGCCCAATGCAAAATCAANGTTATCTCTCATCGACAAAAGATAACTACCAATCAGCAACCCCAACAACCAATATAGAGAAAACCGTAAAGGTCCAGCCAAGTCTTCTTCCATGGAATGCTGTAATGGAAATCTGTAAATTAATGACTGTGATGTGCAATTCTAATGGTGGAAAACATTCTAAAGGTCAATGGAAAGAAGTATCTATAGAATCTCATATGGACGCTGCTATAAGGCATTATGTAGAGTGGCATTCTGGTAAAACAGAAGATGAAGAGTCTGGATTAAATCCTTTAGCACACATGGCATGTAGATTACTAATGGCACTCTCAAACGAATTAGAAGAAGAGTCTAAAAATGTCTTTAGAAAATCTGACTAGTTTTTATCCATCATATTCCTTATTAGATGAGACTGTATCCTCGGGTGGATATACTCATCTTAATCTTTTTATAGATCTTAAAAATATCTTACAATCATTATATCAAAGCGAGACTGTTAAATCCATAGTAGAATCTTCTCTACAATCTAAAAAATTTGACTCTAGTATTTTTACAAATCTTTTAAACTTTTTAATTTATAATAAAAAATATGCTTTGAAAAGAAATATAACTGTTGATTTTTTTGTATTTTTTGAAGTTGGTAGATCCTTTTATCACGAGAAAATTTCACCATCTTATAAATATTCTAGGAAAATTGATAATCTCTATGGATTGGATAAAGAGCATAAAGACTACTATACAAAGATATTACAAAATAACTATGATCTCATAGATAAAGTAATTAATAAAATACCGAATGCATATTCTATAAGATTAGAACATTTTGAAGCAGACTTTATCCCATATTATTTAATACGCAATGAATATATACTAGAAAATTCTGCTAATATTATTTTTTCTAGCGATCATGATCTTCTACAATGTTTAGAATTACCCGGAAATAACTTTGTTTTAAGAAAGACTAAAAATAATAAAAAAATAATTAGGTCTGGGAATGCAGTACGAGAACATCTTAAATGCGAGGAAACGTATCCTGATAATTATCTATCATTATGTATGTCGATAATGGGAGACGGNGGTGATGATGTAGATGGTATTGTCGGATTAGGTCCTAAACGCACTAAAGAGATAATAAATGAGATTGTTGCATGTGGTGGATCGATAGAAGAAATTCGAAAAAATACGTTGCTTGGAAATAAGTTATTCCTTACCCCAGCTACCCCATGTCAAAAAAATATACAGAACAAAAATATGATAAAGGTAATAGATAATGAAGACATAATCTCTAGGAATTTAAAGCTTGTAGATTTTGAGGTAATCTCAAGAACAATGGATGATCCACCATCTACAAATATCTTAGACGTTCGTAAACATATAGAAGATGTGTTTAATAATAAAGTATGTTATTCGTTTGAGGTTATGGCATCGGCATTAAGTAAAACTGGAATGGATATTCCACCAGATACTAACCTATTATTTTTACAGTAGGAGATCTAAAATGTTAAGTCAAAACACTGTTTTGAATTTTATAAAAAGTAATTTAGCATTCCCATTCCAATTTATAGAACTCAATGACGATCAGATATTAGACTATATATCTACTAATACTGTAAGAGAATACTCACATTATTTTCCAGATGTAACCACCGTAGGATATAATCTACTTCATCCTGCAAATAAAGTCATAAACAAAGCCAATGAATTTTATTTACAAGATGAACTTGGGATGGAAATCATAGACATCAAATCTATGGTTTTTAGAATGGCACAGCTAACGATGTTTGGACATCCACCACTAGGACCCCTATCATTAGGAGAATTGCCTCAGTGGACGCTAGCAGTTGAAACTGCCGGTTGGCTAAAAGTATACTCAAATTGGAATTATACGTATGAATTTAAACATCCCAATATTTTTAGAATATCACCAAATCCAGTAAGTGAAGATATCTGTGTAATCGAATATGAAAGGATGCATCATCCAAGTTTTTCAACAATTACAACAGATCTATCATTTATGTTTATGGAATTATGTTTAGCAGATATAATGATGTTAATCGGAAGATTGCGTTCAAAATATGCTGAGGGTGGTGGTTTAGCAACACCATTCGGAAATATCCCGTTACAGGCAACTCAATTATTCGACGAGGGAAAAGAAAAAAAACGGGAACTTTTAGATAAATTTTCAACTGGATCCTTACCAAATCTAAGTTGGCATATTGGTTAATTTTTAAAAATTAAGATTTGGAGATTTGAAATTGGAAGATATTACATATATTGGTGTCGATCTTGATGGTACATTATCATATTATGATGTTTGGCGAGGAAAGGAACATATCGGTGATCCTATTCCACTGATGCTAAAACGTGTTAATATGTGGAGAGCAGCAGGTAAACTTGTAAAATGTTTTACTGCTAGAGCAGCCGAACCAGAAAATATACCATACGTTAGAGAATGGTTAGATAGATATGATCTCAAGGATGTAGATATTACATGTATAAAAGATCAGTATATGGTAGAATTTTGGGATGATAGAGCTATACAGGTTAAACCCAATACTGGAATTCCAGTAATAGAATGTATTGAAAAATTAGAACTTGCAGAAAATAGCGATGGAGATTATACAAAAAATATGAAATATTACATGGAATATCTAAAAGAAGAAATGTCGCCCGAAAGAGCCAGAGAATTATATAATTTGGGTCGTAAAATTGCAGCGGGTACGCACCAATCTGTAAGCAAAATATTAACATCTCCAGAGATAATGAAGCTCAAATCTGAGATATCTGAAAAGGTATTAGCTCGTACAAGATTATTATCACAGTGGAAAGTTGCTATAGGACCTGCCAAAGAAAAATTAAAGCAAGAAATATTAAGCTTAGAAAAAACAATTTCGAGCCATGCTAAACAATTAAAAGACCATGAAAGAGAACTGCATGTTAATAAGATAATTCAATCAAAGAGAGCGTCGTAAAAATAATGAGCGACTTTATATTAGTACGACATGAAGCAACTCGAAGAGGCTTACATTGGGATTTACGTTGGAAAGAACCGACGTCTAAAAATTGGGTAAGTTTTGCATTCAAGAAATTTCCTCCGACTAAAGTTGGTGAGCGTGTCTATATAGTTAGGACAACTCAACATAGTGAGAAACAGGCTTTATTTTTAGGAAAAATTCCTGAGGGAGAATATGGAGCCGGAACTCTGACCAAAGAAGATTCTGGAACATGTGATGTTTTGAGATATACCAATGCTCATATGATTGTTGATTTTCATGGTAAAACATTAAAAGGAAAATATCATGTTATTGCAACTGGAGTTTTTGGTGGGAAGCATGATTATACAAAAAAGACCTATGTATTTTTTAAAGCTAAAGAAGATGTCTTAGAAGCTACAAATTTTCCAAAAATGTGGAAAGAAACTATTACTAAAATGAAGAGAGCTGGAAAAGTTGGAGCTATTGCACTTACTGCAATAGTAGTAGCACCACTGGTGATAAAGATTTTAAGAACTCTAATTAGAAGTTTAAGTCTTTGTAATAGAGTCTGTGAAGTAGTTGATATAAAGTCATCGAAGTTAACAATAGAAGATCGAGCATGCATTAGAAGATGTCGGATAAGAATTATACAGAAGGGAATAGAAAATCTGAATTCATTAAAAAATAAATGTGCCGATCAAGAATGTAGAAATAGAATCGATTCTAAAATCGAAATATTAAAAAATAAGATAAATGATGAACAAGAAGCATTATCATATTTAGGAGTAAAAAAATAATAAAATCAATACTATATAAATAAAATTAAACCTAAGAAATTCTATCAACAAAATATCCCAAAAGGTAAAAAACTTTTTGGGATATTTTTTTCTCTAAACTACTAGCTTGACTAGAAAATAAAAATAATATATAGTTGCCATCAATATCGCGGAGGAATTCTATGATTGTAAAGGTTCAAAAAAGAGATGATAGTATTGTTGATTATGATCTCGCTAAAATATCACTTGCTATTGGTAAAGCCGGAAACTCAACTAAAGAATTTGATAAAAAGATAACAAATTCTTTGACAAGAAAAGTTGATGTTATCATCTCTCAATTAAATAAAGAGGTTATCAGCGTAGAGGATATACAAGATATTGTTGAAGCAACTCTCTTAGCGTCTAAATATAAACAAAGTGCTAAATCCTATATTTTATATCGGGACCAGCATGCTAAATTACGAGATGTAACAACAGTTGCAAATATCGATCTAATAGATCACTATCTTGATAAAACAGATTGGCAAGTAAAAGAAAATAGTAATATGTCATATTCACTTCAGGGGTTAAATAATTATATTTCATCAGAAATTACAAAAACATATTGGCTTAATAAAGTCTATCCAAAAAATATTAGAGACTTGCATACTAATGGAGATATACATATTCACGATCTTAATACTTTTGCAGTATATTGTGTTGGATGGGATTTACACGATTTATTAATAAGAGGATATGGTGGAGTACCAGGAAAATTAAATAGCGCTCCCGCAAAACATCTTNGAACTGCATTGGGACAAGCTGTTAATTTCCTCTATACACTTCAAGGGGAATGCTATTCTGATGATACTGAAGTTTTGACTGATTCTGGTTGGAAATTTTTTAATGATTTATCAGGAGATGAACAATTTATAACTCAAAATATAGAAACTAAAAATATCGAATTACAATATGCAATAAAACATTTTAAATATTTTAAGGATGGTAAATTAATTAATTTTAAAAATAATAAANTAGATCTACTTATTACAGAAGATCATAATATGCTCATATTAGAAGAAGATCATAAATCAGAAATATGTGGTTATGATTTAAATTTTATAAAGGCAAAAGATTTTAATCCAAATACAAATTTTATACCAACTGGTCCTATGATTCCAACAGAAAAATTAGAACTATGCAAGATAGATGAAGAATCTATAACTTATGTAGATTATACTGGATATGTTTACTGTGTAGAAGTTCCAAATCATACTCTATATGTTAGAAGAAATGGAAAAGCTACTTGGTGTGGAAATTGTGCCGGTGCTCAAGCTTTCTCGAACTTTGATACACTATTAGCACCATTTATAAGATATGACGACTTAACACATGATGAGGTTAAACAGGCAATGCAGGAATTTATTTTTAACCTCAATGTACCCACAAGGACCGGATTTCAAAGTCCTTTTTCAAATATCACTATGGATCTTAAAGTTCCACCGCAATTTAAAGATCTCCCAGTTATCATCGGAGGAGAACCTCAAAAAGAAACATATTCCGACTTTCAAGAAGAGATTGATATTTTTAATTCTGTTTTTACTGAAGTTATGACAGAAGGCGATTCTATGGGTAGAGTATTTACTTTCCCAATTCCTACGTATAATATCACAAAAGATTTTGATTGGGATAATAAAAATTTAGATGGTTTGTGGGAAATGACTGCGAAGTATGGAATTCCATATTTCTCAAATTTCATAAATTCTGATATGAAGCCTGAAGATGCAAGGAGTATGGCAATACTTGGAAACCAAGAATTAATTTATAAAAAAGAAAATGGACATGTTTCGAGATGTCCAATTAAGAACATTGTGGCTGGCTGGATAAACAACAAAGAAAAACCAAATATTAAAATTTTAATGAATGGCGAATTTATAGATATTATAGATATGTTCGAAGTTCCATATGAAAACTATAAATCATATGTTTCAATTGAACTAGATAATGGTTATTTACAGAATTTTTCATATCAACATAAATGTGCTGTTGTTAGGGATGATGAGTTAGTTGAGGTTGAAAGTCAAGATATTAAAATCACAGATAAATTCCTTATTTCTAGAAAAGGGTATGAAGGTAATTCATTACTAGGTGATCATCAAAGCGGAAAGATTTTAGGATATTATCTGGGAGAGGGGTGGAAAGAAACTAACTCAGATAGTCGTATTAGTTTTGCTATTAATATTAATCGGACTGATATTGTTGATGAAATTAATAATTTTTTTACAAAGATGGTATGTGATGTTAAAATAGTTCCATGGGAGGATAAGCACATATACAAAGTAACAATATCTGGAAAACATGCGCTTGGATTTGTAAAAAATTTCATCCGGGGAGAAAAAGCAATTGAAAAAAGATTAGAATCTTCCATATGGAATACATCGTTAGAATTTAGAAAAGGACTATTAGAAGGGTTGTATCAGACAGACGGTTATATACCCGGAAAGATACTTACTCATACAACAAATAAAGAGATTATAATGGATTTAATTCATCTTGCTAATAGTGTTGGTAAGATCTTAAAATATAAAGTCAACAATAAAAATTCTAGATATTTTAAAAAGGACAAGTCAGATTTAGTATTTTTCAAAAGTTATAAATTATATTTTACAGAATATAAAGAAACTTTTGAATTAGATGGTGAAGAATACGCCATGATACCTGTAAAATCTGTTGACGAGCATGATTCTAAGGCAAATAAAGTTTATAATTTTACAGTTAATACAGATAGACATTTATATGAACTGCCAAATGGAATAATAACACATCAATGTTGCAGGCTTCGTTTAGACGTAAAAACTCTGGAAAAACGAGGAGGTGGACTATTTGGATCAAATCCGTTAACTGGATGTTACTCATCAGATACAGAAGTTTTAACAGATGAGGGGTGGAAATTATTCACCGAATTAAATCATAATGAAAAAGTACTATCTCGTGATAAAGATACCGGAATAGAATCTTGGGATAAACCAAGTGAATATTTTGAATATGATTATGTCGGTGATATGATACACTTTAATAAAAGTGATGAATTAGATTTATTAGTAACGCCTGATCATAGGATGTTAATTGAAACATCATCTGGTAGCACAGTAATAAAATTTGCAAAAGATGTAGTTGAAACAGATGGAATACCCAATAAATATGAAACATTTAAATTGAAAGAGGACGATATTCAACATGTAGACTATAACGGCAAAGTATATTGCTTAAAAGTGAAGAATGGAATTTTTTATGTTAGAAGAAATGGGAAAGCCTGTTGGTCTGGAAATTCGATCGGAGTTGTAACAATCAATCTTCCTAGATTAGGATTTTTATCAACTACGAAAGAAGAATTTACAGAGAAATTATTAGAACTGATAGATGCTGCAAGTGAGAGTTTAGAGATCAAGAGAAAGGTTTTAGAAAATTATACAGAGCAAAATCTATATCCTTACATCAAACATTATCTTGATGCAATATATGCAAGATCTAAACAGTATTGGATTAATCATTTNTCNACAATTGGAATTGTTGGAATGAATGAAGCATGTCTAAACTTCTTAGGAGAAGATATTACATCTGAAAATGGAATGGCATTTTCATTAGAAGTNTGTGACATTATTAGAAATAAACTAGTTGAAATCCAAGAAACGACTGGAAACAATTATAATTTTGAAGCTACGCCAGCAGAAGGAACATCATATAGATTATCACTGATGGATAAGAAACAATATCCTGATATTATATGTGCGGACGAGGAAGCTTATGCAAGCGGTGCAGAACCATTCTATACAAACTCAACCCAATTACCTGTTAATTTTACAGATGATATATTTGAAATCTTTGATCGGCAAGATGAACTTCAGCAAAAATATACAGGTGGAACGGTTATTCATGTTTATGTTGGTGAGAAAATACACGACTATACTATCTTAAAAAATTTAGTTAAGAAATTATGTGAACAGTATCATACTCCATATTTTACAATAACTCCAACATTCAGCATCTGTCCAACTCATGGATATATAGCTGGAGAATATGCTGCATGTCCAACATGTGAAATGCCAACGGAAATATATTCACGGGTAACTGGGTATATTAGACCAATCAATCAATGGAATGCTGGTAAACGGTCAGAATTTGAAAAAAGAAAAACTGTAAAAATCTAATGAATATTGAAGACTTTTGTGCGTTAAATAAATCTATAAAGTTTATAACAGATACTGATGATAAGAATATTGTTCCGGGAGGAGTTATACTTCTCCCAACAATACTCGAAGATGGAAAAGTAAACTGGAAAAAATTTGAAGAAATTATAATAGGTTCTGTTAGGTATCTAGATTCTTTTATAGATACTTATAAATTAAATCATAATAGTATTAAGTTAGGAATAAGTGGTTTAGCAGATTTATTCATGTTGTTAAATATCAGATATGGATCTATAGAATCTATATCATTAATAATTTCTATAATGAATATCCTTGTAATGAAAGCATATGAAACATCTATAACGTTAGGAACTGAAACTATTGATTGTACAAAAAATTTAATAGATCCTAAAATTTTAAATTTTTTACCAGTAACTGTTAAAAGTAAATATGATAAATTTGGAATCAAACATTCTAATTTAATTGGACTTGATGTTAATGATATTTCTGATACCCGATATAGTAGAGGAATTTCTCCCATAGTATATAAGGCATATAAAACTAAAGAAGATCAATATTATATACATCCAAAATTTAAAAATTTATTGATGCTTGGACAAACAAAAGATTGGTGTGTTGATATATGGGATTTGAATATAGAGGATTATCTAAATATATATTGTATTGTAAAAAAATATTCAGATCAGCCAATGATAGATTATATACCTTTGACGAAATTAAAAAATCTTAACTTAAAATTTTATATAAAAGAACTTGGGTCAATTAAAATATTACATGACGATGAAGATATTATAAAGGTTTCGGATGGAGAGGCCTTAGAATACGTTGTGAGTAAATTGATAATAAATATTATAAAAGCAGAAGATCTTATCGATTGTAATTGCGGAGGATAAGTTATACTGGTAGATATAGTTTTTTTATTTTCTACTCAACAAAATAAAAATGGGAGAATAGTATGGCGCTGATCTTAAATGAATATGAAGCATGTCCCCATGCATATAGATGTTCACATTTTAATAATGGTTCTGTAACATGCCAAGGAGCTAATAAATATAGAAGAACTCGATTCCATTGTAGTTTTTTTAAAGATAATATTATAGACGAAAGTAAATTCAGAAATTCACATGATGAAACTGGACAGATGAAGTTGTTATTGGAGTAAACATATGTTTGGAAATATTGAAGAATTAATAAACGAATATAGGGAACAGAGATTAGCTTTAAAGAAAATGATTTCCGATTTAGAGGAACTGAAAACTCTTGTGATGAAGTTGTTTCCGGATAAGCTAGATACTAGAAATCTAAGATTTTTAGAAGAAAAAATAAAAGCAACAACCGATTTATATAAAGCTTTATTAGATATTAGAAAAGAATTGGGTAAAAATATAAAAGATGAAATTGATATTAGAAAGGTATTAAAAGATCCCAGCGAAACTGAAGACGAATGTAATATGAAAAATATTGCAGAACTGGCGAAGAAAGTGCAGCAATTAATTAAATCAGATACCGATAAATAACATCAAATATAATATCCTCCATGACGGGGATTTAAACAAATGTAATGGAGGATTTGGTATAATGTTATCCAAAATAAAAAATTGGGCTTGGTACAAGAAATTAATATTATTTTTATCTGTAATGGGTCCTGGCATCATAGTTATGATGGCAGATAATGATGCCGGTGGAATTTCAACATATGCAGTTACCGGATCAAAATATGGATTTTCATTGTTATGGATTTTTTTATTATTATTTCCAATAGCATATTATGTTCAAGAGATGACTATTAGATTGGGAGCTGTAACTAAAAGGGGACATGCAGAAGCAATTTTTGATGCATTTGGTTCTTTTTGGGGATGGTTCTCTTTAATAGATTTAAGTATAGTTAACTGGTTGACACTGATTACTGAATATATTGGTATGATAGCNGCTATGTCTATTTTTGGAATTCCTCCAATTATAACATACATATTTGTNACATCTGTATTATTTAGTATAGTCTGGTATGGAAAATATTGGACTTTTGAAAAAATAACATTATTCTTTTGTGTTTTTAATTTAGTATATATCCCAGTTACCTTTTGGGCCATGGACTCCCCAACTGCTCCTGGATGGTCTGCAGTGTTCGAGGGATTTTATAACATCACTGGGTGTGGAAAGTTCACTCAAGACCTCATATTCATCATTATGGCGAATATAGGGACGACTATNGCACCATGGATGTTATTCTTTCAGCAGAGTGCNGTAGTAGATAAAAAAATAGATATTAAAGATATACACAATGCAAAACTAGAAACTTTAATAGGATCTTTCTTAACATGTTTTATTGCTGTATTTATTATTATAGCAACTGGAGCAGCATTTTATTTTAGAATACCACAGATCATTATACAAGATGCAAGACAGACGGCTGATGTATTAGTAACATTGTTACCNCATCATGGAAATTTAGCTAGACACTTATTTGCAATCGGACTATTTGATGCTGGNTTCTTNGGAGCAATCTGTATATCATTATCAAGTTCCTGGGCAGTTGGTGAAGTTTTTGGGTGGAGTCATTCACTTGATCATAAACTGAAAGAAGCTCCCCATTTTTACATAATATATTTAACGATGTTATTAACCTCTGGAGCGGTTGTATTAATACCTCATGCTCCGCTTGTTATGATTACAATGTTTGTACAGGTTACAGCTGTCACCATCTTACCACCATCTTTAGTATTCTTGATATTATTATTAAATGACAAATCATTAATGGGAACATATGTTAATACCAAAACTCAAAATGTAATTAATTGGACAATTATTATATTCATAATCATCATGTCAAGTATAATGGGCTTACAAACACTATTCCCCGGATTTTTTAAATAGGAAGACAAATCATGGCTAGAATAAAATTAAGTCTTACGCTTAGAATAATATTATTACTTTTAAGAATTTATTTAATATCAATGGTGGGATTGATTCTATACAAATTTTGTATTGGACTTTGAACTTGCATCATCGATAAAAATGTGCTAATAAGAAAATAAAAATTAGGAGATTTTAGATGTTAGATGATATAGAATTAGAAGGCGAAGATTTAAACGCTGAAGATTCATCTTTTAAAGTTGATGATTCTGAAGTACACGATGCTATAAAAAATTTAGAAATTTCTATTACAGAAGAAGATAAGATTAAATATGCTCCAAAAAAGAAAGGACCAAAAGCAAAGAGGGCAATCCCATCAGAAAAAGAATTAGCGTCGATGTCAGATGATGAAGTATTAGAATCTGCTGAAACCTCACCAGAAGATCAGATTAAACGTTTATATTCAGAATTTAATTCTTTTCTAGTAGATAAAACTTCAATTAAAGAAGATACTGGAATTAAGGTAACAATACCAACATCCATTGATATATTAGATGCTGTATTGGGTGGGGGTTTTGCTATCGGAACATTGGCACAGATTGTCGGTCAATCCGGCGGCGGTAAATCAATGTTAGCAATGCAATTCCTAGGATCTGCACAGAGACATTTTAACGGCGATATCATAATAGGATGTTTAGATTCAGAAGAATCGATTACAACTATAAGATTGAGTAATCTTGGAGTAAAGTACCCCAAAATTAGACCATACAATGACATGACAGTAGAGAAGGTCTTTAAGTATGTTGAAGGACTTTGTTTATACAAAGAAATGAAAAATATGGTTAATAAACCATCAGTAATACTTTGGGATTCGGTCGCAAACACCCAGACTATGAAAGAACGAGAAGTTGATGATCCAAATGCATTAATAGGTTATCGTGGTAGATTACTATCACTATTAATTCCAAAGTATGTATCTAAAATTTCTCATTATAATATATCATTGATTTGTATAAATCAGCTACGTGATGCGGTACAAATTGGGCCGATGACTCATGCCAGAGATCTTAATTTTATGCAAAATGGAAAAAACATTCCAGGTGGAAATGCTCTTAGATTTAATTCATTTCATCTTTTGAATATGAAGGTTGATGGTGGAGCAACAAATAAACTTCCTGAAAAACTTGGGATTGATGGAATTGTTGTCGAGGTAAAAGCTGTTAAAAATAAATTATTTTCTCCCAATATTCCAGTAACATTAGTAGGAAGTTTTGTTACCGGATTCAGCAATTTCTGGACAAGCTATTCATTCTTAGTAGATAACGGTTATATTAACCCCGGTGCATGGAATACTTTTGCAGGATTTCCAGATGTTAAATGGCGAACTAAAGAATCTGAAAAACAGTATAAAGAAGATCCTAGGTTTAAAGAAGTATTTGATAATACTGTTAAAAGTGCAATACAGAAAGAAATTATAGAACCAAATAGCGTTGAAGATTAGAACAAAATTAAAATATATCACTATTTTGGAGATCGACTGTAATGGTAATGGGAATATCTGAATTTATGAAATCTTTTGTGGAAGATATCGTCTCCAACTTAGTCGATTTAAAAAATGAAGTATTGATTATAACGTCGATTACGACTAAATTAGTTCTTATACAAATAAAAACTGATAAGCGTGATATCGGTAAAATAATTGGTAAAAGTGGTAGAACAATAAATGCTATAAAGATTATATGTTTGGCTGCTAAAAATACAAAATTTCCAGAAGATCCAAAAGGTGTCTCTGTAGAGGTTCTTGAGGATTAAGATGGATCGAAAAAATATTTTATTAGATTAAAAAATGGAGATTAAAAGTTATGAATACTCAGTCTAAAGTTAGAGTTTTAGAAAATTATCATGCATTAGATCTAGCTATTTTTGGAAAGGGTTATGAAACAGTTAATGTATGTTGCCCAATTCTAAAAGAAGAATATGTGCGTGCTAAAGGCGCTCTTATTTCTTGTACAATTGATCTATATAAGCATGTTGAATTAACGCCAACAGCAGTATCAGAAGCCATAACATCTGCTGGTATTCAGAGTAATGCACGAACAATTGCTAAAGCTGCTCGCCAAAATTCTAAGAATCGAATTCTATCAGAAACAACAAAGAAAGAAATTCGTACTGCAATACAAGAATCTTTTACAAATTCAAAAACTAAGAAACGTTCAGACATTAAAAATATCATCGAATCAGAAATTAAGAAAATTGGATTTTCTAAGGTTATTGATGAAATTTTAATTAGAACTATTTTAGCTGAAGCTAACACAGATTCTTTAAAAAATAAAAAGGGCGTTCTTATTGTAAAGGCATATAAAGCTTTACGTGAAAATTTTATAAAAAGTGCAATGACTATGTTGGAGTCGTAATTGCCCGATACTGATTTTACTGAACTTTTAGACTATCTCGTTAAGACAAAAGATCTTATTGAAAATAAGACAACCCCTGAAAAATTGGGGTTGTCTGAAGTCAATTCATTACAAACAGAGTCGCCGTCCAATACGACTTCGGATTATAATAAAGATATTTTTATAGAACCAAAATCTTTAATCTCGTCGTCTGTTGGGTTTGATAATATAAAATTTAAAAAATTAATTCGTAACAATCAAATACAAAAATTTAAAGATAGACAGGAATATGAAAAACCATATACATCTGTTACTGAATTATTAAATTGTGTTAGATATAATTATTATTATAGAGTCAAAAGTAATATTAATTATGATAACTATTTTAAATTTGTATATTTAGATTTTTATGCTCTGCTTGGAATTGAGATTCATGAATTAGTCCAGAATATTTATAATTTTGGAGAAATAAAAAAATCATTATATAGTAAAGTTTATGATGTTAAGGGAGAAGTTGACGCAATTAATTCTCCATTTTTATATGAATTTAAAACAGTTGATGAAAAAGCTTTATTCCGGTTGGATTATCGAAATAAAGATTATATGCAGGGAAATATATATGCTCATATATTAAATTCTGAATATGGATATTCATTGGATACAATTACTCTCGTATATTTTTTTAGAGATAATCTAAAAAGAGATCCATATGCAATAGACTTAAAATATAATCCTGATTTGGCAATTCCGTTTTTAAAACGTTCTCATATATTATTGGAACATTTAAATAATAAAAAGTTTCCTGATAAGATAGGATCAAGTGAAGAAATTTGCAGATATTGTGTATATAAAGAAATCTGTAAACTAGATACTGAAAAAAAAGATAATTTAAAACTAGAAGAATTGGTTTCTGAAAAGGAAACTAAAAATAAAACATTAAAAACAAATACGTCTTTCAAAATATAGGCAATGGAGAATAAACATGATAGTTATCTTCCCACTACTAATGGATAATACAATTTCATCAAATATAATTCCTGGAATTTGTGCAACACTAGAGAGATTTCTTATAGTATATAAATCTGATGAGATAATGAAAATTGGGGGATTGTCACCAGTTGCAACGGCGGCAGGAGTCGCACGTGGAACAGCAGAGATACTGGTCACAGCATCAATGGCAGCGCTTGGCCAAATCATTGTTAAAAAGTATCTTCCAAAAACATTTGGAGAAAATAAAGAAACATTACCACATCAAGATTTATTTATTTCCAATATGTTAGTAGAGATACAAGAGGATAAGAAAAATTTTGTAAACACATATAATATATTAGAAGATTTCTATGATATGTATCCAGAAACTTCTAAAACAAAACCAACTCCTGAAAAGGAAAAAACTGCTATGAAGAGCGACATATCATTCTCAGATGTGTTGAAAACTAAAACAAATTTGGAAGTTAAAACTGGAAAATTAGATTTAAATACAACATTATCATTAGAGCCCACATATATAACGATCTCTGGAAAATGGGGAACTGAAGTGATAGGTGTAAAAGTAATCCCGGTTCCAGTCGACCCCAAACCGTTTGTTAAACAGTTAATGATCGATCGTTCTGGAGATCACACTGAAACATTTTTAGGACCAATACAAAGAAAAATGACTAGAATTTTTCGTGGATTTATGGGAAGATTCAAATCAAATAAAAATTTAAAAGCAGATCCTTTTGAAGATATAATATATGCAACATCTAAGTATGGAAGTAACGTTTTCTGTCTATTAAATTTGGCATCCCTATCTTCAGATAAGATGTTAAAAGATATGGACAGTATGGATAATATTTTTAAAATGGGATGGAATTCTGTAATTGTAGCAGATGATATTAGTAAACGTGCATATTTTTGTATGAAAGAATTCGGTGGAATATGCTCATCTATTAATTATTCATATATGATGACATCGTTAAATGATAAGTTTGAGAAAAGTTTTGAAAAATTAGAAGATCTAAAAAAGAGTTCCAGCATTTATTTTAGAGCTAATTCAAAACGACCATCTCAGATATTAGGCGAATCAGTTGTCAAATCATATTTGGATAAATTTAAAAATATTGGAATCCCATGTTTAACTGGCGAATGTGACGACGAGGACTAATTTGATGGAAGCGTTAGAATTAAATCTTGAAGATCCTATAATTGGGGATGAGAATAATCATGAATTAAAAGCTTCGAATGGTTTTAATTTAACCTACAGGATTAGCTCTTTTGAAAATGATGCAGAATTTAAAAAATTTATTAAAAGTACAGAGTTAATAATTAGAAGGAGTTTGGAGTATAAAACTTGGCATAATTATCTGACAGATGTTCTAAATGAAACGAATTGTATTATAACAATGGAACACAGTGAATGTTGTTCTATTCAGATACACCACCATATACCAAGTCTTTATATGTTAACGGATGCAGTTGTTAATAAAAAGTTACACGATAATGCAGTATTTTCATCATTTGATATAGCATCTGAAGTTATGGAATTTCATTTTTCAAATTATGTAGGATATGTACCGTTAGCAACTACGATACATGAAAAGTTCACAAATGGATTTTTCAAAATCCCAATTGAATTGGTAAAAGGAAATTATCAATATTTTCTAAACAATTACCTTCAATATTTAGATGATGAAGACCAACAAGTTATATTACAGAGGTTATCTATAAAATTAGAAGATGTTAAACATGCATGGACGAGTGGAAATTATCCAGCATTTTCTCCCACACAGGATGAAGATAGCGAATTTTAAAAAAATAAAGGTAATTTAAAAATATGATAACTATAGATCAAGATGCAAAAATTGGAAGTAGACAGCCATATGAAATAGATAATATGGGAGAACGGTATAGAACATCTACAGGAATATATACCTTTTCGTCTCCATCCTTAGAAGTATTGGATAACCATTTATTTTATCTATTAAAAAATTCTAAAGTTAATAAGTTCGATCAGAAGTATTTATACAATCCTTCATATTTATCATATGATGAATATGGAACAACTAATTTGGAATATGTTTTAATGTATATAAATGGTGTTTATTTACCAGAAGAATTTGATTTATCAGATGTTATTATTCCAACAATGGACGCAATTGTATATATTTGTAGAGATAAGTATTCAGTCGAAAAAGCCCCATCATCATTTGAAATGATAAATTGGTAGGAGAATCATGGCGATTAATATTAAACGCGAATTCGAATTGTTACGAGGAACTGATAATCTATTAGAATTAGATGCCAAAGGTATAAAGAAAGTATCTATAGAAAACGGTCAAAAATTACTATCAAATGTTATTGAAATGACCGAAACACACATTGAACATTTTGGAAAAAAAAGAATATCAAAACAGATAAAACATATTAATGAAGTAGCTATCGTAAATATAGACACCTATCCATTATACGTATCATATAATATCCCCACAGATCAAATCATTTTAAATCTTTCTCCATTCAACGTAACAACAATTACCGCAATAAGACCAGATCCAAGAAATATATATGCAGCATTAATGTATGGAACGTGTTTTAGAGATATAGTAAAATCTAAAGGTAAACATATTAAAGATAGATATGCTGCAGTATTTGCAAGTTATTTTACAAGTATGATGATTCAAATGTTTGGTAGAGAGTATGGATTATTGGCGAAATATTCACGCCAAATACCAATGTTAAAATATATCATATCATGTTATGTTTTAGTTTCATTTTTTAATACTCCAAATGATAAGGCATATATGGCCGCACGAGCAATATCTGGTTATGCGGATGAAGATTTAGAAAAGAATATTGCATCATTTGATCTTAATAATATAGGAGCAATGATCGATGCCCTCTCTAAATTGGGGGTACTACCCGGAATAAATAAACCATTATTTATGGGAAAACTTTTAAAATATGTTGGAGTTCAATTTATACCCGCATTAGAAGATGCCGCTAGAATGATTTCCTTATCAACTGCATCAATAATAAAAGGTAGTAATATTATTCCAACGTTTATAAGAAGATATAATGAAGATGAATTTTCAAATATTTTAGAATTGGGAAAGGCGGGAATGTCGTGAGTGAAAGTAAAGATCTAAGTAATTTAACTGGAATCTATAGGGCAAAAGTTACCGATAATGAGGATCCACTGAGGGCAGCTCGGGTAAAAGTTTGGATACCTGATATTATGCCAAAGATAGATGATTCACAGGGAATTTGGGCAATGCCTGCTAATAATGCAATAGGCGGACGAAATCTTGATGGTGGATCCAATGCATCATTTGGGGGTCAGTGTTTGATTCCACCCAGAGGTACATATTGTTTTGTTTTTTTTGAATGTGGGAATCCAAGTAGGCCGTATTATTTTGGAGCATTAGACCTGTCCGGATCTCAGAGTGCTCTACCCGAATGTAGAGTTGGAAAAAGTCCATCAGATAAATGGGTTTTACTAAAGTCTCCCGATGGAAGATGTATAACAATATCAGACGATCCATCGGATTGTAGAGTTGAGATTACAGGAAAGAAAAGAAACATTAACGATCCGCCAAATGGCGATACAGAATCTGTATATGAGATCGATACAAATCAGACAACGATATTACTTGATGAAAGAACTGGAAAAGAAAAATTACTAATACGATCATACAAAGGAGATTTTATAAATTTTGATATTGAAACCCAACGATTGGAGATACGAGTCAGGAATAAAATAGATTTGGTGTGTGTAGGAGAGTTTAATTTATTCTCAAGTAGTGATATGAATATAACTTCTCAGGGGGTATTGACGTTAAGTGCAGTCAATGGAATTGTAATACAATCCGGACTGACAGTGAACGTTCAGGCAGCAGCTGATGTTAATGTGCAATCATGGGGATTGGCAAAAATTCAAGGAATGGTGAGTACGAGTATTCAGTCGGCTGGATCAGTTAATATAGACGCTCCAATTTTGAGTGAATTAAATGGTACATCAATACCACCAATACCACCATTTATGCCAATTATGCCAGTACTTCCATCTGGAAAACGCGATCCTATCATAGGAGATATTTAAAATGTCAGAATTATCAATTATGAAAAAAGGACTATGTTCATCTTTGCAAGTAACTGCTGATATATTGTTAACTATAGCCGAGGGAGTTGCGCAAGTGATTCTCAAAGAAATAAACCTTATAATAGATTTTTTAAAGATATTACATTTTTCTCCAGCACCATTTATATACGAACAGATAGCTAAATTAACAAAGGGATATAACCAATTTTGTCCAAATCTATCTGGAGCAGATGATCTTATAAATATGATCAATCAGTGTAATTTTTACAATAATACAGTTTTTGGATCTCCGACAGCAGCACTTAACGCCGCCAAAGCCGCTTTAATGGGTAATGCAATGTCGGTTATTAGTAACATAGTATCACATTTACCAGAATTTACTGCAGCTCAAATGTTTGAAACATTATTAGAACAATTATCAACAAAGTTTATGTTTGATAAACAGATCGATAAAATTAAAAAAATCCTTGGATGTATACAAGCAATATGTGGCGTCGATATAGAATCATATCTACGTAGATTGAATGGTCTGTTAACTATGTTGTATATGGGATCGAGTGGAGAATTGGATTGGAGAAAATTTTTAGAAGCTGGTGGAATTAAGGATATAAATAAGCAACGACTAATGGATGATTGTAGAGCCGCTATTAAAGATGCCAATACTGCATTCGATAAAAGTTTACTCGATATTGCTGATGTATTAGATAAAACTAAGTGGTTTGATCCATTTGATCCATGGCCAGATTTTGCAGTACCTGGCTAAAATAATATTTGACAAAGTATATTTTTTAGTGTAAAGAAAGAATAGATAATTGTGAACACGTGAAAAGGAGAATTCTGTGATTAAATTTTTACAGGCAGAAAAGGGTAAAAATCGAGATGTTTATAGGGATGATAAATTTTTAATTCATTTAAAAATGGAATCCAATACAATATCTAATAAATTCGATATCATTGCAAATTATATAGGAGAAATATCAAACTTTTCTCCAGATTTTGATGAGTGGTTTGAATCATTTTTATGTGAATACATCTTCGCAGAACAGGCTCGATATTTAGTTCTTGAAAAACATATTAATACCATTAAAAAATATTCAGATGATTATATCACTTCTAAAAATATAGATTTTTCAAAATTTTCTGATATTACAAAAACGAAAAAAAATAGTATCTTCTTTCAAGGTTATGAGATTGAAAACATCATCAGATCATCTTGCTATTTAAAATTATATGCTGTTATTTCAAATAGTGATAATTTACGATTAGATTATAGACTTCATAAAAAAGCATATAATGAATTTTTGAAAGATATCGGTGAAGAACTGATTGCAAAAATATATATGATTGTTCAGACAAAAACGTTTAAGTATAATCAAACTGATAGATATATGTGGGAGCATATTAAAGTTCTTAAGTGTAAGTCTATAGATACTCATGCCATAGAGATTTTTAATACGATAATGAATAACATTATCGTTCTGTGTTCAATTGATATGAATCCTATAATATACTTTACAACTATTGTTGATGAGTCTATAAAATGGACATTAAAGACAGCATATGAAGCTAAGATAATATATGATGATAGTATATCAACAGAAGATATACATGGTCCCGGGTCTGATAATTTAAAGACGTATGCATATAATGATACATTGGGGCGGTTAAAAGCTATAGCGTATAAACAAATATATGAAACTGTAGAAAAAACATCACTCTCCCTAAATCCTGAAAAATCAGATCACTTATTTACAATCATACACCAAAGGATTAAAAATGCGTCATATATATCACCATTTTGTGATTTTTTAGTATACCCAATTATCTCAAAAATAACTCAAATACCATATGATAATTTTAGAGCTTTAACCCCAGAGCATGCAATCGTACTTTCAGTATACCTTCAAAATTTAATTAGAAAAGTTTTTGAACATGAATATAAGATATTATTTAAAATGTTGAGTTATTATCCAACATCACAACCATCTTTACAAACAACGTATAAGTTAAAAAATATGTCATTGTTTATAACATTGGCAAATTCTGTTGACGATTTCTTTGGATTTAAATCAAAAGTTTTATTAGCTAATATGATAGGAACTTTTGTTGGAAAAGTTGCTCGTGTAAATTTTGTAGATGTCTTTACAGGAGAAGAATTAAACGGAATTCCTGTCTCCAAATTAGAGACTGAAATGATACAGTTTTATGTTTTATTATTTTCTAATAAATTAGATGATTATATAAGTAAGATACGAGAAGAAATGCTCAGAGATTTTTAATGTTTGAGGTGCGTGCCAACAAAATATAAAATTAACATGAGGTTTTTTATTATGAAAAAAGATCAAATTAAAACTATCACTCTTGAAAGTAATAAGATAAAGACTATTTTAAAACGGGTTAAAAAGATTACAGAATCCATAGAAGGTGGAGTGGATGAAAGATTAAAATGGTTGACAGACAGAGATTTTAGAAAAAAGACATTTGAGGAAAAACCAGAATGTTATATGGTGATAAGAACTACATATGGTAACGACCTCCCATTGGTTCCTATTTGCAACAGAATGGCGTTAGATGATCCTAAGGTAATCTTGGGCGCATTAGTAGTAGCCAAATCGTTCTTAGGGGATGCTAGGGTAGAACAGGACCATCTTAACTTTATAATCGATGATCTTGCAAAATTAGTTGGACGAAAACTTGATAGATAAAGTAGACGTTGCAGTAAAAATACTCCTGGAGAATATTTAATGTTATTAAAATTTCTAGATGTAGAACATTTCGTTGTGACCAATGCATTAGTTCCGGTTACATCAACGGACATCTACACAAAGGATGGTAACTTTGATGAAAATGGACTATTCTCAGACGTGATCTTTGGAAAAGATTCTGACGTTAGAAAAAAGTCGTTTTCATATATTAATTTAAATTGTGAAATTGTTCATCCAACCGCATTAGATATTATAAATCGATTAGATAGGAAATTAATAGATTTTATATTTACATACGGAACATATCTTCTAGATGATGAAGGAAGTTTATACGAAGATCCAAATGGATTATCCGGAGTTGAGAATTTTAAAAAGATCTTTCAAAAAATTAAATTTAGAGGAGGAAGCTCCGAAAGAGAATCCTTCATTAAATTAATACAAGAATCTTATAATTCTGGAGTATTATTTATTAGGAAGATACTAGTAATACCACCCGAATTTAGACCAGTTTTTAAAGATCCTGCAACGGGAGAAGAAATACGAGATGCACTTAATGATTTTTATATTAAAATATTAAGACACTCAAATACAATGAGATCTGCATCGGGCGGCGGAATATTTTATGATATACTAAATGCTAATATGCAGAAAAGTGTTAATGATTTTGATGATTATATCAAAGCAAAACTCGGTCATAAACACGGACTGATCCGTGAGCAAATACTTGGTAAGCGTGTTGATTTTTCAGCAAGAACCGTAATAGTGAACGGACCAACTTTAAAACCACACGAGGCTGGTATTCCAATTGGACGAGCAGTCTCAATATTCGAGCCTTTTATATTAAACGTAATACTTAAGAAAAAAGCGAATGTTGATAATGATCTACTAATTCAGAAAATTAAAGAATTTGTTCATCAAGAATTTTCAATAGATGCTGTAAAAAAATTATTACTTTCTATAAAAAATAATGATACTGTTCCAAGCGATCTTTTTGAAATGATGTTTATAGTTGTATCAAAAGCTATGGAAGGAAGATTGGTTCTATTAAAACGAGATCCCGCACTAAGACCAGAATCGGTAAGGGCATTCGTTCCAATATTAACAAGAAATGATGTTATATCAATTAGTAATCTTATAACTTCTGGATTTAATGCTGATTTTGATGGGGACATGATGGCTGTTATACATCCGCTATCAAATGAAGCACAAGAAGATGCTAAAAAAATGATACGTGTACAATCCGCTGATAATATGTCAGCTATGACGATTAAATTAGCTAAAGATACGGCAATTGGGATATATATCCTTACAAAGGATTATCCTATAAACAAAAAGCCAATTCAAATTACCGAGGAGCTATTAGAGAAATCTACCGATCCAACTACTCCAGTTATATATAAAACTAAAGTTACAACTATGGGCCGAGCAATTTTTAATTCCTGCTTACCAGAGGGATTTAGATTTATAGAAACACCAATCAAAAGTTCAGATATGGATAAGTTACTAGATGAAATCTATCGTAAGTATGCAGCTAAAGCTGTGTCTAATGCAGCATATAAGTTAATGTTATATGCCTATAAATTTGTAACTATTGCATCTCCATCACTGACTATAGATAATTTTATAATGCCAGATTCAATAATAAAAGAAAAAGAAAAATTAGAATTAAGTCAATCTGTAGATGAAAATATAAAATTATTAGATAAATTGCAGAAAATGATGGAAGCACATTTCTCAGGAACACCGCTACACGACCTTATAGAATCTGGTGCGTCTAAGGGTTGGGGACAGCCATTTCAGATCTTTGTATCAAAGGGATTTGTTACAGACGTTAAAGGAAATTTATTACCACCGATTAAGGGATCATATGCTGAGGGGCTGAGTGCAGAAGAACACTTTAATGCTTCATATGGATCTAGAAAAGGAATTGTAGATAGAGTTATCAGTACATCAGATACGGGATATACATCTCGCCAATTAGTATATCTTTTAAATGGTGTAGAATTAGATCCACATAATGAGGATTGTAAGACTAAAAGAACTCTTCCTGTTAGATTAAACAAAACTATTATCGGGAGATTAGAGGGAAGATATATTGTTGATAAGGGAACCTCAAAAGAATTTATAAAATCCAATTATAAAGAAGGTGATGTTATTAATTTAAGAAGTCCGATATACTGTACAGCTAAAAATAATAAAATTTGTTTAACATGTTATGGTAAAAAAGTTGCCGCCAGAGTTAAAACTCCATATATAGGAGTTTTAGCAGCTCAATTGATTGGTGAAGAGGGTACTCAGGCGACAATGAGGAACTTCCATTGTTTTCAAGGACTTACGTTAATCGTTACGGATAAATATGGGATAATATCTTTTAAAGATCTTTGGGATAGAACTGAGACAAGCATTAGTGAATTGGATGGATGTGAAGAAAAACTAATCGATTCATGTTCTGTGTTAGATAAAGATGGATGGACAAAAATCTTAAATATAAAAAGACATATAAAAAATCCAAACTCTAAAATAATGTTTATGAGAATTCGTGGTGGACAATTTTTAATATGTCAGGATAATCATCCACACATGCTTTCTAATTTAAACGATTCAGATCAACATTTTAAAGAAACTATTTTAACAGAAAATAGTAATTATGAAAATTATAAAGCAGTTACAGATAATCAGATCGCAAAATATTTTGGTAAAACTGACGATGAATTAATGGAAACAATATGTGAAATTTTAAATTCTGAAAGATTAGAAATAACTAGAAACATCGTTTCATTTAACTCAGATTCTTTAGAAAACATACAGAAATTAATGATATTATTATGTTACTTTAACATATCGGTTGGAGTTCGTCCAATAATGGAAAATTATAAAAATAAGCAATTATTCAATTTATCTTTTGCTCCAACATTAAGTCAGAAGTCTTATTTTAACACATGCAATAANATGAAATCATTTCGATATNTACCAGATCAATTTATTAATAGACATACAGATGTTATATCTGTNTATAAGGAACTTCCATTTTATAACGAAGATTTTTTATATGACATATGTACAGAGTCATCAACGCTTATTGCAAATGGCATGTGGGAACATAATTCTGGAGGAGCTGTTAAGTTAGAAAATAAAGATATTCTTAAAGATTTAGTTGAGAATGGCAAAGGATTGGAGAAATAATTCCAATGATAAAATTATCAGATTATTTTAAACAGGAGAATCAAAAATTATATGCTAAAGAATCGTGTAGTATTTCTCTATCTAAAGATCAGTATGACTTGGATGATAATTACACTATATATGAAAACGAGAAAATTCTGGCCGTTAAAGGCCTAGTCTCAGTTTGTAGAATATTAGAAGAAGACATAACGTTTGATCTTATTTTAGATTATTCTATCAACTTAAATATAGTAGTAGAATTAGAAGATCTAAAAAATGAAATTGTATTGCACTATAATAAGAATGATCTAATTTTTACAGTTCCTGTCGAACATCATGATGTTAGAAGTAAAGTTCTATACATTAGAAGATTATTGGGTGGCAATGAAATTTTTAAAGATTCTACTCACTTAGTTATGAAATTAGCAAATATGTATTCAAAGTTTGATCTTATACATTTGGAAGTATTAATCTCGCAATCACTTAGAGATAAAGATCGTCCAATTTTACCCGCACGGGTTGGGAAAGATCCAGACCATCCTAAAATGGCTAATATTAAAAAAGATATTTTTTATAGTGGTTTTATCCAAGGTCTTGCATTTGAAAACATCAATGAAGCCATTAGAACAGGATTAAGTGCCGAATATAATCTTGAACCAACTATTTTAGAAAAAGTATTTTTGGGCGAAATTGTTAAACCGCCCGAAAAATAATTTAACGAGGAAATATTATAATGGTCCGAATCGATCAATTAAAATTATATAATCAAACAACTGATGGTGTTAGATATATTAGGCATGGGGATGAAAAATATCTGATTGCTTTTTTATCTGAAAATTCGACTCTTTTGAACAGTTATTCTAAACTTAATATAAAAATAACCGATGTCAAATATGTCTCAGTGCCGTATACAAAAATGCCAAGAACCATATTAACATCACAGTTAAAATCGAAATATAAAACTTTAGGATTAAACTCATTACAGTCTAATATACGATTAACATCAGCTCAAAATTTATTATATGATCCATCGGAATATATTATAGAACTTGATAAAAAATATAAACCACATCATTATAGAATGTTTGCCGGAACTCAGATTAGAAATGTTTTAAATACGGGATTCTATCTTTATAAAGAATATAAAAAAGTATTGTTATATTCTATCGATTTGACCAAACCTATACAATCTAACTTTACATCAAGAAAGATTTTTCCAATTTTACAAGATTTAAAATCTGGTGAATTTGAATATGATTATTTTTTATTTAATGTTATATCAGAGCATGGAAGCAGATATCGTTTATTGGTAAAAGATAGAGATTTTAAATTTAATCTTGTATGGACATATGTGAAGAGCATAGCCGTCAAACCATCTGTACAAAAAGAATTGGATAGTTCCGATAAATATAAAACAGGTGGTGCTATTTTACCATCAGCAGATTTTGTAGAAGATATTCCGGATGATGAACGAGTCAATAACGCAGTTTCAAAACTAGCACCACATATCGATCCAATAGTAAAGAAAGATAATGTGACAAAAGTTAAAAATTTCGTATCAGATTTTTTAAAGAAAAATCCTCAAATTGTTGATAAAATTGAAACAACTGATGATGTAAGCTCTACAGATGCTCAAAAAATTGCGATAGGTTCGATATTGGATAAGACCATTAATAATTCTCAGAAGGCCATGAAACTCATTAGAAATATAGAACCTTCTAAGACACAAAAGATTTTATCTAAAGTAGACGCTACATTTACAGATAAATTTATAGAAAAAACAAAAGTTGCATCCACATCTGATAATCAAATTGTCCAACTTGCAAATGTATCAAAATTAAATGATCATAAAAATCCAATACATCTTTTTGAAAAGAGATCAATTGACTTTAAAACTAACCTTCAAAAAGATATAGAATCTGTTTTTAAAGTATTAGAAAATAGAGATATTCCTCTATATACCGAATCTGTAATTTTAACAGATTCTCCATCTAAACCTGGAGAAATTAACAAATCTGAAATAACGTTGGCAACTATAACAATTGTAGATATGTTTAAAAATAAGCATATAATACGATTGGAAATACCGAAGATAAATACCGATACTGGAGTATTTACAGTTAATGGTAAATCAAAATGTTTAATCAATCAAATGGTCCAGTGTCCAATTTCATTTCCGAGTCCGGGAGATTCTAAATTTGAAAGTGCATATTCTACTTTTCACATAGAAAGTAAGCATATTAAGAAATATTCTTATTTAAGATCCTACATAGGATCTTTTAAAAATCTACCATTATTAGTTGTAATATCCTTCATGTTTGGTTTTGAAAACAGCATGAAATCATATGGAATAGATTATGAGATATCCGATAAAGCTCCCAATAAAATAGATAGTAATGTAGTGAAGATTAATGATACTACATTTGTATACTTTAAAAATGTAAACACTGATTTGAAAGCTCAATTATGTAATTCTTTTAATGAAGCAACTCCTTCTCGATATAATATTGATAAACCATTATTAAGTAGAGAATATTTTGAAGAATTACTGCAGGCGATAACGGGAACAATCTCAGCATCGTATCATATTAATCGTATTTTCGATAATATCTTAGACCCAGCCTCTACTCAAGTTCTTATGATACAAGGATTACCACATGATTTAGATTTAATTATAAAATATATGTCTGAAAAAGTAGTGTCTGGATTCTCACAAGATAAAAATGATCTTAGCAATCAGCGAATAAGAGGATCCGAAATAATAGCCCATTTAATTGTAAAATCTGTATCTCAGGCATATACCATATATAGAAACCAGGTGTTATCTGGAAATAAAAATGCTATATTTGAAATACGAGAAAAAGATATACGGTCTGCATTTTTAACAAGTGATATCGTGTCTAATATGGAATACGCCAATCCGGTTGAGGAAATGGCAGTAATGTTGAGAGTGTCTCCTATTGGTAGTGGAATAGGTGGCTTAAAAAATAAGGCGGCAATTTCCTCCGAATATAGAAATGTACACCAATCATATTTTGGAAATATAGATCCTCTTGATACTCCGGAAGGTGGACAGATTGGAGTTGTTCAACAATTAACTTTAGACGCTGAAATTTCATCTACACGCGGCATATTTAATATAAAAGAAGTAGATCCGACTCATGGATCGGGAATTTTATCAACTTCATCGGCATTAATTCCATTTACTAGTTCTAATGACGGTAATAGAATTATGTTCGCATGTAGCCAGCAAAAACAAATGTTACCTTTAAAAAATCCAGAACCACCCGCAATTATGACCGGATACGAATCTATATTAACAAATATACTAACTCCTAACTTTGTAAAAAAGTCTCCAGTAGATGGTATTATAACAGATGTAACGAAAGATAAGATTTCTATAGCTTCTAAAGATGGAAAATCATATAGCATAGATCTTTCACCAATACATTTAAGTTCTGGTTCTGGTAGAGATACCTTAAGCATTTTTATTCCTAAAGTTTTAACACATCAAAAAGTTAGAGAGAAAGAAATTGTCGCAGAAAGCAGTTCAATCAAAGATGGTACTATTTCATTGGGTAGAAATCTCTTAGTTGCATACATGCCATATAAGGGATATAGCTTTGATGATGGTATTATTATAAATGAGAATTTAGTAAAAAATGAACAGCTAGTCTCTCTTCATGCCATAGTTGAAGAAATCTTAATATCGGAAAAAGATAGAATTTTATATATAGTAGAACCCGGAACAAAAACTGAAAAGGGTGATATTTTACTTAGAAAAACTATTGGTGAAATAGAGGAATTATTGGGATTTGAGGAAGATGAAACCTCGGTTATGAACGGGCAGGATTTGATAAAGAAGAGCCCTGGAGGAGTTGTCGTCGACATAGAATTATATTCAAATATAGATATTTCAAAGAATCCTAAATTAAAAGAGTTTGGTGATAAAACACGAGAACGACACGGGACTGCTCCAAAAGAAAAATTTTCTGTTGGTGGTAAACTCATAAAAGGAATTCTTATAAAGTTTAAAATCCAGCAGGAACTTTCTATCGATCTTGGGGATAAAATGACAGGTAGATACGGTAATAAAGGAGTTGTGTGCTATATCGAAGAGAACTCTAAAATGCCACTCTGTCCATGGGGAGATCATGTCGATATAATATTAAACCCATTGGGTGTAATATCAAGAATGAATGTTGGACAGATTTATGAAACATATTGTGGCCTTATATCTAAAAGTCTTGCTGGAATGATGGCACATAATACAAAAGAAAGATTTATTCATGCTTTAAAATATGTTTTACCGTTATTAGATGGTACACAAAATAAAGAATATAGTACAAATGTGATCGAGGGTCTTGTAGCAACAACTGATAAACAATATCTTAAAATAATGGAAAAAATAAAAAATGATAGATTTTTTCCAATCATAGTACCGCCTTTTAAATCTCCAACAGTTCAATCTATTAAGAAAGCATTGGATATTTTGGGATTAAAGAGTGGATATAATTTATATCTTCCAGAATTTGATGTTAAGACAACCAATGCAGTTCCTGTTGGATATCTATATATGTCTAAACTGGAGCATATTGCCAGATTAAAATCACACAGCAGATCTACAGGACCCGTCACAAGTAAAACAGGTCAACCTACGGCAGGTAAGCGACGAGAGGGTGGACAGAGAATGGGAGAATTGGATTCATACTCCATATTGTCATATAATGTACCACATTTAGCGTCTGAAATATTCAGTTCAATGTCAGATGATATTAAATCTAAAAATGAAATGATATCTGAAATTGTACAGACTGGAGAAACTACATTTAGATATCCTCAAGTCACTCCAGCAAAAGATTTATTATCAAGTTATTTCTTAGCTATGATGTTGGACCAAAGAGAGATGGGTGAGCTGTTATGAGCATTAAAGACGAGGTATATACACGAGCATTAACATCATCTTTATTTCCACTTCCCGAATATGATCCTGATGAAGATACTGAAAATCAAGAAATAGATCCGGAATTAGAAGCTGATATGTTTGATATTATTAATAATATAGGAACACCTGAATTTAAAAATCTATATCTTATAACGAGTTATTCTTTTAAGAATATGGATTTGGATACACAGATTAGGTTTTGTTTCGATATTATGGATAAAATTTCTGAAGTATATGGATTTATATCACCAACTACCTTATATTATAATAGTATGAATGATATTAAAAATGTATATGAATTTTTAGAATTTTTAGAATTTAAAAATTCTCTATTCCTGCAGATAATCTTAACAGGGCTTGTATCTGACATGCGAAGATTAGATATTGATAAATTTTTAGAGGAAAATTGGGATAGGTTAATAAATAGAATAAATAATGTAACAAAGCAGATTACAAATCCTATAATTAATTCGTTTTTATTAATTAATACAAAAGATAATTTAATGCAATTTTTAACTAGACTTATTAAAAGAAATATGTTAGATGTAACTTTAGAATTTTTTAAATTATAAAAAGTAGGAGAATAAATTAATGGCTGATGTAGTTGTAAAGAAGAATGGTATGGAGTTTATTAGAGTACCCCGTGAGATGGTATTGGATATTTCCCATACTGCAGATGGGATAGTGATAACGTTTAAGGATGGTTTTTTGATGAGATATAGCGATGTATATATGCCATCACATACAAAGGAAATGATCAGAACATCGTTAAATATTGCAAATGCTACTTTGGAGATTGATGTTGCAAATTATAATAAACCAGTAACATTAAATATGATAACCGCATAACATTAAAAATATGTAAGTCTATATATATTAATTTATAGAAATGAAGAAACATGTTATAAAAAATAATAGGAGGATTTATGGATTATCGGGATTATAAGGACTTGGAGGAAACCTCAGTAGAGGTTTACGAAACAGTTGCGCCAGAGAATGAATTTTTTCACTCTATTTATATAGGTGGTAATGACAGAACTAATCATAAAAATATTGTAGAGCGTTCTGGATATTTTCATATACGTGGAGTAGATTACAATCTGGATGAAGTCTATATGGTTGTCATCCACACCAAAACCGTGTTAGCAAAAATGAAAACAGTTGACATGAAGCAGAAGGTTGCTTGTTTTTGTTATCAGAATCAGACTCCATGGGTTGGAATCAGTGGTCAGGCATGTCCGAGAACGTCTCCAGAAAGAAGAAAAGTAGAATTTTGTAGCACTTGTAGAAGTCAGTATATTTTAGCAGGAATTTTGACGGATAAAAATGGTCGTCCGACCAAAGACGAAAATGACAAATCTATATTCGCATTTCTACGTGCAAATGGAATTAAATTTTCAGCAGCATTTGAATATATTAAAGAATTGAGTCAGTTGGAGTTGACTCCAATCTGTCAGCCCGTAACAGAAGAATCTAAAAGGTTTGAAAAGTCCAACGTCAACATTAGACGATTTGTAACAAAAATTACAAAAGGCACTTCTCAAACCGCATATGGCGTAAAGTCCATATTTAAATTGGCATATGGTAATCAGTTACCAGATGCACAGGTTCCAAATATTATGAAAATCGCTCAAAATACTCTAGAAAAATTTCATGAAAAATTTGACTGGAGTCGTACTTTGGGAAAAAAGAGTGATGTCGTAAACGTATCTGGATACGGCGAAGAATCTACACCTAAGAATGAACCTGCTAAGTTCGACGACTATGCGGCTACACCAGCCACTCCGCCGAAACCCGCCGAATCAGCTCCTGTTAATTCAAACGACGTAAGTTTCGAAGATGTAAGTTTTGATGATGTTCCATTTTAATACCATAATATAGGTATTCTTTATTTTAAATACGGAGAGATGTTTACATCTCTCCTTTCTTTCGTATAACCCTAAATATTTATTAAATCTAGTATTCCCTCAGCTATCTCATTAATTTAAAACAATTGTTATATTAATTAGTTTATCTGCTTCAAAATATCAAAACCTAAAAAATTTAAGGAGAACTGATGAGTTCACAAACATCGCACCGGGAAAGACTTGACATTTATGAATTAACGATTCAAGAAATAAAAGCACTTATTAAAACAAATATTAAAAATACTATAGCCTGTTGGGAATCTGGTAAAAAGATTGATAAGCAGACTTTTCATATTATTGGAGATGCTGGTGTTGGTAAGACATCATCCGCTTATCAGTTAGCAGAAGAATTAACTCAAGAAACGGGAAAATCTTTTTCTATTATTAAGATTCAATCTCCAGTTTTATCAAGAGATGATCTTTTATGCCCATTCCCAGAAATAAAGAAAGAAAAATTTAAAATGTTACTGTCAGATTTTATACCGACAGATCCGGATATATATGGATTGTTCGTAATCGATGAAATGTCTCGAGGAGATCATAATTTGCAACAGTTAATGTGGCAGATTATGAACGAGCAGATGATTCATACGTATGCCTTTCCAAAGGGATGGTTTGTATTATGTATGGATAATCCTGATGATGAAGGATATAGCATGAATTACATTGAAGATGTAGCCGGTCTACGAAGGTCCTGTCATCTATATTGCGGAGTATCTGTACGAGCATTTATTGAATATGCCAGACAGATGTCATTCCATCAACTAATCATCGATTTCATAGAAGCCAATCCTGATAAATTATATGATCATGAAGCCAAAAAGCTCGGTAGAGTTTTCGCCAATCCTGCATCTTGGGAGAAAGTTAGTAATATATTATGTGGATATGATACAATAGGTAAGGATGGTATATCCTCAAATATGAATAACATAGAGGTTGTTACTGGCGGATTACTAAATGCGTCTATGGCAAGATATTTTATGGATTTTGTAACAGATAATACAAAATCTATAAATCCAGAAGATATCTTCTATAAATATGACACGATTCGCCCAAAGATTGTCGAGATGTCCAAAAATACAAATAATCCCAGATTAGCTGATACCACATCGGCATTGACTGATTGGATTTTCCAAAAGAGAATTCCGATCGAAGAAATAACGGATGAAAATGTAGAAAATATTATAAATTTCTTAACTGATATACCACTCGATGTTACGTCTATGTTTTTCGCAGCAGAACATGAAAAATATAACGTTAATCAGGAAGGTTTCTTTTATCTAATTGATTTTAATCATAAATTGCAAGACTCTCCGAGATATTGCGAAGAAATTGAGAAACCACAGGAAGAAATTACAAGAGAAGCACTCAAAAGAAAACACGAGCTTGTAACTAGTTAATATCTTATTAAAATTTTATATTAAGGCAATATCTAATACATCATTCAAGTATTAGATATTATTAAATTTAGTATTTTAATAGACCGTCAGACGGATAGTGTCAGAAAATGTGTTTCCGATTGCATACTTTTGAGATGCATGACGATTCACATCTGGCATTATCCATAGACGACAGCGCGAGACGTCAATGTCTCATATATGGGAGGTCGGCAATTTTCTCTAAGACATTAGTTTGGAGATTTGCGCTAAAATATGATAGTAACAGCTGAAGAAAAATTATCTAGAGCGATAGCTGGTATGGTAAATGTAGATTCATTTTGGGGTTATTTATTCAGTCACGTACAACGAACCTGTGCTCCGGAGAGTTTTAAATATGCTATGGGTATAGGACCAACAAGTCGGGGTACATTAGAATTGATATATAATAAAGATATGATATTACAGACAGACAGTAATACTATCGAGCTAATCCTTGAACATGAAGGTTGGCATATATTAAATAAGCATATCTTGAGGCGTGCGAAGATATTGGATGAATTCGGCTTGTCTTTAAATGATATGAATGAGCAGACAGATGATAAGGATAAAGTTTTAAAAATTGCTAATAAAAAGTTATTTATCAAATTTTTATGCGATATCCATAATCAGGCAGCTGACATGTCTGTTAATTACCTTATTCACGCACCAGATTCTCTCAACATTAAAACTGAAAATTCCGACATATATACCCTAGTTCATGCTCGCAATCAAGATCCTCCATTGGAAGATGGCAAAACGACAGAATATTATTTTATCGAGTTGTATAAAAAATATAAAGATAAGTCTGAATCTGTTGGAATTGGATCATTGTTAGATGATCATGATGGATGGGATACGGGCGATCTTAGTGAGGATAATTCTTTAATAAATTCCAAAATAGACTCCTATATAAAAAAATTAGTNTATAATTCGTATAAACATACACGAGATCGGGGAAATTTACCTGGAAAATTAAAAGAATTAATNGATGGTATATTATCTCCACCNAAAATTCCATATTATCAAATGATAAAGAGATTAATACGTGCCTCACGGATTGCTAAAATAAAAAGAGCACCTACTAAATTTAATAAAAAACGTTCATATGCATTTTATATGCATAAAAATGGAAAGATGGATTTTTTACCATACCCCGGAACAAAAAGGGATGAAACGTTTAAATTAGTTATCGGTATAGATACATCTGGATCCATGTCCACAGAGGCATGTATGGAAGGATTATCTGCTTGTAAAAGTATTATAGAAAACGATCCAAATTGTTATACAAACGTACTACAGTGTGACACCGAAGTAGTAGATGAATATACAATTAAAAAGCTCTCTGACATAAAATTTGAACTTAAAGGTCGGGGTGGCACCAGGTTAGCTCCAATGTTAAAACGAGCACAAGAATTAGATTGTGATGTTGCATTGATTTTTACTGATGCTGAATGTGAAGATTTTACAAAAATTCCAAGATCCGAAATGCCTAAAAAAGTTGTTTGGGTAATTCCACACGATGCAAATGATTCTACTATTGCGGGTACGGGATTTATTATACGAGTTGATATGCAGTAATATGTACTGTTGGGAGGGGCTATTCTGAAAAGGGTAGTCCCTCTCATTTAAAAAACTGGAGGTTTTAATTGAAACGAAAATATTATTACGATAGAGATAAGATATGTTTAATTGTTGACACATCAAATGACAATTCAAAGATAGCAATTGAATGTGGTCTTAAAAAAATAGAAAAACTAATTAAGTCATGTAACAGTAAAAAGATGGTAGTTATCGATACAATATCGAAAAAAGAATATAAAATTAAAAATTTAGATGAAATAACATATCCAACTTTTGACGGGACGGGGGATATAGTATCTGCATTGAAAAGATCATTAGAGTTGGAATCGGATCTCACATTCGTATTTACCAATTGTAAAAAACTTGATGTAGAAAAGAAAGATGTTCCAAGATGCATTTTATGGGTTCTTCCCGATGAAACAATTTCTATTGATAATTTTAGTAATATAGGATACATAGTCAAAGAAATTGGTGAGAATACTTTAGATTAGTGGGTGCGACAATGAATAGATTAGATTGGGATCAGTATTGGATGGGAATAGCAAAATTAACTGCTTCTAGATCGACATGTTTATCACGGTCTGTCGGTGCAATTTTAGTTAAAAATAATCAATTATTATCGACTGGTTATAATGGTGCATTGCCAGGACAATCACATTGTACAGAGAGTCAAGATGGATGTCATCGCAGATCTATGAATGTATCTGACAACTCCAAATATGATGTGTGTAGATCTTCACATGCCGAAGCCAATGCTATAGCATTGGCAGCGAAAATTGGAATTCCCATAGACAATTCAACATTATATTGTACATTATCACCATGTTTTACATGTTCTAAATTATTAATAATGTGTGGTATTAAAAGAGTTGTTGTTGAATTAATATACACATCTTTAAATAAAGAACGTGACGAAATGTGGTTGCGTTTTTTAAAAGAAAATGATATAGACTTTAAACGTTTAAAACTGGAAGGGATGAAAGATAATTTACTAGATATCTTTCAGGATGAAACATCCAAAAGAAAAATTTAAAGGAGTATAAGATGCAAATATCTGAAATAATTGAAAAATTACAAGAAATTCAGGATATGTGTGGTGAGGATATAGAGGCTTTAATCGAAGTATGTGATGAGCATACAGGAGAATATTCTATTATTCCTATCGGCGAAGTCTCTTGTAGTGATAGAGATGGATATGGACTATCTGTTTTATTTTTAATATAATGTGGGGGTTCTATGGGAAAAAGTAAATCATCTAATGATTATACCGCAGATAAAATTAAAGTTTTAAGTGAAATTGCTCATATTAGAGCTAATCCCGGAATGTATATTGGGGAAATCTCAACCCCAACACATTTATTAAAGGAACTATTGGATAATGCATTTGATGAATGTATGAATGGTTTTGCTGAAAATGTATACGTTAGTATAGATACTAAAACGGGAACGTGCATAGTTAGAGACGATGGACGAGGAATACCGTATGAACAGGATATTCCAATCACGATATCAACAAAATTATTCTCAGGTGCTAAATTTAAAGGAAGTAAAGAAGCATATAATATTGTTTCTGGAAAAAATGGAGTGGGACTTGTTGCAGTAAATGCACTTTCAAAAGAATTTAAAATAGAAATTTTTAGGGATAAGCATGCTACTTTTATTTTTAAAGATTGTCAGTGTGTGGATAAACAAATAACTAAATATAAGAATATTGAGAAAAAATATTCTACAGAGGTTTCGTTTACTCCAGATATGCAATTTTTTGCTGCAAGTTCACCAGACATTCCAAAAATAATAAAAAGGTTGTATATTGCTTCTATAGAACTTCCGAGGGTATCTATAATATTAGAGATAGATCAAAATGTTCAGAATATATCAACTACAAAAGAAGATTTTTTTAAGCGAGAACTATTAGAGGAAGAGAACAGGGACTCTGTTAAAATTTTTAAATTTTTAGCAGAAGACGGTTATGAGAAGTTTGAAGTTATGTTTGCATATGAAGTTAATAGTGCTATAATGCCCAGAATACACACTGTAGTAAATATGTTGCCTTTAGATGGAGGCGGCACTCAGGTTACTACTACCGTTAATATTCTAAAGGATTATTTCATGGGAAAAGCAAAGAAATTAAACTTCAAAATAATACCCAATGATATAACCGTAGGTTTGAGAGTACACATCTCAATGAATTTGGTTAACCCGGAATTGGCAGGTCAGACTAAAGAAAAGTTTATCAGTAAAATAAGTGAATATGCTAATTTAACTAGAAAACTNGAAAAATATATTGAAAATTATTTTGATAGAAATACAGAAGATTTGAATGCATTAATGACCATGTTTGCTGATTATAGGAATCGACAAGAGTCTAAGAATCATAAATCTGTAAACGGATCAAAAAGAGTTTCTACTAAATTAACAAAATTACGAGAGTGTGCAGAACCCGGTGGAGAATTATTTATCGTTGAGGGTGACTCTGCATCTGGATCTATTATACATGCAAGGGATGCTCGAAAACATGCCATATTGCCACTGCGAGGTAAAATTCCAAATGTTGTAAATAAGAAAGATATTCTTAATAATACAGAAATTGGAGAACTTATACATGCATTGGGCACTGGCGTAGGAGCAAATTTTGATATAGAGAAATTAAAATATGATAAAATTATTATCGCAGCGGATAATGATTATGATGGACTTCATATAGCATCATTGATTGTTATGTTGATGGCTATTTTATTTCCCGAAATTGTTAAAAATGGTAAATTATATATCGCAAGTGCGCCNCTATANGCNATTAGAGATAATAAAAAATTTAGACCANTGTGGACAGAAAAAGAATTAGAAGATGCCAGAAAAAAGAATTTAAAAATACAATATTTTAAAGGTCTTGGTGAAATGAATCCAGATCAAATAAAAATTTCTCTACTGGATGAAAATCAAAGAAGATTGATAAAAGTAGAATATTCTACGCAATTAGATAAGTTAACAGAATTATTTAATTCATCGGAATGTAAAAGGAAGTTAATTGCGTGATGACAGAAATTTATAACCCTATAAAAACAGATTATATCAAAATAGAAGATAAGTGGTATCTAAAAATTAATCACGCCACTAACAAAGATTCAAAGTTTGAATTTATTGATCAAACAAATCGTTTGATAGATCCGAAAGATACTATTGTAAAAGATGANCATTTTTTATTTCAGTTTGATCAGAATGAGATTAGGGTGGTGTTATTCGCGGATACAATAATCATTAAAAAAGAAGGTTGTCATGGATAAGCATATACCGCAATTTTATCGAGATTATGGCAGATATATTAATCGTTCNAGAGCATTCCCATCCGAATTGGATGGTTTAAAGGTTGTAGAANGAAGAGTTTTATTATCTGCATATGAAACNTGCAAAGATTCATTCGCTAAAAGTTCTAAATTAGTNGGGTATGTTATAGGAGAATATCATCCCCATGGTGATTCTGCAGCATATGGAACAGTAGTTCAATTAGTACATCAGAATTTTTTGGACAAACAAGGAAACTTTGGATCGAATATCGGGATAGAGCCTTGTGAAGCATCTGCTCATAGATATACCGAAGTAAAATTAAATGCCAATATTAAAAAAATCGCATTTAATTTAATAGAGTATGTTCATCGAGAAGATTCTGAATTAGAGGCAGAACCCCCATTCTTACCCACGATGTATCCATTTTGTATTATGGGAACAGAATATACTGTCGGGATAGGATTTGGTTATAAAACGGTTATACCGTGTTATGCTCAAGAAGATCTTAAGAAGAGATTACTATATCTTATTGGAAAAACTAAAAAATCGCCAATTATTAGACCAATAAGTAATTGTGATATCATCTCTAAAGATAAAGTTCTAATGGAATTATTAACTGTCGGTAAATGTGCTGTCGAATTTAAAGGCCAATACGTTATCGATAGAGAACATCACAAAGTATCCATTAAAAGTCTTCCGCCGGGAAAAAGTTTTGATAAACTTTTCTCAAAATTAAAAACTGAGTTTGACTCTGGTGAAATTGGATATGCAGATTTATCTGAGAAAAATGAAACGAATGTTGTTATTGAGGTTACTCGCCAACGAAATAAGGATGAGATATTTAATAAATTTTTAGAAAAATTAGATCCTCTTCTAATTGGGCAGGTTTCTTTTGAGATCATCGTAGTTGGAAAAGATGGAAAAGTTAGAAATATATCCGTAGACGAACTATTACTAACTGTTTTTAATAATTTTAAAAATGTTACTAGAGATTCTATACATATAGAGATTCAAAAATTAAATCTTAAGCTAGAAGATTATATATTATTAAATAAAATTAAACCCCATCTGATAGAATTATTAAAAANTGTAAATGATTTCGATCATATTTGTAAAATCATTTCCGACAATATAAAAGAAGATGTGAAAAAGATCTCAGACATTATGATAAAATATAATATTAAAAAATTGGTAACATCGACATTTGATGTAAGTGAACTTCAGACTGAAAAAACTAGATTGGAAAATCTTTTAATTGACTTGGATAATTATGTAATATTGCAGTACTAATATGTTGTAAATATGAGGTATTTGTGGAATATTGCTCTGATATTGGAATGTATGTAATAAATAGAGGGACGTCCAGTTGTAAATGGCGGACGACATTTTGTTCTAAAAATTGTTATAATAATAANTTGTATAAAGTATTTGGTCATGGAATGATTCCAAAGGATATACAAAATGATAAAGAATGGGAAGCTTTAAATGGAGAAACTTTAAAAATATTCTTGCAAAATAAAAAATATAATGTTAGGATACGATTATGTTCAAGGGGGGAGCCATTTTCGACTCAAGAAGATATCGATAAAATTTATGATATGTTAATAAAGAATCCGAAAACTTTATGTTGGATACCAACTCGGGCATGGAGGGGTCCCCTAAGGAAAAATGTTAAAGACCTGAGCGTGATTGAGAATGCAAGAATATGTGCCAGTATCGATTGTTCTAATACTCAACAAGAAATAGATGAATTGATAGAAGAGGGATGGTCTACAATGTTCTTTGGAGATGATACTGCTATAAATAATAGATTTTTATGTCCAAAAACTTGGAATAAACAAAAGAAGGAATGTTACACGTGTCAAAATGGTTGTTTTTCTAGACAGCGAGTAGATATTCATTTGAAAAAACATTAGGAGAGTAAATTGTGCAAATCATAATAGATGGAAGTGTAGTGGCAAGTATATCAATTATCGAACTTGCTCGCGGAATTGTTTTTTGTGATGTAGAAGACTGTGTTTGTCTTACTGATCTATTAGATGATAAGAAATTCTTTAAAGCTATAAAGAAATTTTTAAAACCTTTTGGAATAAACCTTTTAGAAGGATATGCTTTCCGTACGGATGATGATGAAATTGGTTTTGTTGCCAAAGAAAAGAATCTGTACATATTGTTAGATCTTACGCTTGAGGAAGATGAGGTTGTTTGCATCGCTCAGGGATCTGAAATTTTTAGTGAGTGTGGTGAAAAGTCAATCTTAGAGAAAGATCGATGGGTTAGATTAAAGACCATATCGTCCGACCTTAGGAGAATTTACTGGCGGGGCCATCGAACAACATATTCAACTAATTTAGAAAACGTAACATAATATTTGGGGGGTGAGATTTCATGTTAACATTTATAAGAACATCTGGAATATTGATTCCACGAGAATATGAGAATGAGCAGTTTTATAAAAACATAAAATCTCACCTAACCCGCACAGTTAGAGACTTTACAGGTTTAAATCTTACGACACTAATATTCTACACCGAAGGTCCAAAGTATTTAAAGATACCAAGATTTTTTCCCATATATAATTATCTCGAATGTATTATTCAGGATCAAATAATTGATGGTGCTGATATCAAAATTGAACATAATATATCCGTACGAGATGACGTACAAAAAAATGCTATAGATTTTCTATTAACACATGATAGTGGCATCATACAAGCTGAACCGGGATCTGGGAAAACTGTTATGGCAATCTACATGATTGCAACTAGAAAGAAGAAGACTATAATATTAATGCATCGATCTACATTAATAGAACAGTGGAAAGAAAGAATCCTACAATATACAAATTTAACAGAGGATGATATCGGAATATTATCATCAAAATCATTAGAAAATGATTTAAAAAAGTCGATCATTTTAGCAACAGATCAAATGATAACACATATGCTGGCTAATGATAGGCAGCGACTTCTTTCGGAATTAAATAATGCATCAATAGGAATTTTTATTGGAGATGAGGTTCATACCTCAGTCGGAGGTCCAACATTTGCACAATGTTCATTGAACATATCGAGTAAATATGTCTATGGTCTGAGTGCAACTCCAAAGAGATCGGATGGGCAAACTGATATATTATATCATCATTTAGGGGGAGTGTTTATCCCCGGTGGCAAAGCATCAACAATGGATGCCCGTGTTACAATTTTAGGATTTTCATACGGAATTATGAATTCAAAATCTAGAAAATATGTTATGTGGAATGGAGATTTAAATCGCGCCAGATATTTAAATTTAACTATAAAATCTCTACCTTTAGAAAAAGTTAGTAAGGGATTATTATTAAAATTTTCTAAAGAGGGACGAAATATATTATATGTTGGTGAACGAATAAAATTATTGGAAAATATGTATGATTGGATGCCAGTTGAGGATAAATCAAAATTTATAAGAAGTGCATCAAATGCTGAGTTGAATTCTAAAGCAGTTTTTGCAACTATGTCTAAGATACGAGATGGGGCCGATGCTAATCATTTAGATTGTCTGATAATAACTTCTCCGTGTTCGAATATAGAGCAATTGAGCGGTAGAATATTGCGAATCAGACCTGATAAAAATCAACCAATCATTATAGATATGGTAGATATAGATGAAGGACGAATATCAAAGACTGTATGGAACCGAATTAAATATTATACAAAACGAAAATGGGAAACTCAATATATATTACTTAATGAACAAGGAAACTATGAAGTTGTTTCTGCTGAAACATTCAAGGAAAGGATTTGATATGAGATCGATAATCGTAGCAGATTTGCATTTATCCGGATATTCTAATGAAACTCTTATAGACGGTATCCCAGAAAAATTATATTATATTATGAAAACTTTATACAATATAACGAAGTATGCAACTGAACAAAAGATTTCAAACATTATAATTGCTGGAGATCTTATGCATACTAAAGCAATTATTCATTCAATTGCACAGTCCAATTTATTAGACTGGATTAGAACAAATAAAGATATTAAATTCCAAATTATAGATGGAAACCACGATTGTTCATCTAAATCTGGCAATGGAGTATCTGCGCTAAAGTGTTTGGATCACGAACCAAATGTTGACGTGTTTCATGAAACAATTGCAGCGGAAAAGTTTTATTTTGTTCCGTGGCATCCAGATCATATGGTTAATGACATCAGGAAGGGTCCTAAAAATAAGATATTGATTGGACATCTTGGAGTATCTGAAGGAAAATTAAATAGCGGAATATCCATAGTATCAGACATAAGTTTACGAGACTTTTCTCACTATCCTATTTGTTTTTTAGGTCATTATCATAAACCGCAAGAATTGAAGAATGTAGTTTATGTTGGTAGTCCGGCTATTTTAGATTTTGGTGAGAAAGATGATATTAAAAGATTTATAGTATTTGATGATGAGACATCCGAATGGACAAGTGTTCCATCTGTCGGGTATAAAAAATATATCGATTATATTGTTGATGAGAATACAAATATAAAAGAATTATTAGAAATGGCCAATAAAGAAAAAGAAAATGGTAATGATGTTAGAATATTAAAAACTGCGAATGTTGACTTAAAACAACTTGAAAAGAATAATTTTAAAATTATAGATAGACAAGAAGTTGAATATAAACCGCGTGGTATAAACTCATCTATGCCTTTAAAAGATAAAATGATAAAGTATCTTGAGATAAAGGATATACCAAAAGATCTCATCGAGAGATACATAGAAGTTGGTATTGAAATTTCGAATATGGAGTAGGATATGCGATCTATAGAATTCATCAAAGTTGTTTTTAATAATTATACCTGCTACACAGAAGAGATGGTATACGAATTTCATAATTCGAAAATACAACTGTTAATAGGTGCAAATGGAACCGGAAAAACAAATCTTTTCAATAGTATTCCAGTTTGTTTATACGGAATGACAGCAGATGGAAGAAAAGGAGAAGATCTTGTTAATAATAAAGTAAAGAAAAATTGTTATATTTTTCTAGACTTTAAAATCGATAATGATCTGTATGTAATAAAACGTTATATCAAACATTCAAAAGAAGGATCGACCGTTTTATTATATAAGAATGATGTATTAATAAATAAGGGTCATAAAGAAGTTCTTCCTGTTATAGAATCTATTTTTATGCCAATGAGATTATTTATTAATCTCTTATACCTAACTCAAAAAGGTGAAATGTTTATAACATTAGAAGATTCTAAGAAAAAAGAAATTTTTGAAAAGATGTTGGATCTTGTAATATATCAGACATATATAGAAAAAGCTGATAAAAAAATAAAAGACGTGATCGAAGAACTATCTAATATCAGATCTAAAATAGACATTTGTGGCGAAATGATCACAACGTTTGATAATCAACTATCAGAATTAGAAAATAATGCCATTAAATTTGAAAATGAAAAAGCAACAAACCTAGTAAAATTAACGACTCAAGTAAATTCTTTAGAATTTGAAAAAATTCAAATGGCTAAAAAACTATCAAACGAGGATAAAACATCTGAGTTAATGCAATTAATATCAGATATATCATCTTCGAAAAATAAGATCAATTCAATCCTAACGAAAAAACAATCTGATCGAAAGGATATGGAGTCGAAGAAAGAAACAAAATTGCTGGAATTTAAAAATCGAGTTAGTGATGAAAAAAGTAAAATAAAATTATCGACGTCAAAGAAACGACAAGATTTAGATAATGAGTGGAATGATAAAATAAACATTCTAAAAAATAAACTCGATTCACTTAACATCAATATTAAGAACCAAAAGGTTCATAAAGGATTATTATCTGATAAGTTAAAAAAGATAAAAGATGAAATAGATAAGCGAGAACGAGAATTACAAATGGAAATACCCGTTTGTGTTGAATGTGGACACGAATTGGGAGAAAATAAAAATAAAATTTTAAACATTGTGAATGAGTTTAAAAAAGAGTTTTCAACCAATGAGGAAGAAATTTTAGATACAGAATTTGGTATAACTAACATGTCAAAAGAATTTGGTGTGTTAAATAATGAACTATCACCATTACAGCTAAAATATTCTGAAGAAAAGAATACGATAGATGTTGAAGAAAATAGTTCTATAAATGAACTCATGGTTAGATATAATACTGGAATTAGACAATTAGACGAGCTGTTAAAAAAGAAATTGTCAGAGGTAGATGCTCAATTTGATATAGAATTAAATACAACAAAACAGGAACTTGAGGATCTAGAAACAACCAAATTTAATATAGATTCAGAAATATCGAATAAAAGAGATATAGAATCCAAGATTAATAATATTAATCAATTAATAGCGGGTGTTAAAGCTGAGTTAAAATTAAGAGGAACTGCTTTATTTGATGATAGAATGAAAAATACTATTATTGCAGAAAAAGATAAAAATGAAAACGAAGTACATGTATTAAACGATTTATTAAATGAAAAAGAATCGAAGCTATCAATTTATGAATTTTGGAAAACTGGATTTTCTATGAGAGGAATCCCATCTATCTTAATTGAGGAATCAGTTCCGTTCATCAATGAACGGTTAAATTTTTATTTGGAGAAAATAGGTGGAAGATTCAAAGTTTCCTTTGATGTATTAAGTGAAACCAAAACTGGCGGCATTAGAGATAAAATATCAATTTCTATTTTTGATACCGTTACTCATGGCGATTCGCATAAACAATTATCTGGTGGACAAGCCAGGTTGATAGATATTATTATAATTTTAACTCTACGAGATCTCATGCAACAATATTGCGGATTCTCTATTAATATTGTTTTATTTGATGAGATTTTCGATGGTCTTGATGATGAAAATATTGCAGTAGTTGCAAATTTATTACGATTATTAATAGAAGATCAATCATATAATATTATTTCACATCGTCATATTGATCAGATAGAGTATGATGAGATATACAAAACTTCGTAATTAAGTTAAAAAAGGAGCGCCTATGAATATCGTAGATACTATGGATGATAGATATTTTGCAGGATTAAAATCTATTATTGGAATAGAAGATAATGAAATAAGTTATATCAAGAAAAATAAAAATTCTCAGAAGATTAAATATTTTTTAATTGCATTGGAACAATCATTTTTGTACAATAATACTTTTGGATATGCTCATCTTAAAATAGAATTAAATAAATTACGCAACTTAATGAAAGTAAAGGAGAATTAAAATGTACGAGGTTAAAGTATTTGTAGTATCTGGTTTTGAAAAAATTGTGGCGAAACTGAAAAGTGATAATGGTAATGTAATTGAAGTTGAAGATCCTTTTATATTAAAAGAAATGATGACCCAACAGGGGCCTCAGGCGATTATTCTGCCATTCCAATATGCTAAACGGAACCAAACTCTTAAATTAGTAAAGACTTCATTAATTTTTGAACCGTTTGATCCGGAAGAAAATCTTTATGCAGCATATATCGAAAACGTGTCTGGATTAGACCTCTCATCCGTGAAAGGCAATCAGTCTAAGCTTATTATTTAATTTTATATAATCCCCGTCCTTAGAGACGGGGATTTTCTAATGAACTGTTAAAATTGACAGTTTTTCACCACAACCTCAAAACTAAAGGATTGATCATGTCAAATAAAATCGAAGAAGGAATTTTTATAAATAATTCTTATATTTATCCAATAGCAATTCATACTAATGATAATGTTCTTGAACGAGTTGCTTTGGGCGAACCATATATTGATTCCGACATTAGATTAAGCAACGCGTTAAGTAATAATATAATCTTACCCCCCAATTGCAGGATAGTGAGCACACGCGATAATGGTGGATATACATTTCTTTTAGAATTGCCACCGGCGATTAGAACTATCGGAATATCAGAGAGTTTGCTATCTAGCGAATACAATACATTCATTACAGAGTTTGGCGGAACATATGAAGAAATAGAAAAAATTATGGCAACTAAGTGCCTAAGCCAGACTGAAAATGTATATTATAAGATTAGATTACAATTTCCCTGGACGATTTTCATAATTACTGTAGACCGGGGAATAGACCGGGGAGTAGACCGAGGAGTAGACCCGGGGAACGATATCTATGAGATAAACTCTATGAAAGTATATTTTTCAAAAATTTCCATATCAACCCCAGAAGATAAAATTTTTATTCCACCATTAACAAATATAAATTCAGATGGACGACTATGTATACCTCGCACACACGCATCATCGAGTATATGCGATTTAGTTTCTGACCAAGTAGATTTGTTTTGGGGTTCAATATTTAATAGAGACCTCAGTGGACACAAACTAGCATATCCAAGAACTAGTAATCTCTATAATCTTTTAAAATGGTCATTGGAATCGTTAAAAGATCCATTATTTATCTTTAAAGAACAATTTTGCAGAGAAACATCTTTGGTAGAATCTGGGGTATTCGATGGACGCCGCCAAGACCTACCGAGTACTCTATATGCAAGGATTGCTCATCATAGATCTAATAAGTATATATCTTCTATAACTACAGATGATGGAAAAACATATTATAGAGGAGATATCATCACTTTAAATGATAAATATTATCGTATAGCTTATTTCCTAGGTGATGGCCGTGTAGAATTACAAGAAGAAACTGATAAAAGTGTGCGTATAGAAGAAAATATTAAAATTATTCATCAAGAATATATAACAAAAAATGAGATAGTTAAAATTGAAGATCCTATAGAAATAGATGGAAAAGTACTAAAAACATCTCAGTTAATCAAGATTAACTTAAATGGTAACTGCGCATTGTATATAATAGAAGATATATTTTTTGATAACCGAATCGGTTTATATAAATTTAAAGTAAGTGGTCTCTCTAAGTGGATTGTTCTATCAGAGTATATATTAAAAAATACAGTCATAATTAATAAGATCGATGTTGGAGACACTATTGCTGTAAAATCTAGAATAGACCGGGGTATAATGCATATCCTAATTGGAAAAGTTACAGAAACAGACCGGCTTAGAGTAACATTATGTGGAACAGAGACTTTCCATATTGATGATACTCGGATCGAGTCCATAGACAAATATGATGATATTGAATCTTTAGAATTAGAATCTTCTATTGAGGAAATAACTCCCTTTAAATGGCTAGATACTGTATATTTTCCGAACGGATTGGCATTGAGATATATCATATCTAATGATATATTATGTGATATATCAGATCTACGATATAAAAAATCCACAGATAAGATTAATATACCTTCACCATTTGCATATAAAGATTTAGAAACTAATAAGATAATTACGTATTCAATAGGATCATTTGTTGTTTTTCCAGAGATAAATAGGAAGCAGTTCTCAGCTGGTGAAATAATAGGGTTTGAGCATGGTTCATCAAATAGTACAATATTACTAAAAACTGTTGATGGTGACATACACCGAATCAAATTTGCATATAGACTAGGTGATAACTCTTTAAAANTAAATCTNGGAATAGCTAATTCTATGACCTCTTTTAAAATAGATTTTAATAATACCTTATCTATTGGAGATAAAATTCGTCCGAAAATAGCGAATATTCCACATATGAAAAAATCGGAAGTTCTGGAAATTCGAGCAATGGTTCACACTAAAAATTGTCCAATGGAAGTATATTTATCAAATGGTAGATGTGTAGAGTTAGCAGATCTTTTAAAATATTTTGAGATATATTCAAAAGATGATGCTAAATTCAATTTAAAGAAAAATCAATTAAAGTTTAAAGAACATCCGGTCATACCGGGCGATATTGCTATATTTGATAATAATTTGTGTCATTCCATAATAACAAAGGTATACCCAAAAAGGTATGCATTGGAAAATTCAGATATTAGGTATAATTATAATATAATGGTAAAACCGGTTCCNACAAAGATACTCGATATTTCAGTTGAAGCGGTTAATCCTAATTAGATTGTTCTATACCCTTTAGGTCAAGGGATGTNACATAATAATTCAATGATGGCATCCCTTGACAAAATTTCTTGAAAAAGGAGCATTTAATGTTTAAAATTGTCATAAACGATGGAAATACGACACTTCCGATAGATAATATTTATTATCTTATTGGAAAAGATGGAATTTATATCCATAAAAAATCAGATATATTTGAGGCATGTGTAAAGGTTAAACATATTTCATTTTTAGAACCAGTTAAATCATATGCTAAGTTAAATATTCCAAAGATACCTGAACATTTAACAAAGCAAATGTATAGTTTCTTTTCAGAGGTATATGCTAGATTTCAATCTGAAGCGGCTATCATGATATTTTATAATAATACCACTAAAGAACATTCTTTAAAAGTTCCACAACAGGTTATATCATCAGCACACCTCGAATGTTCATATAATATAAGCGTGCCAGGATTTCTATCAATAGGAACATGTCATAGTCATGCTGGATTTGGTGCGTTTCACTCCCCAACAGATATTAAAGATGAGAATGATTTTGACGGTTTGCATATGACATTTGGAAATTTAGATCAAGAAAATATCTCAATATCTATGGAGGTTGTCTCCAATGGATCTAGATTTAAATGTTTACCAGAAGATTATCTAGATGGTATACAGAAAATTGGTAACCTTTATAAAATCGAACTATCTGAATTTCCCGAAGAGTGGATGGCATGTGTTGAGAAGAAAGTTCATGTGGTGCCAGATAAGTTTGATTATTTAAAAGATTTTGCGTTTGGAGATTATTTCTATCCGACGCTTCCAAAGAAATTACCAAAGTTAACGGGATCCAATAATATTCATTGTAATAACTGCCAATTCAATAGGGTCATTGAATGTCACAAAGATGATATTGACAATGCTTCGAGAATTCAGGAATTGGATTATTATGACGACATGGAAGCTATAATTAAAGCACATCAATATTATGATATATTGAAAGAAGACGAAGATGAGATATTGTATTAAGATCATTGGTTTGGGCGGCATAGGTAGTTCGCTGTCAAATATTTTAAGTAGATTTGTTAATTATGATATAGAAAATGAATATATTTTCCATCTTATAGATGGTAAGGAACTTCAACCCAGAAAATTAGAACGTCAAGAATTTGAAATGGAATCTGGTAATAAGGCCGAACTTAAAAAAATGGAATTGGAGAGAAAATTTCCAAATATCCAATATGTAGAATGCCCATTCTATTTAAATGATAGAAATGTTCATAATATTATAGAGGAAGGAGATATAATATTTCTATGCGTCGATAATCATAAATCAAGAAATTTAGCAAGTCGTTTTGTAGATACATTGGATAATAGTGTTCTTATATCGGCTGGTAATGATCTGACAGATGGTAATGCACAATTATATATTCGACAAGATGGAATTAAAATAACTCCATCTTTAACCGATTATCATCCAGAAATATCAAATTTTACAGATAAATTACCAGAAGAATTATCATGTGAAGAATTAGCATTTTCTTCTCCACAGATTTACTTAGCTAATCTGCAGGCTGCTGTATTGATGTCTGAGATTTTTAGGATTTATAAGTTAAATAAAGAAGTTATTTCTGAATGTTATTTTGATATTGATACAATTAATGTGAGATCAGTTACACGAAAACCAAAAAAATAAAGGAGAATATTTTATGAAGAATTTTTATTTAAGTGAGTTGGAAGAAATGGACACAATTGAGCTTAAGGATATCATTGATCAGTTAACTGATTTTCCCAATCATCCTTCCTACGAGGACGATGCCACAGATGACCAGTTAATTCGTCTTGTAATGTACCTTCAGACGGCCATTGCAAATGGCGAAGATGTTAAGGTCATCGATGATGATGACGATGATGAGTATGATGATGATTGTGATGATGATAACGATGATGACGATTATGATGATGATGATGATGACGAGTGCGATTGTGATGGTTGTAATGGTTGTAATACTGAAGAATCTACTACTGGTGGAATCTCATCTGCAGTAGTCACAGTTGCTACCGCTATTAATACCGAAACCGAAGAAGCCGACATTACAGTCTATGTGCAGTGTGGTGCTAATTCTGGAAACTACGCTCTGGTTGGAAAGTCCATTAAGAATGCAATGGTATTTATCGGTGAAGTTATGAATATTGGAGAACTTCGCTACCCCATGGTTAATGGTGTAGAGGTAAGTCAGGATTATATTCTTAAGAATGGTGATAGTCTTGAATTTATTAAAATGGCTGGTGAAAAAGGACTGGCCTAATTTAAAATAACCGTTAGCTTAGATTGATTGAAGAAATGGGGTTAATTCCCCATTTCTTTTTTTGTCTAATCGATATTTGTCTTGATTTTAGATTAACTATATGATATAAGAATTTAAAATATAATATAAGAATTTTGAAGGAGAATATAAATATGCATCATATGATTGATAAAGCTACCGATATTTTAAAAAAATATAAGGAAAATGATCTGGTAGTAGTAACTTTTATAAAAAAAGATGGAACTCGCAGAGTTATGAAATCAACTTTAAAAATGAATTTAATACCCAATGATAAAAAACCAAAACAATTAGATCTTACTAAAATTCTTACTAAGATTAAACAGGGAATTCTAAGTGTTTTTGATGTTGATGTGATGGAATGGCGATCTATTCCAATGGATAGAATAGAAAAGATAGAATAGGTCTTGACAGATCAAGATATGCATGCTATAAAAATATAAAAAGTGAGGGTAAGAATGTCAGAAGATATTGATGCGACAATATGCGAAAAATCAAAAGAATTAACTGAACTTATTATAAGTTCTGTCATAGAACAAACAAAATTACAAAAAGAAGATTTCATCGAAATTTTTAAAGGTGTTGAGGTTTTAGTAGATCAGAAAATTTTAGAATCTATGCAGAAACTTGAAAAAATAATAGATGAAAAAATATCAGATTCATTTGCTAAATTGGCCGAAACNATTTCTGTTCTGCTGGTTAAATAAAAATATTTTTATAAGGAGTTGTGCTAAATGCCAAAATTAGCAGATATTAATAAATTTTGCGAAGATTTGCCAGAGATCAAGACTTCACATACTATAAGTAGAAAAAAATTCCATCCACATGGATTGTTTTCTGAACAGATTTTTGGTCCAGTAAAAAGTTTTACTTGTAAATGTAAGATAACTAATAGAAGTGGGAAGCGATGCCCAACATGTGGAATTGAATATGTGTCATCCAAAGAACGGCGAAGAAGATTTGCTAAGATAATTTTGCCAGTTCCTGTCATAAATCCACTTTTTTATGATTTATTACATGAAAAATTTACATCTGAATTTATTAAAAAATTAGATTTTTTCATGAAGGAAAAATACGCCTGTTTATATGTTCCATATTCCTCGAATGAAGACGTATTCATTACTGAGAAGAATGAAGATGAAAAATATCCATCTGATAGATTCAGAAGGTATACCCGACATGAGGCTATAAAAGAATTTGTTAAATGGGGAGCTGCGACACTTAATGATGCGTACGGGAAATACATATTAGCAAATATTGATAAATTAATTTTGACAGAGATTCCGGTTATTCCACCAGATCTTAGACCGGCAATGCCAGCATCTGCCCACAGTGATAGAGTAAAGGGTGATATCATTAATGATAATTATTCGAATATCTTAACTAAAAAAGAAGCAATGGAAAAGACAACATTGGAGATACTCCGAAATAATGACTTATATTTTACATATTCTCGGCTTATCCAAAATGAAGTTAATATAATATATAAATATATTACGTCTAAGATGTCAAAAAAAGAAGGATTGATTAGGGGAAATATTCTTGGAAAACGTATGGACTTTTCGGGGCGTGCAGTTATTGTTCCAGACCCCACTTTAAGTATAGATCAATGCTATCTGCCATACTATATGCTTTTAGAGTTATTTAAAATCCAAATTGCACATCAATTAATAGAAGCTGGAAAATTTAAGATTTTTAATAATGCTCTAGATTATATTTCAGAGTGTATAGAATTAAACGACTATGCGTTATATGATATAGTAGAAAAAGTAACTAAAAATGAGGTGTGCTTACTCAATAGACAACCATCTCTTCACAGACTTGGATTATTAGGGTTTGAGATTAAAGTGTGTAAAGGATTTACTATTGGAATCTATCCACTGATATGCGCCGGATATAATGCGGATTTTGATGGAGATCAGATGGCAGTATATCTTCCTATCTCAGAAGAAGCCAAGCAAGAAGTTCGTGAAAAGTTTTTTGCATCTAAAAATTTATATAGTCCTACAAATGCATCCTTAACGACAATACCATCTCAGGATATTGTTCTTGGTATATATTTATTAACTAATAATATGATTCCGGAATTAGCGGAAAATGTTGAATGTAAGGGGCATATGATAAGCGGTGGTAGAGCTATTTTTAACAATATATTGCCGAAAGATTTTGGAATAGTAGATGACGTAATCCGAAAAAAATTGCTCTATTCTATATTAGCAGAAGTTGCACAGAAATACGATTCACATGTTGTAACAGAAATATTGGATAATATTAAAAATGTTGGATTTTATTATGCAACATATTTTGGAGTAACTCTATCATTGGATAATTTTAAAATAGAGGGAATAGACAAATTTACCTCAGATATATATGATATGGAAACATCAAAAGAACAGTTATCTGCAATTACCAGTAAAGAGACTGAAGCTTATTTAAAAAATCACTTTAAATATTCATATCTGATAGATTCTGGTGCACGCGGAACATGGGATCAGGCCAGACAAATTGTAATGACTCGTGGATATATTTCTAACTTCAATGGACAAATTCAGGAAACTCCTATTAAGAGCAGTCTCGTAACTGGACTTTCACCCGAAGAGTTCTTTACATCAACATATGGATCTCGCAAAGGCCTATTAGATACCGCAATTAACACGGGAGTCTCTGGTTATTTATTCAGAAAATTAATTTTTGCAGCATGTAATATGGAAAAAAGTTTAGACTTAGATGATTGCGGAACAACAGAATATTTAGACATCAAAATAGATACTGAAAAAATTGCAAAAATGTTAGAATATAGATGGTATCTTGATGAAGTTGATAATATCGAAAAAATGGTAACATCTGAAAATTATAAGAATTTGATTGGAAAGACTCTTAAATTTAGAAGTCCTGTCTACTGCAAATCAGATCAAATTTGTCATAAATGCTACGGCGGTTTATATAAACTGTTACATAGTAGATATATCGGAATCATTGCAGCACAGGGAATTGGAGAAATTGGTACGCAGTTAGTATTAAGATCATTCCATACATCAGGTGTGGCATCGACAAAGATAGAAACAATTGATTTAATGAAACAGGAAGATATCGTTGGTGATCTTACCACCGTAAATAAATTACTACATGGAAAAAGTAAGGATCTAGAAGGAGTAGCTCCATCGGAATTAGCACGACAATTATTTAAGATATATAACCAAACCAGTGAGATACACCACGTACACATGGAAGTTATTGTAGCACAAAAGATGTGGGCTGGAAGATATAAGTGGAGATTGCATCCTAAGCGGGATAATATTCCATACACATGGCATAGTATTCAGACAATACCATCAATGGAAGGGTGGTTATTAGGATTTGGTTTTGGAAATCCTAAAAAGAATCTTTTATTGGGAATGTTGACAAAAAGTATGTATTCTGGTATATTGGATAAAATTTTATTGGGCAAAAAACTTTAATACTTAGGAGTGTGCAGTGAAGAATATCATAAATCCAAATTTTAAAATGAAAGATGGTCATAATCTTTTTAAAATTAGGGAAGAGGATTATAATAATATTATTCCAAATGTAAGAATGATTTTAGAACCAGTTTTAAAAGAAGGATTTCAGATATTAGAACTTGGTCTAAAAGATTCTTATGCTAGTGAGGTTGATAGAAATCTATATCAATTACTTGTAATAACCCTTCAAAAAGGTGAACATGTTGTTGATCTAACTTTAAAGATTCCAAAGATTGTCGATGGAAATTTTGTTATTATTGGCGGAAAGAGAAAGATTCCGCTTTTTCAATTATTTGATCTACCATTTGTAACAACCTCAGATGGTACATTAAAAATAAGAACTAATATAGCTACATTTAATATATCAAGAACAAAGAATTCTCCATATGTAGTTATGAAAGTTCTCGGTTCAGATATACCATTATCATTATTAATCTTATCTAGATATATAGATGTCAATGTTATAATTGATTTTTTCGATCTAAATAATATTGAGTTTCCACTTGATGATGAAGATTTTGATTATAGTACTCTAACTCTATATGATGCCCTCAGATATGATCTTAAGAATTATATCGAGGATTACGGTGGAAAGAGTAAAGAATTTTATGCCAATATGATAAATGGATTCTATACAAAATCCGCATATGCAAAGGGAGAGAATATTCTCTATGCACTGGATATTGTAACAAAGGTTGATCCGATTTCTGCTAGATTTTTTAAAAGCGATCATATTATAGATGAAGCTGTTAATTTTATATATAGAGTTTCGTCCGGAGAATTTATAGATGATACCAATCTATTAAATAAGCGTATGCGCTGTATGGAATATATGGTCCTGAAGATAATATCAAAAGCTGCATTCGATTTGTGCATGCTAAGTAAGGGATCGAGTATAAAATTAAAAATAAATAGTAAGCAGATTATATCAGAGGTCAGTGTATCTGATGTTGTACAATTCGATTCGTCAATCAATCCAATTGAAAACTTAACATCAATTTTACGATGTACTTATCTTGGAAAAAGCACTGGTGGGTTCGATAGATCCAGTATTCCAACTCGACTGCGNGATATTAATCCATCTATGTTTGGTAGAATTTGTCCCGTAGAAACTCCAGATAGGGAAAATTGTGGAGTAGTACAATCTTTAATACCAAATGTTAACTTCGATCAAAATTATAAGTTTACCGAAGAAATTTGTGCCAAGCAACCAGTATCATTAGCGGTATCGATGGTTCCTTTTTTAGAGAAAGACGATCAAACCCGACTACAAATGGCATCCTCACAAATGAGGCAGGCGATAAATTTAAAGAAGATTGAACAACCATTAATTCAAAGTGGTTCAGAAGGATTATATTCAGACTATACATATTTTATTAAGAAAGCTAAGAAAAATGGAGAAGTTGTATACGCAGATAATGACCTTTTGATGATATCATATGATGATCATACATACGATATTTTTGATATTGGAATTAGAAATACATATACTGAAAATATCGATATACCCAAAGTATATGTATCGGTTGGAGATAAGGTAAAGGCTGGAGATATCCTATCAGAAAGCAACTATTCAGATGGTGGTAAAATTCAAATAGGTAGAAATCTTTTAACTGTTATAATGCCATACTATGGATATAACTATGAGGATTCTATAGTTATCTCGGATAAATTAGTAAATGAAGATATTTTAACGTCTATGCATCATGTTAATTTGGGATTTATTCTATCGCCCGATAAAGTACTATTGAGCTTAGATAATGATAGATATAGACCTTTACCAAATCCACAAACATATTGTAATGATAAAGATTCTCCTTTTCAAACACCACGAAAAATTGAATTGATCAAGCATGGGGAACCATATGCCATTATAAAAGAATTACAAGATGATCCCCTTATGTTTACCAATAATTTCGGTGAGTCGATAAAACTCTTGGCAAAAAAAGATATCATGATAACCTCAGTAGAATTATATCCGAATACATATAATCACTCAGTGCCGGAATTCAAAGATTGGGTTGAGAAGAAATTTCAAACTCAGTTAGATCATCAAAATAAGATTCATGAAATTATTAAACAGTATGTACCAAAAGAAGGAATTCANCGATATATTAAAGATAGGAGNTTGGATAGGTTTTCATTAGCTGGAAAATTTAAAATAAAAGATGATCCTATAAAAGGTATGTACATCTCAATTAAGGGTGTATATTCTAGAAAAATTGATCAGGGTGATAAAATTGGAAACAGGCATGGAAATAAAGGAGTTATTTGTAAAATCGTTCCTCATGATAAAATGCCACAACTTCCAGATGGAAGACATGCAGAAATAATCATTAATCCATTAGGAATAATTTCAAGAATGAACATTGGGCAGACCTTTGAATTACATTTGGCAATGTCCTTAAATGATTTGAAAAACAATTTATTTAAAATGTTAGACAAACGAAGCTCACAGAAAGATATGAAAAAATATATACTTGATTATATAAAAATTTTAGACAATACAAATGAGCGATGGTATACAGAACAAGTTGAAGAAATGTTTACGGGTTATAGTACCCATATAGATAATGAATTCATTAGTAAACTTTATCTATTGGCACCACCATTTGAATCATCGTCATATGAACAATTACAGTTAGCTTGTCAGTATACAAATACTGCACTGGAATATAAGATATATGATCCTAGTATAGAGAAATATATTATTAATCCCGAAGGGGTTGGATTTATGTATTTCTTTAGAATGATACATATAGCAGAAGAAAAGATTTCTGCTAGAGGTATCGGATCATATTCTAAAAAAACACTTCAACCACCGGGGGGCCGTAGAAACCACGGCGGTCAACGATGTGGAGAAATGGAAACTTTTTGCTTTGCAGCACATGATGGTATTGAAAATTTAACAGAAATTTTAACTACGAAATCAGACTGCATGGGAAAGAAAAATAAATATCTAAAAGAGGCACTTGCTTCAGAATATTTAAAAGAAGTCTCTGAAGANGATATGATACCAGAAAGTGTTAANCTGATGGAGGCATATCTAAAAACTGTTGGTATAGATTTATAAAACTCTATATATATTAATATTAAATAGGTAAGAGATAGTCGTGTGCATGCCCCGCCAAGACTAACTCTTACCTATTTTATTTTTTAAACTTTAAACAAAGGAGGTATGTAATCGTGATAGTTTTGATGGTCATATTTTATATCTTATTTTTCTCATTAGGAATATATACATCAAAAACGTATATACTTTGTCCAGGTATTAATAAATTTCTATTTATGAATTTTTATATTATTATATGTAATATTATATGGTTATATATGCTATCAAAATATAAAGAATTATATATGATTGGGTCTGTATGTAATCTTTTATGTTTATTATCCGTAATTTTTATTGGGATTTTTGTGTTTAATGAAAAAGTTACATACTGTCAATCGATAGGCATAATTCTTGGAATATTGGCTATTTTATTGATAAGTATGGGAAAGTAGGAGAAATTTTAATGAATAATGTATTAGAACGAGTTTCAAATTTTATAGCAGATGCAAATGTTACAAATTCAACAACAGATAAAATTGCAGTTATTAGAAAGTATGATGATCTTAAACTATTATTCAAATATACTTATGATACATTAATGTTTACGTATGGTGTTACATCTGATAATATTAAAAAACAAAAACATCTTGGGGTATTAGACATTAAAGATTTAGATTTGTTTGATGTATTAAATGATCTTCATAATAGAAGATATACTGGGCATAATGCTCTCAAATTAGTTAATACTCTCATAGGCGAAAATACTGAATATGAAGATATTATATATAATATCATAGATAGAAATTTAAAGAGTAGAACAGATAGTAAATTAATAAATAAAGTTTTTCCGGGATTAATATCAGAATTTTCTGTTGCTCTGGCTGATAAATATGAAGAATCTAGAAATATCAATTTTACAACAACTCCATATTTTGCCAGTCGGAAATGTGATGGAGTAAGATGTATTACAATTTTTGATTCTCTGGGAGATATAAGATTTTATTCCAGAGAGGGAAAAGAATTTTTGACATTGGATATCCTAAAAAAAGATCTTGTAAAATTAGGATTTATCTCAATAATTTTAGATGGAGAGATATGCATTGTGAACAACAATGGTGATGAGAACTTTCAAGATATTATGAAAGAGATCAGAAAGAAAAATCATACGATAGAAAATCCAAGATATATGATATTTGATATGATAGATTATGATGGATTTTATAATAAACGCTCAGATAGGAAATTATCCGATGTATTTAGACTATTAAAAGTTATAGAAACTAAGTGTTCAAATGTTAAAGCATTGGATCAGATTTATGTCAATGATCATAAAATTTTAGAACAGTTAATATCACATGCTGATAGATTAGGATGGGAGGGGCTTATTATACGACGNGCCGATTCTGATTATGAAGGAAAGCGCACTAAAAATATGCTCAAGATAAAAAATTTTAAGGATCAAGAATATATTGTAAAAACTATAATCAATGGACCGATGAGACATATTGTTGCAGGTAAGGAAATTACTACAGAGATGTTAAGTTCTGTTGAGATNGAGCATAAAGGATATACCGTTAATGTTGGTAGTGGATTCACGATAGATGAACGGTTGTTCTTCAAAGAGAATCCTGAACAATTAATTGGTAAGACAATCACTGTAAAATATTTTGAAGAAACAACTGATTGTAATGGTAAATTNTCTCTTAGGTTTCCAACCATTAAGGCTATACATGGCAATAGGCGTGAACTGTAAGTAATCTTCTAGGCATTTAACTAAAGAATATCATGTAACATTGAGAGGAACGATATGATTGAATTAACAGGAAAATATACGACGGCTAATATTATGATCGATACTATCGAGGAAGGGGCTCTGAGTCAGATTAATCAAATGACAAATCATATAGCCTTTAATCGCCCCATAGTGGTCATGCCCGATTGCCATCAGGGGAAGGGTTCCGTTATAGGGTTCACTATGCCCATGAGCGATAAGGTGGTGCCTAACATAATTGGGAGTGATATTGGATGTGGAATGTTGAGCTTCTGTATTGGTAAGACGTTCCCAATGTCTCTCGAACTATTAGATCAACGAATCCGGAATATGATACCTTTCGGAACAAACGTCCATGATAATCCTATTATCCAGATGGAAAAGGATTTCCCTTGGAAGCGAGTTAACGATCTAGCTCGAAAGTTCCTTATGGCTGCTGCTAGAAGAGACTATCTACTGGATCTGACTCTGAAAGCTGTTTCCAGTAACTACTCCATTGATTGGTTCTCTGAGAAGTGTGATAGGATTGGTGGGGGGACAGGTCGGCATATTAATGCTCTTGGTACTCTCGGTTCGGGAAATCATTTTATAGAATGTGGAATTGATCATCTTGAAAATTATTGGATTACTATCCATACAGGATCTCGTAATTTCGGAAAGAGGATCTGCGATTACTGGCAGAACACAGCTAAAAAATCTCTGGAGCGAGGAGACCTTAAGGAAGAGATAGATGCACTTAAGAAGTTATATTCTGGCGATGAACTTTGTGACATCCTCCCCGACCTGAAGGACGGGGCTTCGGTTAATACCTATTATTTCAACTGCTTGGTAGGGCTGTAGTCTCTAGCAGCCCATTAGTCGAGGTT